>Ga0209573_1005645_pt1 | contig 11060 bp, 7 predicted proteins | sample TNRBio252014_DNA_FD_185870 | JGI IMG/M metagenome (GOLD analysis project Ga0209573, IMG submission 185870) | Wastewater treatment Type I Accumulibacter community from EBPR Bioreactor in Madison, WI, USA - TNR Reactor_6/25/2014_ DNA (SPAdes)... | ecosystem: Engineered > Bioreactor > EBPR >...
GGGAGATCGTGGCACAGACGACCGGCAACTGGCCGATCATGACCGACACGTTCAAGAACGAGGTCTATCGCTGCAAGCCCGACGGCAGCCAGTGGATGTGCCTGAGCTGGATCGATGTCTGCAAGAAGCGCTGAGGCCTGGGGTTGCACGGGCGCTGCAACTCGAGGGTGCGCGTAGACATGCGGGTCGGTATCGAGGTCGGGGGTACGTTCACGGATCTGGTGGCGATCGGGCCTGACGGCATCACCGTCACCAAGGTGCCGAGCGTGCCGCGGAGCCCCGACGAGGGCGCGTTCAATGCGCTGCTGGAAAGCCGGCTCGCCATCGGTGCCATCGACGAACTCGCGCACGGCTCGACGGTCGCGACCAACGCCGTGCTCGAGCGCAAGGGCGCGCGCATCGCTTTCGTAACGACGGCGGGCTTCCGCGATATCCTTGCCCTGCAGCGGCATGGCCGCGACCGCATCTACGATCTCGAATACCAGAAGCCCGAGCCGGTGGTGGCGCGCTCGGCGTGCTTCGAGGTGGCCGAGCGCATGCTCGCCGACGGCTCGGTGGAGACGGCGCTCGACCTCGACGCGGCAGGCCGGGACCTCGTCCCGAACCTTGCCGATGGCCGCTTCGAAGCCGTCGCCATCTGCCTGCTCAACGCCTACGCCAACCCGTCGCACGAGCGCGCGCTGCGCGATCTTCTGGCGGCGCGGCTGCCGGATCTGCATGTGACGCTGTCGTCCGACGTCACGCGCGAGTTCCGCGAATACGAGCGGGCGTCGACGACCACGCTCTCGGCCTATGTGCAACCCGTCATCGACCGCTACATCGCGCGCTTCTCCGACCGTCTCGGCGACAACGGCTTCACGGGCCGCTTCAGCGTCATGCAGTCGAACGGCGGACGCCTGCCGGCGGAGGGCATGCGCGGCGCCGCCATCAACGCGCTGCTCTCGGGACCGGCTGCGGGCGTGATGGGGGCCGTGCGCCAGGCCGGCCGCTCGGGCTATCGCAATCTCATCACGCTCGACATCGGCGGCACATCGACCGACGTCTGCGTCGTGACCGACGGGCGCCCGCAACTGACGCAGGACTTCAGCCTCGATGGCCTCCCCATCCGCGTGCCGCTGCTCGACATCAACACGGTCGGGGCCGGCGGCGGATCGATCATCTGGATCGACGACGGCGGCATGTTGCGGGTCGGTCCGCATTCCGCCGGCGCCGATCCGGGGCCGGCCTGCTATGGCCGTGGCGGCGAGCGCGCGACGCTGACCGATGCTCACGTGATCCGCAAGACCGTCCGGCCGGAAGCGTTTCTCGGCGGGCGCATGCGCATCGATCCCGAGGCGTCCGCGCGCGTGCTGGCGCCCGTCGCCAAGGCGCTGGGCATGTCGATCGAGGAGGCGGCCGACAGCGCCGTGCATCTCGCCAACGCCAATGTCGTGCGCGCCATCCAGTTGATCTCGACCGAGCGCGGCCATGATCCGCGCGACTACGTGCTGGTACCCTATGGCGGCGCGGGTCCGCTGCACGCCGCCCACGTCGCCGCCGAGCTTGGCGTTTCGACCATCGTCGTGCCGCCGAGCGCGGGCATCATCTCGGCCTACGGGCTCATCGCCTCCGACTTCATGCTGTTCGAAAGCCTGACCCGGCGCGCGCCCGCCGATCAGACCGCGTCAGACACATTGAAATCGGTCTTCACCGACATGCGCGGCAGGGCCGTGGAGCGGGCGCGTGCGTTGGGTCTGAAGGGCAAGCTCGAGCTGGAGCTGTCCGCCGGTATGCGCTTTATCGGGCAGGCGTTCGAAGTGGCAGTGACGTTCACGGAGTCGGATTTGAAGCGCCTCACGGCGGCAAAGGTGCGCGAGCGCTTCGCCGAGACGCACCAGCGCGTCTATTTCTTCGGCGGCGATGCGGCAAAGCCCATCGAGTTCGTATCGTTCCGCTTAGGGCTAGTGGCGCCGCTCGCCGAGTTGCCCTTGCTGGCGGAGCCGGTCGGGGCCAAGTCATCCGCAACGCCGATCACGCTCTACGACGAGCGTGGCTGGCGAGATGGTCGCCTGATCGGTCGCGGCGGCGTCGGTAAATCCCGGCTCGCGGGACCGGCTCTGATCGAGGACCCGACGTCGACGCTTCTGGTCCCGACCGGCTGGACGGCGCGCCGCGACGAGAACCACAACACCATCCTCGAGCGCCGCCCGCGCTGACGCTCAGGTCTATTTGGCGCGCGCCGCCTTCTTTGCTGCGAAAAAGGCTGTGATCGCGGCCTGCGGCTCGCCGGTCTTGTAGGCATCCGACAGCGCATCGATGCCGGCATAGATGCCTTCCTCGACGGAGACGCGCTCCCATCGGTTCATCAGCGCTTTCTGCGAGCGTACGGCCGCCGGCGTGCCACGGGAGATCAGCTCGAGCCAATGCTCGACCGCCGCGTCGAGCGTCACGTGCGGCACCACTTTCTGCACCAACCCCATCGCCTTGGCCTCGGCGGCGTCGAAGGTCTCGCCCGTGAGCAGGATCTCGCGCGTCTTGCCCCAGCCGATCAGGCCCGGCAGCAGCGCCGCCTCGATCACCGATGGCAAGCCCATGTGCACCTCGGGCATGCCGAGCACGGCTGACTCCACCGCGACCCGCATGTCGGCCGACGCCGCGATCTCGAGGCCGGCACCGAGGCAGAACCCGTTGATGCGCGCGATCACCGGCACCGGGCAGTCGCGGATCGCCTTGCACGCCTTGTGCAGCCGCGTGATGTAGAGCCGCCCGCTGTCGGCGCAGCAGCCGCCGAGCTCGTTGAGGTCGGCGCCGCCGATGAAGGCGCGCTCGCCCGCCCCAGTCAGGACAACGGCGCGCAGCCGCTCGTCCCCTCCGACTCGCTCGAAAGCCTCGCGCAGCGCCACCACCGTCGCCGTGCCGACACAATTCAGCCGCCGCTCGTTGTCGACGGTGATCGTCGCCACCCGGCCGCCCTTGTGGTCGCTCGTCTTCACATGCACCGTGGCATCAGCCATAGTCGTCCTCGCGCTTCGTGTTGTCCGACAACCTTGGCAGATTGTGCCATGCCGCTCCAGAACCGAGTGCTGCCGGACGGGGAGATCGTCGCCATCGGGGCGCGAGGCCTGATGATGGGTAACCGCGGCGGCGCGCTGCACGACGCTAACCGCAGGCTCGGCCGCCGGCGCTGGGTGTCGAAGCAGTGGATCTGCTGCCGCCTCGCCTTCAATGATCGCCATCGCGCGGTCATGGCGCCGAACCGGTACACGGAGCTGTTCTTTCTCGACGAGGCGACCGCGCTCGCTGCCGGGCACCGGCCCTGCTTCGAGTGCCGGCGGCAGGAATTCCTGTGGTTCGCCGCGCTCTGGGCCACGGCGGCCGGCAAGGCGGGCCGCGCCACGGCTGGCGAGATGGACGCCGTCCTGCAGGCCGAGCGCATCGACGCGACCGGCCGCAAGGTGGTCTGGCAGGCCCCGCCCGACGACCTTCCGTCCGGCACCATCGTCCGTCATGCCGGCGAGCCCCATCTCGTGCTCGCCGGTTGGCTGCTGCCCTGGTCGCCCGAGGGCTATGGCACGGAGATCCCCCGGCCCGAAGGCACCATCGACGTGCTGACGCCGCGCTCGACCGTTGCCGTTCTTTCGGCGGGATACTGTCCGATGCTACATCCGTCTGCTGGGACAGCAGCCTGAGTTGTGGCGGGGACCGCCGCCTGATTGGTGGCGCGCGGACGGGACGGGAATGGCATCGGCATGACGCGAACGACGCTCAATCGGACTTTGCGGCGCAGCTATTGGATTCTCTCCGTCGTCCTTGTGATCTCGCTCGCCGCCAAGCTTGCCGAGCACATTCCGGGCCTCGCCGGCTCCTCCGTCGAGAAGCTCGCCAAGGACCTCTACGACTACCTGAAGGACATGGCGCTTGTGTTCGTCACCGTGGTCGCCGCCTACCTCGCCAACGTCTTCCAGCGCCGCCAGCAGTTCGTGACCGCGCTGAAGGAGGAATGGCACGAGATCGTCCGCGCCAAGTCCGCGCTCTATTCCTACACGCAACTCGAGACTCCGGGGGTTGACGATTATCTCAAGGCCTTCTGCGCCATCTCGGAGACCATCGACAACATGCGCACGGTCTACGAGAACGTCGGCGAGACCGAGACGCAGATCGGGCTTTATCCGTTCGCGCCGCTGCACGACATGCGCCGCGCGCTGCAGTATCTCGAGCCACGCAAGCGGCAGGACATCACGGCGGACGACCGCAAACTTGCGCGCGACGCGATTCTGCAATCGTTCTACGCCGTGCGCGAGGGCTTCCTCGGCGAGCTTGATCTCGAGGCGCCCGACGAGCCGCTGCTGATCTATGGCGCGCGCCGCCTGAAGAAGCCCGGCCGCACCACGCGCGCCGATGCCATGCAGGATCGCCAGCGCGCGTTGCATGATCGTGTCACGCCCGCCGATCCGCGCATTCATTCGTTCCTGACGGAGCTCTACGACAAGGAACACTCGACGGCGAAGCCCTGGCGCGCGGTCGCGAACGGCACCGCCTCGGAACCGCGCGTGCCCCCACCGCCCCTGACGTGAGGCGGAAGGCGCTGAAATTCAGTAGTGCCCACACGCCACGTCACGCCCGCGTCGTGTCGTAGACGCGCCTTCGACACGAAAGCGGGCGCCTACGTCGGCTGTCAGCAGGCGCGGTGTCGGCGACGATGCACGTGGATGGCCGTCTTCACGGCCATGACGGGGAGGGAGGCGCGCTCTTGCCTGCGCCTTCGGTTGCCCAGTGACAACCGGCGCGTTAGGCCGCGCCTTGCTGCGGTTCGGGCTGGTTCTCGATGATCTTCTCGGCGGTGGCGAGATCGACCGAGACGAGCTGCGACACGCCCTTCTCGCCCATCGTGACGCCAAACAGCCGGTTCATGCGCGCCATCGTCATCGGGTGGTGCGTGATGACCAGGAAGCGCGTGTCGGTGTCAGACGCCATCGCCTCCATCATGGTGCAGAAGCGGTCGACGTTGGCGTCGTCGAGCGGCGCGTCGACCTCGTCGAGCACGCAGATCGGCGACGGATTGGTCAGGAACACCGCGAAGATCAGCGACAGCGCGGTCAAGGTCTGCTCGCCGCCCGACAGCAGCGACAGGGTCGCGGGCTTCTTGCCCGGCGGCTTGGCAATGATCTCGAGGCCGCCTTCCAGCGGATCCTCCTCGCTCTCGATCATCTCGAGCCGCGCCTCGCCGCCGCCGAACAGCGTCGTGAACAGCCGCTGGAAATGGCCGTTGACGGTTTCGAACGCATCGCCGAGCCGCTTCTTCGCCTCGCGGTTGAGCTGGCCGATGGCGCCGCGCAGCTTGGCGATGGCGCCTTCGACGTCGAGCCGCTCCATGTCGAGCGAGGCATACTGCTCGTTGAGGACAGTGAGTTCATCGTCGGCCGTCAGATTGACGCCGCCGAGCCGGTCGCGCTCGCCCTTGAGCTTCAGCCACTGGCGATCGATGTCGGCGAGGCTCGGCATCGCAGCGTCGGCGGCCAGCCCTGCCAGCGCCAGGCAGCCTTCCGGCGGACACTCGAGCGTGTCCTGAATCTTCTGCGCTTCCTGCGCGCGCCGGGCCCGCGCCGCTTCGAGCCGGGTTTCGAGCCGTGCCTTCGCCTCGCGCGCTTCCGTCACGTGGCCCTGCGCCTGCCGCAGCGCCTGCTGCGCCTGCCGTTGCGCCGTGTCGGCGGCGGCGAGCCGGTCGGCAGCCTCGCTGCGCGCTTTCTCCGCGATGGCGAGTTGATCCAGGATGGCGGCACGGCGCTCCTCGACGATCGCCGGCAGGTCGGCCAGCTTCTCGAGTTCGCCCTCCGTCTCGCCGAGACGTTCGGCCAGTGCCGCCACCTGCTGCTCGGCACCGCCGATGCGGGCAATCCAGCGCTCGTGATCGGCCTTGATCTTGGCGTAGCGCTCGGCCCGGAGCTGGCGCTCGCGCTCTATGCCGCCGACGCGGGCCTTCAATTCGGCAACCGAGGTGCGCCGCGCCTGCGCCTCGCCGTCGACCGCCGCAAGCTCGTCGTCGAGGACGGCGCCGTCGTCCATCATCTCGAGGGTCGCCTCGACCTCGGCCAGCCGCTCGTGCGCCTCCGCGAGACCGTCTTCGGCCCTGAGGCGTGCATCCTCGACCGCCGCCATGCGGCTTTCCGTTTCGCGCGCCTGCCGCTCCATGACAGCGAGCGCCTCGCGGATGCGGGCCAGCTCCATCTGCGTCTCGCGCCCGGCCTGGCGCAGCCGCTTGACTTCGTCCTCGGCGATGCCGTGCAGTTCATCGGTCGTGCGCTCGGCGGACGCCAGATCCTCTGCCACGCGGCGGGCTTCCGAGGCGCGCAGTTCGATATCACCGAGACGGTTGCGCTCAGCGAGGCGGATCGCGGCGGGCGTCGGCGCATCGGCCGCCGCGACATAGCCGTCCCACCGCCACAGATCGCCTTCCGGTGAGACCAGCCTCTGGCCCGGTGTCAGGTGTGCCTGGAGCGCGCGCCCCACGTAGCGCGGCACGATGCCGATCTGCGCCAGCCGGCGGGATAGTTCTGGCGGCGCGTCGACGTGGGCTGCGAGCGGGATCGCGCCTTCGGGCAGCGGTGGATCGGAAAGCCCCATGTCGACGCGCCGCCAGTGCACGGCGGCTTCCTCGGCGGCGGGCGCGTCGAGGTCGTCGCCGAGTGCCGCACCGAGCGCCACCTCGTAGCCTGGCGCCACGCGGATCTGGTCGAGCACCGGCGGCAGGCCGTCCTCGCGCAGCGGACGCAGCAGCTTCGACAGCGTCTCGATCTCGGTCTGCAGTTGGCTCATCTTGAGGTGCGCTGCCTGCGCCGCCTCGCGCCGCGCCTTCGCCTCGCCGGCGAGATCGGCGGCCTTCTCCTCCGCCGCGATCGTCTGCGCGTCGATGTCACTCGTTTCCTGCACCAGAAACTGGCCGCGCTCGCTGCTTTGCGCCAGCTTCTGCGCGTCGGGGGCGCGCGCCGCGATCTCGCGTTTCTGCTGTTCGAGCGCCAACAACTGCCGCTTCATCTTGTCGATGTCGGCTGTGCGCTCGGTCTTCTGTTGCGTCAGGCTCTGGCGGCGGGCGCGGGCTTCGAAGGCGCGCCGCGTGATGTCCGCTAGCCGCGACTCGGTGGCTTTGAGGTCGCCATCGGCCCGCTCCAGCGCCGCACGCGCTTCTGCCTCGGCGTCGGCCTCGCGGCTGTCGTCGTCCGCGAGCAGTTGCGACTCACCTTCGAGCCGCCCGATCACCTCGCGCGCCTCGGCGAGCATCTGTTCCTCGCGCTCGCGGTCGCGGCGCAGTTGTCCGGCACGTCCTTCGAGCTCGCGCTGGCGCTGGGCCAGGCGCTCGGCTTCCTTCTCGAAGCTCTCCTGCTCGATGCGGATGCGGTTGAGCACGACGCCGCGCGTCGCCTCCTCCTCACGCAGCGGCTGCAGCATGTCGGCGAATTCCGCTTCCTCGCGCAGCGCCTTCGATTCCGCTTCCGTCGCAATCGCCAGCCGGCCCAGCACCTCCGACAGCTCGTGCTCGGACTGGTCGACCTCGGTCCGGGCGGTGGTCCACAGCAGATGCAACAGCAGCGCTTCCGCCTTGCGGATCTCCGCCGACAGCTCCTTGTAGCGCCGGGCCGCGCGGGCCTGCCGCTTCAGGCTCTCGATCTGGCCGTTGAGGCCGCCGAGCACGTCGCCGATGCGGGCGAGGTTGGCTTCCGCCGCCCTGAGCCGCAGCTCCGCCTCGTGGCGGCGCGAGTGCAGGCCCGCGATGCCCGCGGCGTCCTCGAGGATGCGGCGGCGCGCCTCGGGCTTCGAGTTGACGATCTCGCCGATCTGACCTTGCCGGACGAGGGCCGGCGAGCGGGCGCCGGTCGCGGCGTCCTCGAACAGGATCTTGACGTCGCGGGCGCGCACGTCCTGGCCGTTGATGCGATAGGCCGAGCCCATGTCGCGCTCGATCCGGCGCGCGATCTCGAGCACGTCGGAGGCGTTGAACTCGGCCGGTGCCTTGCGCGCCGAGTTGTCGACGAACATGGTCACCTCGGCCATGTTGCGGGCCGGCCGGGTGGTGGTGCCGGCGAAGATGACGTCCTCCATGCTGGAGGCGCGCATGGTCTTGTAGGACGTCTCGCCCATCACCCAACGCAGCGCCTCGAGCAGGTTCGACTTGCCGCAGCCGTTCGGGCCGACGACGCCGGTCAGTCCCTTCTCGATGATCAGCTCGGTCGGCTCGACGAACGACTTGAAGCCGAGCAGGCGCAGCTTGGTGATGTGCATTCCGGACGACCTATCCCGTTGGCGCGCCGCCAGATTCCCTATTTCCGGGCAACATGCAACGAGTCTGGGGTCCGGCGCGAGCGCAAGCGCCGGGTTATCGACAGGGGAGGGGTGTTTCCGTGGTCATCCCGGCGCTTGCCGGCCCACGGTGTACGCCCGGGGGGCACGCAGCCTCCCCAGCGGGCCCGAACCGCGCGGTCGCCCGAAGCGACAGCCGCAATTGGCTGCGGCACGGCCCTGCCGCACGGCCCGGTGTGGTCCTGCCCCTGCGACCGTCCCTCCTCCTCGTCATGGCCGTGCAGACGGCCATCCACGGGCATCTCGACTGACACTGCGCCTGCGGACGGTGGTCGCAGGCACCCGCCCCAACTGACCCCGGACACCGCATCGCGGCGGCACTCTCGGGACACCCAGGCGCTCTACTGCTGCAGGAACCTCTCAGAGGGCGAAAGATACGTCTCAATAGTCACTCGGACAGCTCATCCCACCGGCGGCGGGTGGAGGCGCTGCCAGTGCCGGGCGATGTCGAGCCGGGTCGCCACCCAGACGCGCTCGTGGCGCGCGACGTGATCGAGAAACCGCTGCAGCGCGGCGGCTCGACCCGGGCGGCCGGCCAGCCGGCAATGCAGGCCGACCGACATCATCTTGGGCGCCCCCTCGACGCCCTCGCGATAGAGCACATCGAACGTGTCGACGAGATAGCGCTCGAACTGGTCGCCGGAATTGAAGCCTTGCGCGGTGGCAAACCGCATGTCGTTGGCGTCGAGCGTGTAGGGCACGATCAGGTGCGGGCCGCGTGGCCCTCTGACCCAGTACGGCAGGTCGTCGGCATAGCTGTCTGACGAGTAGACGAAGCCGCCCTCCTCCATGACGATACTCGTCGTGTTTTCCGAGCAGCGCCCCTGGTAGAACCCGAGCGGCCTGCTGCCGGTGAGCTCCGTGTGCAGCCGGATCGCCTCGTGAATGTGCTCGCGCTCGTCGGCCTCGGCGAAGTCCTTGTACTCGATCCACTTGAGACCGTGCGTGGCGATCTCCCAGCCGGACTCCCGCATCGCCGCCACCGCTTCCGGGCTGCGCATTAGCGCCTGCGCGACGGCGTAGACGGTGACCGGCAGCCCGCGCGAGTCGAACATGCGGCGCAACCGCCAGAAGCCGGCCCGCGCGCCGTATTCGTAGATGCTTTCCATATTCATGTGACGCTGGCCGGGCCACGGTTGCGCGCCGATGATCTCCGACAGGAAGGCTTCCGACGCCGCATCGCCATGCAGGATGCAGTTCTCGCCGCCTTCCTCGTAGTTGACGACGAGCTGCAAGGCGATCACCGCATCGTCCGGCCATTTCGGGTCAGGCGTCCGGCATCCATAGCCGGCGAGATCGCGCGGGTAGTCGATCGGCGTCATTCATATCCCTTCCTGGCTCGAGTCCGGGGGGCTCGCTCGAAAATGGCGGCGAGGCCGAGGTCCTTGCCGGCGTCTCGCGTCAGGCTCAGGCTCTGTTCGATGGCAGTCAAGTGCTCGCGCATCTCTGTGATGGCCAATTTGTGATCGCCATCGGCGAGGTGCCGTAGAATCCGCTTGTGCTCATCGCAGCGGCAATTGGCGCGGCCTGGCTGCTCATAGAGCGAGATCGCGACGTTGCCGCGCGCAATGAGCTCGGCCAGCATCTCGACCAGGATCGGGTTGCCTGTCGTGCGCGCTAGCTCCAGGTGAAAGGTGTCGGCAAGCTGCATGGCCTTTCGTACATCGCCGGCGGCATTGGCGCGCGCTTCCTCGCCGACGAGACTGCGCAGTTGCGCGATGCTTGGACGGGCGAGCTTGCCCATCTCGCCGATGAGGGCGCATTCGATCAGCCGGCGCACGGTATAGAGATGGTGGACTTCCACGACCGTCGGCGCCGCGACGCGGACGGTCTTGTTCGGTTCTTGCACGGCGAGGTGGTCGTGGACCAGCCGTTGCAGCGCTTGGCGCACCAGCGTGCGGCTCACTCCGAACAGATCGGAAAGCTGCGACTCGGGCAAGCGCGCTCCGGCCGGCAGCCGCCGCTCGACGATTGCAGCATGAATTTCGCGATAGACCATCTCGCTGCGATGCCGCTCCGCGCCCGTCGACGCCGTCTCGGACCCATCCTGATGCAGCAAAGACTGGCTTTTCTTGCGTAGCATGGCACCCAGTTCCGCGCGGCAACTGACGCAGGCACGCCGGCCGGCCGCGACAGTCTGCAACTGCCGGGTCGGATTTTCCTGCCCGAAATGCATGCAATCCGGCAGGCAGATTGTATACACTTTCATCTTTCCCACGGCAGCGACCGTCCCGTAGTCTGCCCCCGCAGTCGCAGTACGCCTGCATCGGAGACGCTGTCTGCTGCTTGAGGACCATGACATGAAGAGACGCCCCCCATTCGCATTGCGATCCCTGCTCGCGGCCACGGCCGCACTGACGCTCGGCGCCACACTCACCACGGCGGCACTGGCGGAGAAGGTCCTCCGCATCGGCATGACGGCCGCCGATATCCCGAAGACCAGCGGTCAGCCCGATCAGGGCTTCGAAGGCAACCGCTTCACCGGCATTCCGCTGTTTGACTCCCTGACGCAGTGGGATCTGTCGGCGGCGGACAAGCCGAGCGTGCTGATCCCGGGCCTCGCCACGGAATGGAAGGTCTCGGACGGCGACAAGACCAAATGGATCTTCAAGCTCCGGCAGGGCGTGAAGTTCCATGACGGCTCCGAGGTGAAGGCGCCCGCCATCGTGTGGAATGTGCAGAAGGTGCTCGACAAGGCGGCGCCGCATTTTGCGCCGGACCAGATCGGT
>Ga0209573_1005646_pt1 | contig 11057 bp, 7 predicted proteins | sample TNRBio252014_DNA_FD_185870 | JGI IMG/M metagenome (GOLD analysis project Ga0209573, IMG submission 185870) | Wastewater treatment Type I Accumulibacter community from EBPR Bioreactor in Madison, WI, USA - TNR Reactor_6/25/2014_ DNA (SPAdes)... | ecosystem: Engineered > Bioreactor > EBPR >...
CCGGTGAAGCGGTTTTAAACGGCCAGCCTGTGGCGGAAATTTACGCGGATTTGACCAGCCCGGCGGCGCAGGGCGATGAAAGCAGCAGCGATCTGACTCAGGCGCAACCGCTTGATGAAAACGCTGGAGTCGTTTTCAGCGGCACAAAAAAGTATGGGCCTTTTGAAATTCCTGGGCATTTGGCGCGGCAATGGTTATTACTGCCAAACCCTCATTTGCGCTCAAACTGCGAGGTATTGCGTCCCTGGGCAAATGGTTTTGATGTGACGCGCCGCTCGCGTGATTTTTGGATCATTGACTTCGGGGTTGACCTGCCGGAAGTCGATGCGATGCAGTACGAAACGCCTTACGCATACGCCGAAGCTAACGTCAAACCACAACGAGCGACAGACCGCAACCCAAAAACAGCCGCTCACTGGTGGTTATTTGAACGCTCCAGACCAGAACTGCGCAAAACATTGGCTAACCTGCACCGTGTTTTGGTAACGCCCCAAGTCGCTAAATATCGACTCTTTGTTTGGCTGGACAGCCGCATTTTGCCCGATGTCCAGCTTTACACCTTTGCCCGTTCCGACGACACCACTTTCGGTATCCTGCATTCCCGATTTCACGAACTCTGGGCATTGCACACATGCACTTGGCTTGGCAAAGGCAACGACCCGCGCTACACGCCCACGACCTGCTTTGAGACCTTCCCCTTCCCAACCGGCCTGACGCCCAACATTCCGGCGGCGGATTACGCCGATCATCCCCATGCTCAGGCGATTGCCGAGGCTGCCCGGCGGCTGAATGAACTGCGCGAGAACTGGCTCAATCCCCCGCAATGGGTGGATCGCGTTCCCGAAATTGTCCCCGGTTATCCTGATCGTCTGATTCCCAAACCTGAACACGCCGCTGAACTCAAAAAGCGCACCCTGACGAATCTCTACAATCAGCATCCGGCCTGGCTGGTCAACGCCCATCGCGCCCTTGATGAAGCCGTCGCCGCCGCTTACGGTTGGCCGGCGGACTTGACCGAGGCGGACATTCTGCGCCGCCTGTTGGCGCTGAACCGGGAGCGTTCCTGCTACTCTGTCGCCTGCTGACCGATCATAAGGATTCCATGCCATGACCCGCCTCTCACTCCGCTGCTGGCTGACGTCGCTACTGCTGGGGCCAACCTGTGCGCTGGCTCTGGAAGTCGGTGAAATTCAGGTTCAATCGGCGTTGAACCAACTCTTCGACGCGACCATTCCCCTGCCGACGCTGACCCCCGAAGAACTGAGCCGGATTTCGGTCAAAATCGCCTCGCCGCCGATGTTCGAGGAATTTGGTCTCGACCGAACGCCTACCCTGGCGAATCTGGTCTTTTCCATTCAGTACGATGCTGAAGGACGGGTTTACGTCAAAGTCGTCTCGACCCAGCCCATTCGTGAACCGTCGCTGGCGTTGCTGCTGGAATTTGGCTGGCCGCGTGGCAAGACCTTCCGCGAATTCACCGTGCTGCTCGATCCGGTGCGGCGTCTGGCCCAACGCCCCGGCAGCCGGACCAAAACGGTGCTGAATGCGCCGGAAACGCCCGCAGCCGCTCCAGCGCCCACGGCCGCCGCTGAACCGCCGCGCCCGGCAACAGCGCCCTCGACTGCGCCCGCCTATAAACCGGGTGATGTTTACGGGCCGGTCGCACCGGGCGAAGGGCTGTGGGGCATCGCACTCAAGCTCCGCCCCGAAGGAATTACCCGTGAACAGATGATGCAAGCCCTGTTTCAGGCGAATCCGCAGGCATTTTCCAGCGCGGGAATTGCGGGCCTGAAGACCGGCGCGAAGTTGCGGATTCCAACCTATCGGGAGATTGCTGATTCCACCGGTTCCCCGATTGCCCAGCGACTGGCGGCCCTGGAAGAACATCCGACGCCGCCGGCCATCGCCGATAGTGCTCCCCTACCTGGCGCACCGGAAGTCTTTCCATTAGCGCCGTCCACGATTCCAGAACCGGTCGCCGTCACAGAAACGCCAGCACCCCAACCCACCGCACCGACGCCCCCCGAAGCCGCGCCTTCTCCACCAGTTCCGGCTGTTGAACCCACAGTGGCGCGGATGGAACCAGACCCCGCCGCACAAATGCCCCCATCTGCCAAACCCGTCGCCGCTGCCCCAGAGAACCCGCCTGCACCAGAACCGCAACCGCCTCAACCCGCTGAAACCACCGTCGCGGCTGCACCGGAACCACCCGCGCCCGAACCACAACCGCCGCAACCCGTCGCCGCTCAACCCGAAACACCCGCCACGCCCGAACCGCCCGCGCCAACGCCGGAACCCAAAATGTCTCCGGCTGCTGAACCCGTCGCTGCCAAACCGGCTCCAGATCCCCCCATTCTGGAACCCGTCTCAGCGACGCCATTACTGTTTATAGTGATCTCGGAAATCCTGGCGGATGCTGCGCGACTTCCGACGATTGTCACTGCCGAACCAGCGGCTGCGGAGCCATCCGCTGCTGAGCCGCCTGAGCCGGTTGTTGCCGCCGAGCCACTGGCGGAACCGCCCGTTCCCGTTGTTGCCGCAGAACCAGTTGCCGAGCCATCGGCGGAACCCCCCGTCGTTGCCGCAGAACCAGTTGCCGAGCCACCGGCTGAATTGCCCGCCGTTGCCACAGAACCAGTTGCGGAGCCATCGGCTGAACCCCCCGTTCCCGCTGAGTTACCGGATGCGGCCATCACGCAACCGGACAAGGTTTACCAAGGCGGTGATGAATACGGCCCGGTATCCAACAACGAGCGACTCTGGGATATCGCGACCAAGGTGCGCCCCGATCCGAACTTAGGCCGGGAGATCATGATGAAAGCCTTGTTCCTGGCTAATCCACAGGCGTTTTCGAAGCTGACGATGGATCATTTAAAAGCCGGATCAACGCTACGCATTCCCACACTTGAGGAAATCGTCAAGCACACCGATTCCACGGTCGCAAAAAGTCTGCTGGAGCAACAAAAGCAGCAGGCCGCCGAATCCCGGAACGCCGATGTTCCGAAACCTGTATTGCCGGACGGGGAAGATTGAGAAGCTGTCTAAGAACCCCTCTCCCGGTGGGAGAGGGGCAGGGGTGAGGGTCGTTTTTCAATCAGTGAGCCGAATCGATGTTGCACAACAAACATCATTTTGCAGGGTTTTCATACCGCTGGTGGCCCGCTAAGCCGTTGAAAAAGCGCCCTCACCCCCCACCCCTCTCCCAAGGGGAGAGGGGAGTTTTTAGACAGTCTTTGAGAATTGTGCCCCAAAGCCCAGGGCGTTGCCCGGGGTGATTTTTATTTCAGCCCAGGGGTGGGCGATTTGGAGAACATCGTTAACGCCAGAAGAAATTCAGGCGAGACTGCCGTCCTCCGCCGATACGCACCGTCTGTCCTTGCGTCCGGCCCATAGCGTCAACATCCACGGTATAAACGCCGGGCGGCAACTGCACAAAGAACCAGGGACCTTCCGACTTGGCGCTGAAGACGGTTTCGCCGCGAGCATCCATGATATTCACCTGGACATCCGCCAGATAATTGCCGGCCTGCATAGCGAACAGCAACCGTAAATTAAATTGATGCGACAGCGCATTGAGTTCATCGCGTTCATTTGCGCCGATACCGCCCGATACATAGCGAATCCCCCGGTCTTCCCGCACCTGAATCCCGCCGCGCGGCGACCAGCCCGCAGGCCTGTCCATCGCTGGCCCACCCTCAGGTCCAACGGACGGCATGGCCCTGCCCGGCGATATTCCCTGCCGTAGCGAACCGGGCAAGGGCGGGGGTTCCTGCAACTGAGGCGGATTATTAGCCGGGCGAACGGTCTGCATCGGCTGTGCGCCCGCCCACGAAATCAACCCGCCGCTCAACATCAACACGGTCAAACTGATTACACGGCTCATCACCATTTCTACTCTCCTTAAGCTGCTTATTGATGAATGCTTAGAGTCCACGATGACGGATTCGACTCTTAGAAGCTGTCTAAGAACCCCTCTCCCGGCGGGAGAGGGGCAGGGGTGAGGGTCGTTTTTCAATCAGTGAGCCGAATCGATGTTGCACAACAAACACCACTTTGCAGGGTTTTCATACCGCTGGTGGCCCGCTAAGCCGTTGAAAAAGCGCCCTCACCCCCAACCCCTCTCCCGAGGGGAGAGGGGAGTTTTTAGACAGTCTTTTACCATGTCGTCTTGGTATGCGGTAGCGCAGCCAGCCCGAGGGGAGAGGGGAGTTTTTAGACAGTCTTTTACCCTCTCAACTACTCTGAACAGCCTGCGCGTACTGTTGGCGCATGACCTTTTTATCAAGCTTGCCCACACTGGTTTTTGGAATGGCGTCAATGAATAGCACTCGGTCAGGGATACCCCATTTGGAAATGACGCCCCGCTCGGCGAAATCTTGCAGCCAGGCGCGGATCGTCGCGGCTTCCAAATCCTGCCCCGGCTTGGCGACCACCAACGCCATGGGCCGCTCGCCCCATTTCGGATCGGGGACACCGACGACCGCTGCTTCGGCAACCGCCGGATGTTTGAGAATCAAATCCTCCAATTCCAGCGAAGAAATCCACTCGCCACCGGTCTTGATCACGTCCTTCAGCCGGTCAGTAATCTTGAGATAGCCCTCGGCGTCGATTACGCCGATGTCGCCGGTGTGCAGATAGCCGCCGCGCCAAAGCTGTTCGGAGTTTTGCGGATCCTTGAGATAACCCTGGGTCAACCACGGGGTGCGCACGACCACTTCCCCCTGGCTGATCCCATCGTTTGGCAGATCATTCATTTCCTCGTCCACGATCCGCAGCTCGACCATGGGAATCGGCAAGCCGGTCTTGCAGCGGATTTCCAGTTGCCGCTCCTCGCCCCAATCCAACATGTGAGGCTTGAGTTGCGCGAACGTCAGAATCGGACAGGTTTCCGACATGCCATAGGCGGCGAAAATGTCCACGCCCCGGTTGCGGGCCTGGCGAGCCAGCGCCTGCGGCAGAGCGGCACCGCCAATAATCACCTTCCAGCACGACAGGTCAGTCTCCTCCACCTTGGGGCTGGACAGCAGCATTTGCAGAATGGTCGGCACACAGTGGGAGAAAGTCACCTGCTCGCGCTGAATCAGGGTCAACAACTGTTCGGGAACATAGCGCCCCGGATAAACCTGCTTGACGCCCAGGGTGGTGGCGACGTAAGGAACCCCCCAGGCGTGGACATGGAACATCGGGGTAATCGGCATGTACACATCGCCTTGGTTGAAGCGTCCCTGACCGGTTCCGGCCAGCGCCGTGCGGGTGGCCAGGGTGTGCAAGACCAATTGCCGATGGCTGAAATACACACCCTTGGGCAGACCGGTCGTGCCCGTGGTGTAGAAAGTCGTGGCGCGAGTATCCTCGGAGAAATCCGGGAATTTATAGGCGGAATCGCCAGAGGCCAGCAAGGTCTCATACTCGGTGTTGATGTCGAGAGTGGTCGCTGGAGTCTGACCGGTGTCGTTCAGCAACACGAGCTTTTTAACCGGTTCAATGCGGTCGCGGATGGTTTCCAGAACTGGCAGGAACTCGGTGTTCACCAGAATTACGTCATCCCCGGCGTGATTGATGGTGTAGAGAATCTGCTCCGGGGACAGGCGGATATTGATGGTGTGCAGCACCGCACCCATCATCGGTACGGCGAAAAAGCATTCCAGATAACGGTGACTATCCCAGTCCATCACCGCCACCGTATCGCCGGGCTTTACCCCCAATCCCGCCAAACCGCTGGCCAACCGATGGATGCGCTCGCCCATCTCCTGATAGGTCTGGCGCTTGAAGTCACTGTAAACAATCTCCTGATGCGGAAACTGGCGAATCGGATTATCGAGCAGGTTTTTGATCAACAAAGGATTGTAATAAGCGGATGGGGTGCGTTCGATAGTTGTTTCAGACATGGTTATGGCGCTCCTCGTTGTTGTCATTTTGGCAATCCGCCGAACAGCGGCGGTTGCGGGGAAACTATAGCGTTCCACTGCTCAATCGCCCTGCTGGGCGATGTACGTCTTAATGGCCGCGATATCTGCATCCATGACTTCAAAACGCTGCGGCAATGTCTCAATCGTTTCATAACCGGTGGGTCGCTCCGGGGAACGGCCCAGCGCTTCACGGATGGAGTCCTCGAATTTAACCGGCAGGGCGGTTTCCAGGCAGATCAGCGGCACACCCTCTTCCCGATATTCCCGCCCTACCTTGACGCCATCGGCGGTGTGAGTGTCGATGATGATCCCGGATTCTTCGTACACCTGACGAATCGTGGTCATACGGTTCTGGTGGGTGCTGGAGCCGGTGACAAAGCCCGATTTCCGCACGGCCTGAAAATACGGGGTCTTGGACAGATCAAAACAACCTTGTGTCTCCAACTGCCGCCATAATTCGCGAACCACCGCCGGGTCGCGCCCGACTGCTTCGAAAATGAACCGCTCAAAATTGGACGCCTTGGAAATATCCATCGACGGGCTGCTGGTATGCGCCACCTGGTCGGTCGTCCGCACTCGATAAACGCCGGTGCGGAAGAATTCATCGAGAACATTATTTTCGTTGGTAGCCAGAATTAATCGGCGAATCGGCAAGCCCATGCGTTTGGCGATATAGCCGGCGCAGATGTTGCCGAAATTGCCTGACGGCACGGCAAACGAGACTGCCTGATCGTTGCGGGTGGTCACCGCCAGCCAACCCTTGAAGTAATAGACAATCTGCGCCGCCACCCGCGCCCAGTTGATTGAATTGACCGTGCCAATGGCGTAACGCGCTTTGAATTCAGCGTCGTTGCTGACCGCCTTGACCAGGTCCTGACAATCGTCGAACACCCCGCGCACCGCGATGTTGAAAATGTTGGGGTCTTGCAGCGAAAACATCTGCGCGGTCTGAAACCGGCTCATTTTCTGGTGTGGCGAGAGCATAAACACCCGGACGCCGCGCTTGCCGCGCAGGGCGTATTCCGCGCTGGAACCGGTATCGCCCGAAGTCGCGCCGAGGATGTTGAGATGCCCTCCGGTTTTCAACAAGGCGTATTCGAAGAGGTTACCCAACAGTTGCAGGGCGATATCCTTGAACGCCAGCGTCGGGCCGTTGGACAGACCCAGAAGCCAAACTCCGTCGCTCAATGGCGTGACCGGGGTGATCGCTTCCGTGCGGAACGCATCAACCGTGTAGGTTTTGTCGATCAGCGCCCGCAAATCTTCAGCAGGCAAGTCATCGGCGAAGCGGTGCAAAATGGCGAACGCCAGTTCCGGGTAAGACAAACTGCGCCAGCGCGCCAGTTCGCCAGTGACCAGGGCAGGATACGCTTCCGGGAGGGTCAGCCCGCCATCCGGCGCCAGCCCGCCCAGCAAAATGTCGGAAAACGTGGCGGGGGCCATACCGCCCCGGGTGCTGACGTAGCGCATGATGGAGAGTCCTCGGAGATCGCGGAAGGTGCAAAGGTTGCCGTGGCCTATTGTACCCGTCCGCTTCCACAAGGGAGAACGCAAACCGTGAATCGAACCTTATGACGCCGCCTTCGTCATCTCCGCCATGATCAACTGTGTCCACGCCCCGGAGCCGGGCAGGTTTTGCCCTCCATCCGCCACCACCAGCGTTCCCGTGATGTAGGACGCCAGCGGCGAAGCCAGAAATACGCTGAGTTGCCCGATGTCGTCCGGTGTGCCGAATCGGCCCAGTGGAATCATCTTTTTCAACTTGTCAGCGCTGCCTTCGGGCACCAGCCGGCGCACGCCCTCGGTGCCTTCAATCGGTCCCGGCGCGATGCTGTTGCAACGAATGCCAAATCGGCCCCATTCCAGCGCCAGATTGCGCATCATCTGGTCGATACCGGCCTTGGCCGCGCCGACATGGACCTGGAAGGCGTAGGGCATAAATGCCTGTCCTGCTGAAATAAAGAGGATGTTGCCACGGGTTTCCTTGAGTTGCGCAAACGCCGCCCGGCAGGTATGGAAGGAGCCGAGCAAATCAATATCCATCACCGACTTGAAACCATTGGGGCTGATCTGTTCCGCGGGCAGGGGGAAGTTGCCCGCCGCGCCGCAGATCAGCGTGTGCATGGGTCCCAGCGCTTCACGACACGATTGCATGGCGTTTTCCAGTGCCGCGTAGTCGCGCACATCGGCGGAATGCGTCGAGACTTGTGCGCCGAGCGCCCGCAACTCGGCGGCGGCGGCATCGAGCTTTTCCTGCGAACGGCCCACGATGCCCAGATTGGCCCCTACCGCAGCGAAATTGCGCGCAATGCCCAAATTGATGCCACTGCTGCCGCCGGTGATGAAAACGGTTTTACCCTGAAACAGGTCTTTGGCGAAGTGCGAGTTGATATTCATTAGTGCTTCCTTTGGAATTAGGAGGATAACTTTGATGAAGCCTAAGCAAAACCCGTTAAACGAACCTAGCACGGTTTGGCTAATATTCGTTTATATCGGCTTTTTATATTCGCCACCAAGAACGCAACAATGACCAAAAATATTCTCAATGATTCTTCAATCCGGGATTTAATCATCATCGGAGCCGGCGTCAGCGGCCTGAGCGTTGCTCAGGATGCTGCCCGCGCCGGATGGAATATTTTGTTGCTGGAGCAGGACGGCCGGCCCGGAGGATGCCTGCACTCGCACCGCTTCACGGGTGAACGGGAGGGGTTCTGGCTGGAGCTGGGCGCACACAGCGCCTTCAACTCTTATGGCAACCTGCTGGCTCTGTTGGAATACGCGGGGGCGCTGGATCGTCTGCGGCGACGCGCCAAAATCAGTTTCCGTTTTTATGCGGATAGCGCGGTGCGCAATATTCCCTCACAGCTTTATTTCTCCGAACTGCTGCTGGCGCCATTCCGGTTGCTGGGATTGAGCAAGATCGGGCGCACTGTCGCTGACTATTTCGGCGCTATCGTCGGCCCGCGCAATTACCGTGCAGTGTTCGAGCCGGCCTTCAGCGCAGTGATTTGTCAGCCTGCTGGAGAATTTCCCGCCGACAGTCTGTTCAACCCCCGTCCCCGGCGCAAGGATGTACCTCGCGGTTTCACCCTGATCGGCGGCTTGCAGACCCTCGCCGAGATTTTTGCCGAACAGCCCGGCGTCAACATCGCATTCGGCCAGACCGTACAGGAGGTACGGCGAGAGAAAGAAGATTTCATCGTTTTGACGGAGAGCGGCGAATACCGCGCCCGTTTACTGTGTCTGGCCACTCCGGTCGCAGTTGCCGCCCGTCTGCTCCAGACCGGGTTCCCGGCGTTGGCCGAACGGCTGGCGGAAATCTCAACCGCAGCAGTGGAAACGGTCGGGATTGCGGTTCCCAAGTCTGCGTTGAAACTGCCGCCGGTGGCCGGATTGATTGGCCGGAACCAGGCATTTTATTCAGTGGTATCGCGGGATGTCGTTCCCGATGATCGCTACCGGGGATTCACGTTCCATTTCCGGCCCGGCGTACTGGATACAGCCGGCCAGCAGGATTGCATCGCCCGGACCCTGAATCTGCCGCGCGAAATGCTGACAACGGCGAATATGGTGGGCAAAACTAATCAATTACCCGCCTTGCGGGTGGGACACAGTGAAAGAACCCGGGATGTAGACCGGATGCTGGCGGGAACGCGGCTAGCGTTAACCGGCAACTACTTTACCGGGATCGCGATTGAGGATTGTGTGATCCGTTCGCGCCAGGAATGGACCCGGTTGCAGCAGGAAACCGGGTGAATAGCACGGACGGGGTCGGTCATCGGCGATCAATGGCCGCCCGTCCACGATGAGATCAAAAAGCGGGAGAGAGCGTGGTAGTTTCGCCGGCGGGCGCAGACATATTTTCGCCGACGCACCAGCCTTCGTCGTTGATCAGGAACTTGAATTCGACGGCGCCTTCGATGGCCTCGTTAGTTGTCCAGACCCACACGTCGTTTTCAACATTTTTCATCAAGACGCCGGTTTCCCAATTCAGACCGGCGCTATCGCCGCGAATGTACAGATTGTTGCCATAGCCAACATCGTATTTGGCGACGACGACCGTAACCACGGAGTCGGCGCGCTTTTCAGAAGCAGGGACTTTGGATGAGGCTTTAGCCGATTTCCCCTTGGCAGGCGCAGGTTTCTCTGCACCCTTAGCGGGAGCGGGAGCCGGCTTCGCTGCTTCGGCAGGTTTCGCTGCTTCCGCTGGCTTGGCCGGTGCAGCAGCCGGAGCGGGTTTCGCTGCTTCCGCTGGCTTGGCCGGTGTAGCAGCCGGCGCGGGTTTCGCCGCTTCGGCAGATTTCACCGGGGCCGGCGTAGCAGCCGGCGCGGGTTTTGCTGCTTCCGCTGGCTTGGCCGGTGTAGCAGCCGGCGCGGGTTTTGCTGCTTCCGCTGGCTTGGCCGGCGTAGCAGCCGGCGCGGGTTTTGCTGCTTCCGCTGGCTTGGCCGGTGCGGCAGCCGGAGCGGGTTTGACCGCTTCCGCCTTGCTGGCCGTCTTGGCGGATTCGGTCTTCACCGAATCTCGGGTGGGTTCTTTCTTCTTCGACATGCATGACTCCTCAATGAAATGGCTCGATGGATTCCAAAGCGCGACGGGCAGTCCGACAACGCCATTATCGGATTGAGTCTAGCCCAAATTTAAAGCAGTCTCCAAGCCGCGAGCGGCCTAAACGGCCTAAAATAGCCGTGTCATCCCTAAATTTAGCTGATCCATTCGCATGTTTCGCCACGATTATCCATTCGATCCTACCTATGGTTACGATCTGGCCGCCCTGTTGCGCATTGGAGCGCCGGAGGAGTCGGCGGATTTCGCTTCATTTTGGCGTGATCTCCAGGCCCGGGCGCGCTCGGTTGCCGTCGAGCCAACCCTGCGGGAAATCACCAGTCCACAGCCGGAAATCCGCGTGTTTGAAGCGGCGTTTACTTCTCTGGATGGGGTGCGCATTGGCGGCTGGCTGACCTGTCCGCGTGATCAGCCGGTTGAGCGCGGCGTAGTGGTCAGCCATGGTTATGGCGGGCGGGATGGCCCGGACTTTCATCTGCCGTTTCGGCGGGCGGCGCTGCTCTTTCCCTGCGCACGCGGCATTTCCCGCAGCGCCCGTCCTGATCTGTCGAGCAATCCGCTGCGCCATATCCTGCATGGCATCC
>Ga0209573_1005647_pt1 | contig 11056 bp, 7 predicted proteins | sample TNRBio252014_DNA_FD_185870 | JGI IMG/M metagenome (GOLD analysis project Ga0209573, IMG submission 185870) | Wastewater treatment Type I Accumulibacter community from EBPR Bioreactor in Madison, WI, USA - TNR Reactor_6/25/2014_ DNA (SPAdes)... | ecosystem: Engineered > Bioreactor > EBPR >...
CCGGGGGCTTCTTTGCCGCTGGCGCGCCGTCCGGCGCCGGCTCCGCCTCGGGCCCGTCACCGTAGCCGTACCCGTAACCGTATTCGTACTTCCCGTACGACCCGTACCCGCCGAACGACTTGCCGCCGATCCTCAGGTCGTTGATGAGGACGCCGAGGATCCGCACGTTCGCGCGGTGCAGCTTCAGCCGCGCCCTCGCGACCACCTCGCGCGACGTCTTGCCTCCCCGCACCGTCAGGACCACGCCGTCGGTGCACGCGCCGAGCAGGAGGGCGTCGGCCACCGGCTGGACCGGGGGCGAGTCGAAGACGACGTAGTCGTACGAGACGAGGATCTCGCTCATGAGGTCCTGCATCGCGTCGGAGGCGAGAAGCCCGGAAGGATTCGGGGTGAGGGGGCCGGCCGGGACGACCTGGAGGCCGGGGACGGGCGTCGGCTGCGCGACGTCCGCCAGCTTCGCCCCTTCGGCGAGGATCGAGACGAGCCCCTTGCGGTTCGAGATCTGGAGCGCCTCGTGGATCCGCGGCTTGTGGAGGTCGGCGTCGATGAGGAGCGTCTTCCTCCCGAGCTGCGCGAGCGTCACCGCGAGGTTCAGGGCCGTCGTCGTCTTCCCCTCGCCGGGGATCGCCGACGTGATGACGACGCTCTTCAGGCCGCCCGCCCGCGAGAGGAGGAGGAGCGTCCGGAACGCCCGGTAGGCCTCGGTCACGACGGAGCGCGGGCTGGTGTGCGGGATCAGCTCGATCGCCAGCTGCTCCTCCGCCTTTCCTCCGCCGCCCTCCGCGGCGGCCCCGGACTTTCGCTTCGTCCCGTAGCCGTAGCCCCTGGCCGGGCCCGACCCCAGCGCCGGGATCACCCCGAGGGCCGGGAGCTTGAGGAACTTCTCCACCTGGTCCTGCGTCCTCACGCTCCGGTCGAGGAAGTCGACGAGCAGGACGAGCCCCGCCCCGAGGAAGAGCCCGAGGACGAGCGCCTTCTCGAGGTTCTTGCGGTACGAGGGGTAGAAGCGGTACTCGGGCATGGAGGCCTTCTCGACGATCCGCGCCGTCGCCTGGCTCGTCCCCGCCATCCGCGCCGCCACCTCCATCTCGGCCTGCCGCTTCAGCATCGTCTCGAGGAGCGTCCGCGACGCGGAGATCTCGACCCTCAGGTTCCCGAACTCCACCGCGTTCACGTTCTGCCCGAGCGTCTCCGACGTCTGGTCGCGAAGGACCGAGCGGAGCACGTCCTCGCGCTTGCGGGCGCTCTCCATCTCGATCCGGGCCTGCTCGCGCGCCTTCTGGGCCGATTCCGCGGAGACCTGGTCGAGGTAGACCTTCCCCTTCTGGATCCGCCCCATCAGCTGCTTCATCGCCGGGAAGTCCGGCTTCCAGACGGAGAGCTTCTCGGCGTACTCGCGTTCCAGCTTCTGCTGCTCGGAGCGCGCCGCGGCGACGGCCGGGTCCTGGTCTGCGATCGACTCCGGGCTCATCGCGAGCAGCTGCTGGTAGCGCGCCGCCTTGTTCACCCGCTCCGCCACGGCGGCGGCGTGGTCCTTGTTGAACGCCTCCAGCTTCTGCATCGAGACGTTCGTCCCCGGGTCCATCGAGACGATGTCCCGCGAACGGCCGAACTCCGCGAGCTTGCGCTCCTTGTCCTGCACGTCCTTCTTCAGCTGCTCGATCTGCGCCTCTAGGAAGCTCGAGACCTGCCCAGCCTGCTCGATCCGCGACTCGCGCGACCACGCCACGAACGCCTCCACCACGGCGTTCGCCATCGCGGCCGCCTCCTTCGGCGAGCCCGAAGCGTAGGCCACCTCGATGAGCGACGTCCCGGCGACGGGGTTCACCTCGAGCTGCCCCGAGATCGCGCGGACCGTCCTCGAGATCTCCAGCTCGCGCGCGGCCTCCGCGTCGGGCCCCTCGCCGGCCGCCTTTCCGGCGAGCCGGGCGTTCACGACGTACTCCAGCACGTCGCGCCCCTTGATCATCCGGATCTGCGTCGGGATGAAGTCGGGGTCCCTCATCGTCAGCATCCCCTCGCCGAGCCCGAGGTCGGAGAGGGCCACCTTCTCCCGCTCGATCGAGATCACCGCGGCCGCCCGGAAGACCGGGGCGGTGAGGTAGGTCCTCACGACCGCGATCCCGGCCACGACGACCACCACGGCGACGATGAGCTTCCAGTGCCGCAGGAACAGGTCGAGGTAGCGCCGGAAGTCGATCCCGGTCTCTTCCTCCATCTCGGGCACGCTGAACGTGCCGCTCGGGGGGGGCCGCATCAGAAGAGCGACTCCTTCGCCACGACGACGTCGTCGGGCATGAGGAGGACGTCGCGGTCCTTCCCGGAGAGGATCCGCGAGTAGCTCGCCTCGATCTCCACCGTCTTCCCCTCGGCGTCGGTCCGCATGATCCGGAGGCGCCCCCTGGAGGCGCGCTCGGTCAGCCCGCCGACCCGCGCCACCATCCGGAGGAGCGTCAGCTTCTCGTCGCTCATCACCTTGACGGCCCCGGTCGTCTTGAACTCGCCGAGGAAGTAGATGACGACCTCCTGCCGCGTCCCCACGTTCACGACGTCGCCGGGGTAGATCGGGATGTTCCAGACCGGGTTCAGCCTCACGAACAGCTCGTCGGAGTCGATCTCCAGGCGGTCGGTGAGCCCGTTCTCGGCCGTCCGGAGGACGGCGATCTTCTTCCCCGCCCCCGGCGCGAGACCTCCGGCGTTCAGGATCGCCTGCTGGAGGGTCCACCGGCCCGCCACGTTCAGCGCCCCGGGACGGGCCACCCCTCCCAGGATCAGGATCGGGCGGTTCGCGTACTCCTTCACGTTCACGGTCACGTACGCCTGGTTCACGAACTTGGCCGTGAGCATCGCGGTGATCCGGTCGCGCAGGTCCATCGGCGACACGCCCGAGGCGGTCACCTGCCCGAGGAGCGGCAGGTCGATCGACCCGTCGTCCTGGACGCGCCTCTCGACGTTCAGCTCCGCGATCTCCTGCACCTTGATCTCGAGCAGGTCCTTCGGGCCGATGACGTAGTTCGCCGTGGAGACCTGCGCCGCGCCCGGGAGGGCGGCGGCGAAGGAGAAGAGGAGGGCGGCGAGCCCGGCGGCGGCCCGACCCTTCGGGCACCCGTTAACCATGCGGTCAGTCTACCTTTCCCATCAGCGGAGGATGTCGATGCGCCCGGAGGCTCCGAAGCCCACCGTCGTTCCGATGCTGAAGATCGACCGGTCGAAGCCGGGGACGTTCGAGGTGTAGTCGTCCTGGCTCGCCTCGATGCCGATCGTCAGGATCCTCCCGACCTGGCCGCGGATTCCGGCCCTCAGGGTCTTCACGTCGTCGTTGCGCGTCACCAGCGAGCCGTCCGGCTGGGCCGTGGGGGCGACGTAGCGGTTCGCGCCCGTCTCGTACGTCACCCGGAGCGACACCCGCCGCGGCGTGACGCCGAGGGTGGCCCCGGCCCGCCGCTCGTCGTAGACGGCGTTGTCGGCGTAGAGCGAGGCCACCAGGTTGCTCCGGGCGAAGGCCCCGAGCGAGAAGACACGCGAGAGCGCGTAGCTGACCGTTCCCCCGCCCGAGGGTCCGTTCCACGGCACGAAGGTCGAGCCGCTCTTCGGCTGGAAGTCGCGGTAGCCGAGGTAGACGTTCACGTCGAGCCGGCTCTTCGCCAGGTAGGCCGAGCCCATCACGCCGGAGCTCGTCGCGTCGCGCAGCTCGCCCTCGTTCACGAAGGCGAGGTCCCCCTGCTCGTAGCTCACCCCCAGCAGGAGCCGCGACCCCACCTTCCGCCTCACCCCCACGCTCCAGACGGCGTCGCTCCCGTCGAGCTTCGAGAGGGTTGCGAGGTCCTCCGCGCCGAGACCCGTCCCGCCGTACCGGCGCCGCGCCAGGTTCAGGTCCCCGACGAGGACCGTCCGGGTCCCCAGCTCGTACTGCGCGCGCAGGCGCCCCGCGAGGACGTCCTGCTCCACCGGCTGCTCGACCTCCGAGCTGAGGTTCACGGTCGACGTGTAGCTCCCGGCGGTCGCCTCGAACGAGAACCGCGAGACGTAGTAGAGAGCCGAAACGTCGTACGTCCCTCCGAAGGCGCTGCGGTCCGTGTTCGTCGAGTACCAGCTGTAGGACGGCAGCACGCTCCCGCGGAAGAAGAGGCGGCTCGCCACCGGGACGATCGCCTTCACGCCCCCTTCGACCGTCGCCGTGAAGTCTCCTTCGGCCTCGTCCTCGCCCGTCCCGTAGAAGTTGTCCGTGTACCCGAGGTTGCCGATGTTGAGGATCGGCCTGAGCTTCAGCGGTCCGAGCCGGATCCGGGCCTCCTTCACCTCGGTCTCGAGCAATTCCCTCTCGGGGATCAGCGTCACCGACGACGAGAACGAGCCCATGAACTGCGAGCTCGTCATCGCGGGCGACCGCGTCGGGCGCAGCGCGCCCCCCGTCCCCGCCTCCTGCGCCCATGCCGCCCCGCCGACCAGGAGCGGCACGGCCACGGCCACGACCCGCGCCCGCAGCGCGAACGCCCTCAAAGCCCCGTCCTCTCGACGAAGAGGTCGCCGAGGACGATCACGTCCATCTTCGTCCGCAGGAAGCAGTCGAGCGCCTCTTCCGGCCGGCAGACCACCGGCTCGTTCTCGTTGAACGACGTGTTCAGGACGAGCGGCACCCCCGTCTCCTTCTCGAACGCCCGGATGAGGTGGTAGTAGCGCGGGTTCTGGCGCTGGGTCACCGTCTGCAGCCGCCCCGACCCGTTCACGTGCGTCACCGCGGGGATCGCGGCCCGCTTCTCGGCGCGGATCTGGTACACCTGCAGCATGAACGGCACGTCGTAGTCCGTCTCGAACCACTCCCCTGTCGCCTCGCGCGCGATCGACGGGGCGAACGGCCGGAACGACTCGCGCCTCTTGATCTTCGCGTTCAGGATCTCCTTCATGTCGGCGCGCCGCGGGTCGCAAACGATCGACCGGTTCCCGAGCGCCCGGGGTCCCCACTCCATCCGCCCCTGGAACCAGCCGACGACCTTCCCCTCTGCAACCGCGGCCGCCGTACGCCGGCAGAGCGCCACCTCGTCCGCGCATTCCTCCACGGAGCAACCGGCCGCCTCGAGGTCGGTGCGCTTCCCCTCCACCAGCTCCTTCAGAGCCGCCGCCGGAAACTCCGGCCCGAGGAAGGCGTGCTCCATCACGAACCCGCGCGGCCGCTTCAGCTCGCCGTGGAGCACCTGGAACGCCGCACCGATCGCCCCGCCCGCGTCCCCCGCGGCCGACTGGATCCAGAGCTCCCGGAACCCCGACCGCTCGAACACCTTCCCGTTCGCCACCGAGTTCATCGCGCAGCCGCCAGCGAGGGCGAGGTTCTTCTCCCCCGTCGTCTTCCGCACGTGGCCGAGCACGTGGAAGAACGCCTCCTCGTACATCGCCTGCATCGAGGCCGCGATCGCCTTGTGCCGGTCCCCGATCGCCTCGTCCGGCCCGCGCGCAGGCCCGAGCCGCTTCACGAGCTCTTCGGAAAAGACCGTCCCGATCGTCGGCGAGCCGTCCTCCCACACCATCGAGACCCCTTCGGAGTGATGCAGGAAGCAGTCGAGGTCCAGCTCGTACTTCCCGTCCGGCTTCAGCCGGACGATCGACCGCATCTCCTCCATCCGCTCCGGCTCGCCGTACGGAGCGAGGCCCATCACCTTGTACTCGTCGCCGTAGTGCGGGAAGCCGAGGTACTGCGTCAGCGCGAGGTAGAAGAGACCCAGCGAGTGCGGGAACGTCACCTCGTCCTCGATCGCGATCGAGGCCCCCGTGCCCTTCCCCCACATTCCGCTCACGAAGTCGCCGAACCCGTCCACCGAGACGACCGCCGCCGTCTCGAACGGCGACACGTAGAACGACGACGCCACGTGCGCCCGGTGGTGCTCCACGTTGTGCACCTTGAACTTCGCGGGCTTCCCGTCGCCCACCTTCTCCCGCAGCAGAGCCCCGATGTCGCGCACCTTGGAGGCGTTCGAGAGGCGCCCCCGGATCGCCTCGAGGCTCGGCCGCTTCGACAGCGAGAAGAGCACCTTCGCCATCAGGTTCGCGCTCGGGTCCCGGTTCACCGCCACGTGGTCCACGTCGGCCAGCGTCATCCCCGCCGCCGACAGGCAGTACCTCGCCGCCTCCGAAGGGAACCCCGCCCAGTGCTTCACCCTGCGGAAGCGCTCCTCCTCCGCCGCGGCGACGAGCTGCCCGTCGACGACGAGGCACGCGGCGGAGTCGCCGTGGAAGGCGTTGAGGCCGAGGATGGTTTCAGTCATTCAAACTCCGCTCCACAGCGTCGTGTCGTTGGCGAGAGGCCCTCTCGAACACCATGAGATTCGCCCAGTACCAGCCAACGACGCCTCGGCTCTTCCACTCCTCGCTCCACTTCTCCTCGAGCTCCGCTTGCACCTCGAAGCCGTGACGCCGGAACCTCTCGAGCCAGTACGATCGCGGCTGCTCGTTCACGTGATCGGTCCCGCCCTGCCCGGGAGGCGCCGCCGTGAAGACGATGCTCGGCGCGATTCGCGCGAGCAATGCGACGTACCGGTCCGCGACTCGCTCCGGCAGGTGCTCCGCGACTTCCATGCTCACGGCTACGTCAAACGAGTCGCCCGGATCGAGCTCGTCCTTCTCGAGATCGAACCGACGGACGTCGAGCCCTCGCGACCGACAGATCTCGAGCCCCGCAGCCGAGTACTCGAGGCCGGTCACGGCCACACCACGGCCCCTCAGCGCGACGAGGAGCGCTCCAGAACCACATCCCAGATCGACGACAGACCGGGGCCGGAGATCGGCGTAGATCGATCCCGCGATGATCTCCGCGCTCGCTGCCGCTACTTTGTCGACGACGTTCACGTAGTAGTCCTTGTCGTACACGGCGTCGTGCGGGAGACGGGCGATCCACCAATGCTTCAGCTTCTCGACGACGACGCTCTGGCGAACCCGTACCGGGACGAAGGCCCGGTACGTCCGCTTGAGCCAGCCTGTCGCATCAACCTGCATCAGAAAGCCCCGAAATCGAGCGGCAGCCGCCGACTGTCAACATCATCTTGCGAGCAGCCTTCTCGCAGAAAACCAGGCCATGGCGACTCGTCCCCTCGCGGAATCCTCGTTGACGTAGCGAGGATCGAAGAACTTCAGCGTGACGAGACGATAGAGCCCACGAGCCCATCCGCGAAGACGTCTGGCGCGGTATCTCGCACGACTTCCGCGGGCGTAGGGTGGCAAGAACGCAAGCCTTCCCGCGAGGATGTCCGCTTCGTGCCAGGGCCTCGCTCCCGCGAGCCGGTGCTCCCGGTTTGCGATACCACCATGCTCGCCGTACTGCCGTGGGGTGAAGTAGTTGCGAACGCCGCGCTGCTTTCGGAGGAAAACTCCGAGGTAGGTCTCCCAGGGGCGATAGGCGCCGGCCTCGGGTTGCCGGATCTCGTCCTCGAAGAAGTCGAGGAGGTGCCTTGCCGCCTCGCGGTTCAGTGCGTACGCGACCGTCGTGTTCCCGTGCCCGTGCGGCAGCCCGAACTCGTCGATCCCGTAGAGGATGGAACCGGCCGAGTAGAGCCACCCGAATCGCGCTGTTCCTGGACCCGCTACGGGAAACGGCGGCGGCAATCTGCCGAAACCGATGACTGGCACAAAGTCCGCTTCGACCACGACAGTGGGCTCTCCCCTTTCCGCTGCCATTCTCCACGCGTGGGCGTGATTGATCAGGCAACGAATGTTTCGGGAGAAGCGTTCCTGTGCCTCTGTGTAGGGCCCTCGTACTTCGGCAACCTGAAAGCCCTCTTCCTCGAGCGTCCTACGAAGAAGCGATGTGTCCTCCGAATGCGCGACGACAATCACTCCCGAGCACGACTCGACCAGGGGCGTCGAACCTTCTCGCCGCCCTGAGCTCATTGTCTCGTGACCGCCTGTCCGCTCCGCTGGCGGCTCACTCCTCGCGCGAATCACTCTTCGTCGATCTCTGCGAGAGTTCCGTGTCCTCTACGCGCCATCGCAGCATCGCCTCGTAGAGCAGCCTTTCCAATGCGTAACGCCGCGCTGCTGCCCCACGGAAAGGGCCACCGGCACGAATCCATGCCCACGCCCAGACCAGGATGGGAGTGAACGGGAAGGAGCGGCGAATCTTCGCGCGAAGGCGGGCATCCTGATTCTCCAGAAGCGGCGAAATCTCCCTGGCCGAGTAGCCGATCTGCGATTGGACGAAGCGTTCGAGCGGCTTTCGGTCGTCGTGCACCAGATGGTTGCGGAGCCTCGAGGTCCTTCCGGTCGTCGCGAACTTCTGCGTGTGGCCCGCCGCCTTGACAGCGGCAGCGGCTCTGCGCAACAGGCGAAGCTCCGGCGGATACAAAGAGCCGAAGAGCGCGACGCCTCGGATTCGGTATTCGACGGGGATGAGGCCGGCATCGACGCCGGCGTCGGAGGTGACCCTTGCGATCTCGGCTACGAGATCCGGTGTCACGCTCATGTCCGCGTCGAGCGCTAACACGAACGGACTCTCGATACCCGTCTCCTCGAGAGCGAACTTCCACTGCCGCACGTGCTCGTCGAAAGGCCTCACGCACCACGAGACGTTTGGGAAGACCCGGGCGATCTCCTCCGTCCTGTCGGTCGAACCCGAGTCGACGACGACGACGCGAGGGAAGGACCGGACGCTTTCGAGTGTCCGGCCGATGTTCGCCTCCTCGTTGAATGTCAGGATGACCGGGGTCACGGGATTGCTGCTCATGACGGCCTCAATTCCCCCGAGACGAGACCCTCGTACTCTGCGATGAGGCGTTGGGCGATCTCGGCCCAGCGGAACCGTCCCTCGGCGAGGAGTCTCGCGGCGGCACCGCGGCGGGCCCGTTCCGCAGGGGACGACATCGCGTCAGCCAGGGCGTCGGAGAGTCCAGTCTTGCCGGGTAGCGCCACCCATCCTGCAGCGTTCCGTTGCACCTCCCCCGAAAGTGCCACCGCCTCGCTGACGATCACCGGCGTTCCCGCCGCCATCGCTTCGGCCACGACGATGCCGAAGTTTTCCTGGATCGAAGGCAGAACGAAGAGCGCGGCCTCGCGCATCGCACGGCGCTTCTCTTCGCCGGCCAGCCAGCCAACGAACTTCACTTCTGCTGGCCCGCGCGCTGACAGCCGCTTCAGCGATTCGACGTACGCCGCCTCTCCGTCTCCGGCGACGACGAGACGCCACCCTGAGGCTCGCTCACCGAGAGCTTGGAAGGCATCAATCAGGGCCTCCACGTTCTTCTTCGGGTGCAGGCGGGAGAGGAACAGGATCACCCGGGCTCGCTCCACCCCCGCTGCGCCGGTCTCGAAAAGCCGTTCGGCCACGCCGAGCGGAACGACGAATGACCGATGCTCCGCCGCGAACGCGGGGGCCTGCGTACGTTCGGTCTCGTCCGTCCAGTGAAGCGCCACCGCGCGCTCGACGAGCGCCCGACCTCCGAAAGCGAGGAACAGCTTCTTTCGAAGCCGGTGCTGCGAGAGGCTCCAAGAATCGAGTTGGCCGAGCGGACGGACGAGGTAGGGGATTCCCGCGTCTCGCGCCGACCTCCCCGCAGAGATCGAGGGCCCAGAGAAGACCGAGTGAACGTGCACCAGATCGAACTGCGCGGCGTTTCCCCGAAGCCACCGCGAGAGGGCGGGCGACGCTTTCAGCGACTCGCCGGGCAGGCGCGAGAAGAAGATCACGCGCGCTCCCTGGTAGTCCAGCTCTTCGTTCGTGGCGACGGGCAGGCGTCCCGCCCCGTCCGCATCCGTCGTCGCGAGAACTGTCTCAACCCCGGCCTCTCGAAGGGCGCTCGTCATCCTCAACGCCGCCTCGCTCGGCCCGCCGTACCGGGCCGCGACCGACGGCACGACGTGGAGTACCTTCATGCCGCGACCACGAGAGGCTCCATCCGACGTCGCTGCCACTGCGCGGTCTGCTCCTCGTCGAGGCCGGCAACGATGAACCCGACCGAGAGCCCGAGGAAGATGTAGACGAACGGGTCACTGAAGATCTGGTGCGCCGAAACGAAGACGACCGCGTTCGCGCCGACGAGGGCAAGGAGTCCGAGAAGAATGGCTGGATCCGACCCGACGGCACCTGGAAGCGACAAGACCTTCCTGCGGACCTTCAGCACGAATCGAGTTAGGAGAAAGAGGGCGACGACGCCTCCCGGAACGCCGAGCTCCGCGACGACGCGCGCAAGACCACTCTCGCTGATGATGCTCCAGTCCTCGTTTCCCGCGCGGAAGTGCTGTGCGCCCTGCGTACCTGTTCCGAGGCCCGTTCCGAGGAACCCGGCGACCTCCACGATGCGCGGGAGGCTCGCGACTCCTCCAAGGAGTCGACCCGAGGCGCCCCCAACCGTCTCCGACCGCTCCTTCATCGACCCGATCTGGGCTGCGGCACGCTCCTGGAGCCCGTAGTGCTGAAAGGCGACGCTTCCAAGGAGCACCACCCCCAGCACGGCGCCTGCCAGCTTCCCGAGCCGGCCGCGCAGCCAGACCTGGAGGAAGGCGAAGATCGCGAGAAAGACGACGATCTCGCCGATCGCCTTTCGGCGCCCCGTCGCCACCACGCACCAGCAGAGAAAGGTGGCGGCACCCCCCAGAACAGCCCAGCGCGCCGGCGATGCGTGGCGCGCGGCCGCGAGGAGGATCGCGACGCACGCGGCCGTAGCGCAGTGCCAGGAGGCGACTTCGGGCGCCCGGAAGAACCCTGGAGGGAGGTAGACGGCCCCGAGCTGCCAGTCGTAGACGGTGAGCCCGGGCCCGATGCTCATCAGGGACTTCCATCGGAATCCTGCCTGGTAGAACGCGATGCCCGAGGCCATCGCGACGACGAAGAACAGGTATGCCCCGAGAAATCTCTGGACGACCTCGCGATGGGCGCCCGCCCACGACCCGAGAACGATCGCCGCGAGAGGTCCCACATACGCTGCGAAGCCGATCCCGATCAGAACGAGCGACCCGACGCGTAGATAGGAGACGAGGGCCTGGACGAGCAGAACGATCCAGAAGAGGGCGATGGGGAGCCTGAGCCCCCGCCAGTCAGGTCGGCGCCACCACCAGGGTCTATCTCCGGCAAGGGCCC
>Ga0209573_1005648_pt1 | contig 11054 bp, 6 predicted proteins | sample TNRBio252014_DNA_FD_185870 | JGI IMG/M metagenome (GOLD analysis project Ga0209573, IMG submission 185870) | Wastewater treatment Type I Accumulibacter community from EBPR Bioreactor in Madison, WI, USA - TNR Reactor_6/25/2014_ DNA (SPAdes)... | ecosystem: Engineered > Bioreactor > EBPR >...
GTTGAACCCGTCTGATCGTGCCGCTGGCGAGGATGTCGCTGGCGCGCTGATGGGGATCGACCACCGCAGCGATGGTCCATTGATATTCCACGTCGGGCTTGAGGCTGTAAGAGAGGCGCAAAGCGTGAATGCCGGGTTGGGTAGCGGGGATTTTCAGCTCAACCAGCGGTTTGATGGAGTGGTCGTCGTTCAGGGTGAATTCCAGCGGTGCGGTCCATTCCTTGGACGAGTACCAGTACAGCGTCGGTTGAGCACGGGTAGTCAAACCGGTGCTTTCGGGAGCCAACACACTTAATACCAGCGCACTGTCCGACGCCCCCCGGCTGGCGCCGCCGACTCGAGTCACCGGAGCGCCACGCAAGGGCGGTTTATAAATAGGCGTTTGCTGGGCGACCAACTGCGATTTTGCGGCTTTCGGGGTGGATTGCGCTTGCCCGAGGTCAGGCGTAGCTACGAGCGGGAATGTTAGGAATAAACCGATGAACAAGGGTGCGCGAAGAGTGATCATGGAGCCTCCTGAATGCGATGGGTTTCAGTAATCGCCAAAGTTGGCCGTAGCAGATGAGGGTTGGGTCATGGAGGCAGCCGCGAGCGGCGCGGTGTTGATCAGGGTTGGGGATTCAGCGGAGCAACCCGTTGCGCGGGTGGTGGCGGGCTGATCCGGGTCAGGCGGCAATCCGCCCCGGCCCTGTACCGTGAGACGACTGCGGGTGTCGGGGTCGCTGGCCCCGCAGCGGTGACCGATTTGATCGGCGGCATTCAGGTAGCGGGTCGGCAGCGCGGTCAGGCTGCTGATCGATTCGGCGCTGGGGGCGTTGATCGCCACCGTGCCATCATTGCCGATGACTTGCGACGAGGCGTTGAGCACATCGTTGATGTTGGCGGCGTCGTGCAGGAACACATCGGCGTTGACCTGAATGTTGCCGCCCCGGCCCTGCGTGGCTTGAGCGGTGATTTTGCTGCCGTTCAAAGCAACAAGGTTAGTGCTGTTAATGGTAACAGTACCACTGTCGCTGAATTCATTGCCGGCTACGGAAGAGCTAATTTCAGCGTTGTTCAGCAGTTTAAGGTGATCAGCGTTGACAGTGATGTTACCGCCGGACGTATAGTCGGCTCGGGTGCCAATACCAATGTGACCGTTACTGTCACCACCGCCGGCGGCATCGATCAACAGGTTCCGGGTCGTGAGCGTGATGTTGCCGGCATTGCCGACCGAGCAATCACCGCAGCTATTACTGAAAACGCCTGAAAAAAAATGGATGTCGGAGGGCGCATCGTACCCCTCGCCGATAATGGTGATTGATTGGTTGGCGGTTATATTGATGTCGCCGCCATGCCCCAGGCCCCAAGTGCTGGAAGAAATCTGACCGCCTCCGGTCAAGGACAAATGGCCGGTAGTGACAGTGATATCGCCGGCGTTCATGGAACCTCCCCCGTAGGCGTCCGCGAACAGGCCCGATTGGGGACCCTTCACCGTTACGGATTCGCTAGCATTGATCGTAATGTCGCCGCTTCGCCCTTCACCGTCACTCCAGGTAAAGGTGTTAATACTGCCGCCGCTGGTCAAGGTCAGGCGAGCCGTCGAAATCTGGATATCGCCGGCATAGCGCGCGGCGGCCGTCGACAGGCCAAGGATGTCCACGTTACCGACGAACCCAGGGTTAATCGCATCGATGTTGATGGATTCGGCAGCGGTGATGTAGAGATTGCCGCTGCGGCTGTTTTCCTGGGCGACGGAGGTAATGGCGCCGCCATGGGTCAAGCTCAGGCGGGTCGTGGCGAGCGTGATATTGCCGGCCTGGCTGGAGTCCGCCAGCGCATCGGCGATGATGCCTGAGGGTCGGAGTCTTTCAGCCTCTGCATCAAAATAAGCGCCGTCGATGGTGGCGTCATCGCGGGCGGCAATGTGGATGTCGCCGCCACGCCCTGCGCCGGAGGTATTGGCTGTGATGCGAGCGCCCCCGGTCAACGCGAGACGATCCACAGCAATGTGGATGCCGCGTCCGTCTTGATCGCCGATGGTATTAGCCTGCGTCAGCGACCGGCCCTGCGCGACAAACTGCCCGCCGCGAATAAAGATCGCTCCGCCGCCCTGACCGCTCGCATCGACATCGCCCAATTCCACTTCATCGACCACCACCCGCTCGGTGGCGTCGGCGCGTTTGACCGAAATCTCGCCCAGTCGCCCAAAGCCCTGCATCGCCAAATCCGTATCACTTGGAACCACTTCTCCCGCTGAACCGACCGAGGCCAGGTTGATTTGTCCTGATGGGGCGTAGAGCGTGGCATTGCTTAAGCTGATATCACCGCCGATCAACGACAGGGTTTGTCCTTCCGGGACCTGGAGGAAACTACCGTTGATAGTGATCGGCGCGGGCGCATCACCGAGAAAACCAAACGCGGCGACTGGCGCAACGGTTAAGAGACTATTAGCCGGAGTACGCACGTCGAATCGTCTATCGTCGCTGAATTGCAGATAATCCGCCGTGCTGGCGTGAAATGCGCCATTCACATCCAGCCGGGCGTTCTCGCCAAATAACATTCCGGCTGGATTCAATAGATACAGATTGGCCCCCGGAATAGTGGAGCGGATCGTCCCGTCGATGAACGACATCTGGCCGCCGGTGACTCGGCCAATGATGTTGCTGACAGAATTGGGGCCGCTGAAGGTGGCCGATTCGCCGGTGTGAATCGAAAACTGGCCGAAACTATGGAACAGATTGCCGCCGACTTGCCGGCCTAGATCGGGAGTGATCTGATAATTCGGCCCGGACAGCGCTCCGGCCCGACCCAGCGTACCGTCCAGCGTAACCTGCGCCTGGGCTGCACCGGCTAACAATGCGCTGGCGACGATCAACCGCTTTCGATACTGCATGATATTTCTCCCCTATTACAACCAGTTGCCAATCAACAGAAACGGCGCCCAATAACCTGGATGCTGATAGCGGCGATCCGCCAATAACCCCAACTGCGCCTGTTGCAACGCCTGGGCCTTGGATAAGTCCGGCTTTTGCAATTGCCGGTAAAACTCCGTCACCAGCAAGGACGACGCCTGATCGTTGATGAACCACAAGGTCGCCACCGCGCTGCGAGCGCCCGCCTTGACCGCAATACCCGCCAGTCCCAGCGCGGCGCGATCATCGCCAGCGGCGGTCTGGCAGGCGCTCAATGTCAGCAGTTCCACCGGCTGATCCCGGTACTGGCCGAGCGCCATGAATCGCTCCAGCCGATCCAGCGTCAGCTTGTCGTCAAAAGTCAGCAGGAAAGTGTTGCGCACATCACTGGCGAACTGGCCGTGTGACGCGATATGGACGATGGAGTAGGACGTTTGCTTCAACTCCTGTTGCACATTCGCGATACGAAACGCCTCGTTCTCCAGCACCTTGCCGCCGTAAACCGCATGAATGGCGTCCAGCTCTCCCTGTACGTACTCAAGGGCTGGGAAGCCTTGCACTGCCTGAGTGAGACCGTTGAGCAACGGTTGAGTCTGGTGATGCTGGATCGGGCGCAGATCGGTCAGCGTTAGCCCCGGCGTCGTGGCGATGGCATAGCGACGAATGAGAAAACCCTGGCCGTCGTGCAGGGCCGCCAGCGGGATCGTGCGTAAGGGATCATCCGGCACGATCACCAATGTCTCGATCTGCTGGGCATCCAGTGTGCTTTGCAACGGCTGAATCAGCCAACCATACAACTGCTGCGCCAGCGGCAGATATTCGCGGCTGGTGCGCTTCTCCAGATAGCGCCGGAATTCCCGCACCACACCAGTCAAGGTGTCTCGGCTTACCGGCGTCGTGACCTGTTGGAGGCCGTGCGAGGTGCTGAGCAACAACTCCAGCCGATCAGGCAGCAAAATCGGATAGAGAATGGCGGTGTGCGCTGGCGGACGATCCAGCGCTACGGTGCGCGACTGCAACAGGGTGACGCATTCATCGCGGAAATAATCCCGGACCTCTGCCGTTTTCAGCGCCTCCATCGTGTCGCGGGCGGCGCGCAAATCAGCCTCACGGGCCACAGCGGTCGGCTGATGGGCGGCGCGTTGCAATAACAGATCGGCCAGTTCGGTAAAGGCGTCGCCGACGCTGATTCGGAAGGAATCGGCAGGGCCGGTTTGCCCCGGAGTAAAGTCCGGGCGAATGGCCTGTAAATGATCGACGGCCTGCTGATAGGCCAGAATCGCCCCATCCACATCGCCCTGCTGTTTGAGCAAGCGCCCGATGGGCCATTGCCAGCGGTAGAGCAGTTCCGGGGCGTCGGCCTGCTGGGCGGCGAATGCCGCTTGCCGGTACAGCGCCAGCGCTTCGGCGGAACGGCCCGCCTCCTGTTGCCCTTGTGCCTGGTAGCCCAAGGCATAGGACAGGCTGCGTTGATCGTTCAGCGTGCGAGCCAGAGCGGCGGCGGCGATGAAATCCTGCTCGGCTTGAGCGCGCTGCGCGGCGCTCGGCAAACTGCGGCGGAGTTGACCGATGCCGATCCGGTGAAAGGCTTTGTCGCGGCTGTCCGGCAGCGCCTGTACTTGACGAGCGGCTTCGGCCAGCCGAATTTCCGCCGTGCGGGGATCGTTCGCCTTCACCGCCAGCCGTGCGGTATTGATCAACACCGTAGCCACCAGAGCCGGGTCTTGCGCCTGCCGGGCCAGCTTCAAACTGTCCTCATAAGCAGCGCGTGCGGCGTCTGAATCGCCCTGTTCGGCGTACAGATTGCCCAGATGATTCAGACTGGCGGCGGCGATGTGCGGAGCATTGGCTTGCCGGGCTAGCGCAGTGCTTTGTTCCAGTTCACGGCGGGCCTCATCCCTTTCGCCGGTCAGCCACAGCGCTTTGCCCAGTGCGCCCAGCACGGCGGCGCGACGGGTTGGATCATCGAGCGACTCAGCCAGGGGTTGCGCCTTGCGCAGCGCGGCCAAAGCGTTGCGCTGCTGACCCAGAGCTTGATAAGCGGCAGCCATTTCCAGCAGGGCGTCTACTTGTAGGGCTAGGTCGCCGGTTTGCGCCGGCGTGGTCACCGATGAAGCGGGACTCGTCGAAGCCGCTATCGAGATCGGCGACCCGAGGGTCAACAGCGCGGCCAGGCTGATAGCGGCCCAATGAAGTAGGTGCTTGAGAACGTGATGGATCATGTCAGGGTCTCCAAAATGCGCCATTGCTTCAATACGCCGCCTGCACGAAAAAACTGACCCGCGAACTCAACCATCCCTCATCGCCGATATTAACCTCCCGGAAGGGATAGCCCCAGTACACTGCCGCCTGAATCTTGGCGCTGGGGTCCCAGCGAACGCCGACCCCGGCGCTGTAAATGGCGTTGGGCGTCAGGTCGAATTCCCCCTTGTTTTTGGCGTAGCCATAATCGGCAAACGCCGCCAACTGCACCTGCCCCTCTTCAGGCCCACGACTGACCCCGGCTAGCGGCAGGTAGTACACCGGCGCCCGGAATTCCAGAGAAGTCATGAAACAGCGATCCCGCACCAGGGTATTTTCCGGGTATCCCCGCACAGTATTCATGCCGCCGAGCGCACACTTCTCCATCGGTAGCAGGGGATCGTCCGTTAATTGCAGGTTGGTCTTGAAAATGATCTGATAATCCCGCTCCCCGAACCGCCGCGCCCATTGAAATTGCCCCAGCCAAGCCACGAAGCGGCCATCCGGTTCAAAGTCATGTACGGTCGCTCCGGCAAGGTCCAGACCAAAACTGAAGGTGGAACGGGCAGCGATCACCTGGTCCAGTCGCCGATCCAGCCATTCCTGAATCAGCCGCGCCACCGCTAAAGTCGCCTCGCCATTGATCTCGCCGGGCGCGAACGAGAACGGAATGCCCAACAGATAGGATTCACTATGCCGCCGCTCCAGATTCACGCCCAGCGCCAGGGTTTGTTGCGGCGTCCGGTAGAACGGATGGGTCAGGGCGATGCCGTAGGTTTGCAGTTGGCTGGTGATATCCAATGTGTCGAAGCGATCCTCGATCACCGAGGTCTCGTTCTCCTCAGCCCACACCTGGACCGTGGTGTCGCGGGCGTTCAGCGGCCGGGCGTAAAACACCCGCCAGTCATCCGTACTGCTTTCCAGACTATGGCCATAGCTCAACCCCAGCGTATCGCCGACGCCGCTCAGGTTGCGGTCCAGGCCGTAGAGGTAAGCCCGGGTCGCGCCAACGCTGGGAGGATTGTTGTTGGCCACCGCCAGACCGATCTCATAGGGACGCGCTTCCCGTACCCCTAGCCGCAACACACTCTGCCCCGGTTGAACGCCGGGCGCCAGTTCCGCCTGAAGCTGCTCGATCAGCGGGCTTTGCTGCAGAAGCTGCAAGCGTTCCTGAAGGTCCTGGACGTTCAAGGGTGCTTCGGCCTCCGGCTGAAGGCGGTTCTGAAAATAGGCAGCGCGCAAATGGGCGTTGCCCGTCACCTCGACTTCAACCAGACGCCCCTCAATGATCTGAATCTCCACCACCCCGTCGGCCACCGGCTGGTCAGGTATGATCGCACCGGAATTCAAGTAACCCCGTTCGACGTAGTGCAAGGTCAATTGGCGGCGCGCCTCCTGCAACTCCTCGGCGGTGATGGCGCGGCCGGCATACGGCGCAGTCACTGCCGCCAGTTGTTCATGGGTGAATACCGTGTTGCCGGTGAAAGTGAATTGACGCACATCAATCCGTTCACGGGTAGACAGTGGCGTTTCGGGAGAGGCCGGTTCGACGTGACGACCCGACAGGGAGGGCGTCGGTTCAGCATAATCCGGGACCGGCAAACTCCGCCCGCTGGGCCGCTGATCTCCAAAGTTCGCCTCTTGGGCCACAGTCGTGAACGATAATAGTGTTATCAGGGCCAACGTGGCGCTCGGTAATAATCGATAGAGAGGCGGACAAGCATGGCGATGGGTTTTGAGAATCCATCCTGATAACCGGATAATAGTCGGTTTTCTCTGATAATCTTTTTTTAATAAATAGTCTAAGTACATAAATTTTCACTTATTTCTGTGATTTTTATTGATTATAAAAAATAGAAATAGATAATACAAATAAATTTTTATCAGATAAATTGATCAAAATTAATCAATTTAATTCAACGAATATATTGCTTATAAAACAATAAAGCCTTGGATAAGAAAAGTTCTGTTGATTAAAAAGGCTACACGCTCTTTTGAAAAACATCGTTTATGTAAATTCATAAGTACGCTGGACTTATTAAAGATTGACAGGAATTAGAGATTCGGCAGGGGTAAAATGAGTATTTACAAATGGTTGTGTCAAATTTTATAAAGCGGATTCATCGAACGCCGGGGGGGAAATCACTTTCAGCCGGATGGGCAGACTGGCGCGCCCCTGTTGTCGGTCTGCTGTTGGGTCAACTCGTATTTGCCGCCCTCCTTGCCTTGACGCGAACCGGCGCGCTGCAAGCCTTGGAATTGCAAGTCTATGATCACGCCTTGCGCCGGCAACCGCTGACGCCGCCCGATAAACGCATCGTGTTGATCGGCGAGACGGAAGACGATCTTCAGCGCTGGGGCCATCCACTGCCCGATAGCGTACTGGCCGCGGCCCTGGAGCGTCTGGCGCAGGGGCAACCACGGGTCATCGGCGTAGATAAATATCGTGACCTGCCCGTACCACCCGGCAGCGAACGGCTCGACCAGACGATCCGCAACCACCCAGAGATCGTCTGGGTGATGAAATTCGGTAATGTCGCTGCCCGTGAACCTGCTATTGCGCCACCGCCGGTCCTGGCGAATTCGGATCGCATCGGATTTAGCGATGTTCCTCTCGATGAAGAGGGTGTGGTTCGACGGGGTTTGCTGTTTCTCGACGATGGCCGTCAGGCGGTCTCCGCGTTCTCTTTGATCGTCGCCCTGCACTATCTGCAAGCGGAAGGCATCCGTCTCCAGCCGGACCCGGAAAATCCCGACCATCTGCGATTGGGCACAACCACCCTTCCGCCATTGGCGACCGATGAAGGCGGTTACATTCACGCCGATACGGCGGGTTATCAATACCTGCTGGATTATCGGGGCCGGTTGAGCGCCCGGCAGATTTACACGTTGACTGAAGTACTGGAAGGACGAGCACCAGCGGCGCAATTCATCGACAAAATCGTTCTGCTGGGCAGCATGGCGGTCAGTCTGCGTGATGATTTCCAGATTCCCGTTCAGCATTTTTTGGCGGATGCGCCATCATCAACACCGATGAGCGACCATCCGGGCCGGATCGCCGGAGTTGCGCTTCACGCCTTGCAAATCAACCAGTTGTTACGATTTGCGTTGGCCGGCGATGCGCCGATGCGCGGCCTGTCAAACCGGATTGAGACCATCTGGCTTTGGCTGTGGTGCATGACCGGCGTCGGACTGGCGTCATGCCGGTTACACTTCCGGTGGCTGTTGGTGTTAATGGTCAGTGCGCTCGCTGCCCAGGGAGGGATAGGGCTATGGGCCTGGTCTCAGCAAGTCTGGCTACCGTTAGCCGCGCCGGCGCTGGGACTCACCCTGGCTGCCGCCTTCACCGGGGGTTACCGGTCGGTGCATGACTACGTCGAAAAACGGTTATTAATGAATCTGCTGGTTCGCCATGTTGCGCCGGAGGTGGCCGATGCCCTTTGGCGAGAGCGCGAGCGACTGGTGACGGGCGGGCGGCTGATTCCGCAACGCTTGACCGCTACCGTGCTGTTTGCCGACATTCGGGGATTTACCACGATTGCCGAGACGTTGGAACCGGCGCGGCTGATAGATTGGCTGAATGTCTATATGGAAGAGATGACGCAGGTGGTCATGATGCAGGGTGGGGTGATCAAGCAATATGTCGGTGATCAGATCATGGCGCTCTTTGGGGCGCCGGTTCCGCGTCAGACCGAAGCGGAGATCGCCAGCGATGCGATACAGGCGGTGCAGTGTGCGCTGCTCATGAGTGAACGACTACAGCGCTTGAACACCGCCTGGACCGGACAGCGCCTGCCGACCATCACCATGCGTATCGGTCTATGCACGGGACCGCTGATCGCCGGCAGTTTGGGCGGTCGCCAACGCATCGAATACGCAGTGGTGGGCGATACCGTCAATATTGCTTCGCGGCTGGAAAGCTTCGACAAGGAGACCCATTTTATCGCTGGCAGTGCGTGTCGCATCCTCATCGGCGAGTCGACCTTTCGCCATGCAGGTCAACAATTTCAGGTGACCGAAATTGGACGAGTCAAGTTCAAGGGCAAGCAACAGGAAACCACGGTCTATCGCGTGGAGGGCGACATCCCCACTCCCTGAAGCGGCTTTTGCTCACACCAGATTGTGCATCCGCTGCAGGTGCGTATAGGCCAGGCTCGACACTTCCCGGATCACATCACCCCGCGCATTTTTCCAGGCGCCGTAGTTACCCGCTGGCCGAGCCTTTTCGATGATGCCGACAAAAGTGTAAGGATAGCGGCGACCATCGCGCCCCTGGGCGATCAGAATACCCATGTCGCCGCACAACCGGGCCGTCGTGCCCGTCTTGTCGATGACCCAGGTCTGCCGCGCGACGCCATAAGCACCGGAGTAGACCCGGTCGCGGTTGGGCAGATTCATTAGCCGCTTCAGTTCAGCGGAATAGGGAAGCTGGTCGTACCAGAGGGCGTACAGGAATCGATGATAGTCGAGCGCCGAAGCCTTGTTGCGATAGGTGCGGCCGCCGCCGGGAATACGCTCGACGATCCGCGTGTGGCGGAAAATGCCCGGATGATTCCGTTTGAGGGTGCGCTCCGCTTCGGCGGGTCCGGAATGAGGGCTGGTCCGGTTTAACAGTTCAATAAAATAGTTGGTGGCGCGGTTGTCGCTGCGCTGGATCATCGCTTCCATCCGCTCACGATGAAAAGGCGTGTAGTAAAGCTTCCCCTCATAAACTTTGTGGAAGAAGGCCAGGGCGATGAAGGGTTTGACCATACTGGCGCTCTGATAGGGGCGGTTGGCGTTGATCGCCGTCAGATACTGCTGGGTAGTGAAGTCATAGACCAGCCAGGCGGTTTGCTCATTGGCGGCAACGCGGCCGGTCTGACGCAGGTATTTGATGTAGTTCTCAATGTCGGCTGTGAGTACGCTCACTCTGGGGGCGGGGCGCACGGTTCGGAAGTCCCTTAACAGAGAATTGTCCGGCATGTAGTTATAGTTGCGCTGCGCTGCTTCACTCAGCGACGGGATCAATCCGCACGCGGTGGCCGCGAGCAGCGTTCCCATTCCGGCAAGGAACGTGCGTCTGGACGGATCGGACGGTAAGCAGGACTCCATATGGGGAACATCCGGCTGGAAAGACAGGGTGGATGTCATGCGGCGACCTCTAGTTCAAGGGAGTGGGGGGTGGGCATGCAGATGGCAACTGTGTCGGAAATTACCGTCTTGTGACTCAGCATTCAACCAGAATCAGGCATCCTCTCAAAGGATGGTGGCTTCACCCAGAGCAATGGAATCAGGAAAAACCCCAAGTTTATTCAAGAAATCCCTTATTTACTCCCTGGCGGCAGGTCTTAAGATACGCTTGCCGGACACTTAGGGAATAAACCTCTAATTTGTAAAAACAAATAATGCGCCGATCCGGCCCAGCGCGGGGAGGGGCGGCAACGCCACTAACCACCGAAGCGAGGAATTGAACGAATGAAAAGCGAAATCGCCCGGCCGGTGAAGGCCAGACGGTATGGTAATGAGGGATTAATGCCTGTCGATAAGTACGGTTGTCCGTATCGCGGAACCGCCTCGTGCGTGAGTGCAAGCGGCGGCAGTTACTGTGGCGGCTATGGAGGTGATGTACCCATTAAAGGAACACAGATTCACTCAGTCCGCTGTCTGGAAGAGAACAACGCTGATTTTATGCTGTATCGCTGGTTGAAGACGCCGCGCCGTTTGGCTTATCCCGTGTTAAACCGTTAACCATCTCCTGACTTTCGCATCAGTGGGTCGGGCTTTAATCTGATGGCCTGATACCCGACCCACCCTTGTATCTTGGCGATGGTGGTGGCGAACTGCCACCACCGGAGGTTGAGTGAGCTTGAACCCGCCCTGAGGGCGCGACCCTGATGCGTAGATGAAGCCCTCGACCTTCCTATTGTGGCCTGCTCT
>Ga0209573_1005649_pt1 | contig 11052 bp, 10 predicted proteins | sample TNRBio252014_DNA_FD_185870 | JGI IMG/M metagenome (GOLD analysis project Ga0209573, IMG submission 185870) | Wastewater treatment Type I Accumulibacter community from EBPR Bioreactor in Madison, WI, USA - TNR Reactor_6/25/2014_ DNA (SPAdes)... | ecosystem: Engineered > Bioreactor > EBPR >...
CGCCCTACGGTGCCTGCCCCGAGTGTACGGGTTTGGGGACAAGGACGGAGTTTGATCCGCTCCTCGTCATGCCGGATGGGAAAAAGCCAGTTCGAGATGGCGCGATCAAGCCGTTTGTTTACAAGAGTGGCGAAACGAAGGATTGGTGGCCGGATGTGCTGGATGCGGTCGGTCGGGAGTGCGGCTTTGATGCCAGCGGTCCATTATCCGCGCTGAATGATGAGCAGAAAAAGGCGATTTGGGAAGGCTTGCCCGATTCGATTCAAGTCACGATGCGCTACGGCACGCGCGAACGAAAATTCCAATACCAATGGGAGGGTGTGCTGAAGGTCTTGCGCAAGAAATATGACCAAACCGAAAGCGAATGGGTCAAGAACGACCTTGAGCAGTACATGTCTACCAAGCCATGTCCCGTCTGCCAAGGCCAGCGGCTCAAGCCGGAAGTGCTTGGGGTCGTGCTGGATCAACGCAACATCGCCCAGGTCAGCAACATTTCGGTGGACGACGCGCTATCGTTCTTCTCGGCATTACCGGAGCGTTTGAACACGCGCCAGATGACCATTGCCGATCGAGCGATCAAAGAGATCGTGGAGCGATTGAAGTTCCTCGTCGATGTGGGGCTGGGCTATCTGACCTTGGACCGGAACGCGCGCACGTTGGCGGGCGGGGAAGCGCAAAGAATCCGACTTGCAACCCAGATTGGCTCCGGGCTTATGGGCTGCTTGTACATTCTCGATGAGCCCTCGATTGGACTCCATCAACGGGACAACCGGAAGCTGATTGAGACCCTGGTTCGGCTTCGCGATCTCGGCAATACGGTTCTCGTGGTCGAGCACGACGAGGAGACGATGATGGCCGCCGATTGGCTGATCGACCTGGGCCCAGGGGCCGGGGAACACGGGGGATACGTCGTGAATGAGGGTCACCCGTCCGAGTTCATCTTAAAGGATTCGCCCACCGCGCGGTACCTCAGCGGACGAGAAAAAATTGAAGTTCCGAGAGAGCGTCGTCAACCAAGCAGCCCGAATCCGCTTGAGGCGCGGGCCGTCGTCGAATCCCGCCCGAAAAAATCGAAAGCCAAAGTTTGATGTCCATTTTTCGGTGGCTTTGGGGCCTGATCGTTTGGTAAGGTGATGCCATGAGCGCTCTGCCCGCACCGGAAGTGATGTACCAGGCCCTGGTCAATCGCGATGTGGGCTACGAAGGAATTTTCTTTGTGGCCGTGAAGACGACCCGAATTTTTTGTCGACCGGGATGCACGGCGCGAACTCCCAAATTTGAGAACGTAGAGTTCTTTTCCCGGTCGACCGATGCGCTCTATTCGGGTTATCGCCCCTGCAAAATCTGTCGACCGCTGGACCCGGCCAACAAGCCCCCGGCATGGATCGCAGACTTGATGAAGCAGGTGGAATCTGAGCCATCCCGGCGATGGCGAGACCGGGATTTACGGGCGTTGGAATTGGAACCGGCGAGGGTGCGCCGGTACTTTCAAACCCATTTCGGGATGACGTTCCAGGCCTACAGCCGCTCGCTCCGGATGGGGCAGGCGCTCAAGACGATTCGAGAAGGAAAAGGTGTGTTCATGAGTGGATTGGATGTTGGATTTGATTCGGATAGCGGCTTTCGCGATGCCTTTGAGAAAGTGCTCGGGGTCCCCCCATCGCGCTCTTCGAAGAGCCAAGTTTTGATCGCCCAATGGTTGGAATCGCCCCTCGGCGCTCTGCTCGCGGCGGCGTCGGATGAGGGGCTCTGTCTGCTGGAATTCGTGGACAGGCGGATGCTCCCCGCGCAAATCGAAACGCTGAAAAGGCGCTTCGAAGCGGCCGTGATCCCGGGTGAGCACCCGATCTTGGAACAACTGAAAAGGGAACTCTCAGAGTACTTCGCGGGTTCCCGGCGCGAGTTTGACGTGCCTTTGGTGATCCGAGGGACCGCGTTTCAAGAGAAGGTTTGGCGGCACCTTTTGAGCATCCCCTATGGATCGACCCAATCTTACGGTGAGATGGCCGCGGCGCTCGGTTCAGAAGGAGCCCAACGCGCGGTGGGAAAGGCCAACGGCGACAACCGCATCTCGATTTTGATCTCCTGCCACCGGGTGATCAAAGCCGATGGGACGCTATGCGGCTACGGCGGCGGGCTCTGGCGCAAGAAGTTCTTGCTCGAGTTAGAAGGTTCAGAGCGGCAAGCGAGCTTTGGGTTCTGACCTAGTCGCCTTCTAGATCGAAGTTTTCACTGAAGATGATGTAGTCGTCGGTGGTCACCACCCCGTCTCCATCAAGATCGGCATTCGAATTAAATTCTGGGTCTCCAACTGCCGTGTCAAAGGCCGCGCTAAAGAGCAGATAGTCATCGGTGGTTGTGGCGTTGTTCCCGTCGCAATCTCCGTTGAGGAGCGTCCCCGTCAGGCCGGACGCCGAGCTGAGATTCACGGTTCCAAGACTCTTCCGAAGCCAATGAGAGGCCTTACACTTCACCTCGACCGTGCCCGAAAGAGATGTGGTGAAGCTAAAGGCTCCGCTCGCTCCCAAAGTCACCGTCTTGGAATCCACTTGGTTTCCGCCCGAATGAAGGGTAAACGTCGCTTGGACGCCGGCCTCATCGGGAATGTATTGGCCCAAGGTTACGGTTCCGGTAACGGTATTTCCTAAAGTCTCTCCGGCGATGCCCAAGCAGAAATCAGCGGCTGCTGAAATCCCAATCCAAGTGGTGGCCGACCCACCGCTATTGGTGGCGACAAAGGAGTCCAAGCTAGAACCCGGGACCTGGTTCGGTGGATTCGATGCTCTCTGTATAAACGACATCCCGTAGCCTTCGTTCAAAGTTGATGGCCAGCATGAGACGAAGTACGTCCCCGGTAGGATCGTCAGGTTTAGCCCCGTGATTTCATATCGATAAAGCGGGTGCGGGGACGATGGAGTGTTGAGTGCGACGAGGGTGGTTGTCGCGACACCCGTGTGCAGATTGGTGAGCGTGCCGAAGCTCGTAATAAATGCCCCCGATCGCGTCAGTCCTTGTCGAAACTCGATCCTCATATTGGCGGGCCCGGCCGCTGGCTTTGAACCGAGGTAGAACATCCGCGTCACGTTCCATCCAGGGCTTGGCACCGTGAGCATTTCCCAAGTTTTGAATTCTTGTGAGCTTGTCTTCAGGTTGAGAGCGCTCCCCGCCCCACTGATTGGAGATCCCAAAGCGTCAACCGGATCGCCAGGGTAATAAAGAACCGTATCGGCTAAACCGATGACAGGGATCAACGCAAAGAGCAGCACGACTTTTTTCATAAGGGGTCCCTAACGGCTCATGATACTGGATTCCATCGAAAAATACAAATTTTCGCCGGGCTGACCCAAGAATCACCCGCAATAGTACTTGCCTGAGCTGATGCCAAGGCGCAAAAAGCCAGGAGCTATCGCAAATATCGCCGCTCGAACCAAAACGTTCCGAAAGGAATGTTGGCCGCGAGGAAGCCCGTGAGCGTTTTGAAGAGGGGCCACTTTTGGCTGAAATGAACCCATGTCAACCCCAGAACAAACAGGACGAAGAGGGCACCATGGGCCGTCCCGATGATGGTCACCGCCATGGGCTGGCCGAACGCATACTTGAGCGGCATGGCGAGAAAGAGCAGGAGCAACAGGGAAATCCCTTCGGCGAGCATGATGCGACGGAAGAGGGGCATGGAAAGTATTTTACTTTCTTCACTGAACGTAACGTGACCCGCAGAACTTAGGAAAAGCACTCATCACAAAAAATCCAGCCGGCGAAGGAGTGCCGGCTGGGTATGGAATGATCAAGCGTACGGTCAAAACTTCACATAAGTCAGCCGGTGGACGAGGTCTTGTTCCAAGATGATCGGCTGTGGGTCCGTGCTATATCTCGATCGGAGATAGGTGACCGCCATCTCGTGAGGACCATATTCTCGATCCCGACCAAAAGCGATGGCGGGCAGGCCTTCGTTGATGTCGTGCTGATTCGAGAGCGACATTTCGTTGCCGTACCAGATGTTGCCGTCCAACCGAAGCGACCGACTGAGGATCTCGTTGGCGAAGTAGCTCGCGGGGAAGAACCCGGCCAAATCCCAGGCTTGCCACGCCACATGATAAACGCCGCGCGTGCCAGAAATGGTCGGATTCCCTCCCGCAAACCATTCTTCTCCAGCCCAATTGTTGATGACCTTCGGGTCGGTGTGTCGCCCCATGTATTTCCCCGCGGCATAGATCAGCGTATTGTTCAATCCGAAAAAGTCGTTGACGGCAAACGCGATCATATGATCATCCGGGAAGGGCAGCGTTGTGTTGAGCGGCCAAACCGAGCCGTTGACGATGTCGCCTTTCGTGTGGGTGGCGACACGGGCACCCGTAATTCTTAGCAATGGATCGGAAAAGACTTTGGTCGAGTCGATGAGACCGGTAGGCCGGTTTTCTTGCCATGAAACAAGCGAATGTTCCAATCCCAAATTCTCCACGGCAACGAAGGTGGAAACCCCATCCAGGCTCATCGAGACGTCTAAGTCCTGGATAACGTCTTCGCTTTCAAAGTAATCCGTACCCTGGCTGACCTCATATGCTCCCTGCGTGATACGGTAATACGGTGCAACCGGCCGGTACGAGATCCTTGCCCCAAACACTCGCGTCAGGTCGCTCCAACCAACCGTGAAATTTCCTTTGTGATCTTGCGCAATGCACGCTTCCCAAGAGCGATTCGTCGTGCTTAACCGGACCGCATTCGTAACCTGAACAAACTGGGTGCCATCCCATTTCACGACGATGAGGCATGCCTGACCGTTGAATTCGGATAAATTCGGCTTGTGCAGGGTGCCGGTCACATAACCCACCGTCTGGCCATCCCAATTGTAAAGAGCGACATCGTGGGCGAAGAAGCGGTCGTTCGGGAGGCCCGCTTTCAGCTCCAACCGGCCAGATTGGTTGCCGTAATAGTCCGTCCAATAGATGTAGCCCCTCAAGGCACTATTGCCCGCCGCTACCGAGGCGGTGCTGAGCTGGAGGACAACCTTGCCATAGCCGTCTGCATGGTTCTGAAGGTCGGTTGCCGGGAGTTCCATGGATCTGAGCTCGGTGAACCGCTGCTCCCACTGGGTGTCTTGTTGATATTGAGCGAACGCGGCTGCTGTTGCAGCGAGGGCGATGGTGTTGATGAGAAGGCGTTTCATGAAGTATTCCTAAAACTGATACTGTACCAATCATACACGATGGTTCCTCTTTTAGCGCTTGATCTTGGGATTTGAGCACGAATTGCCGCTCTTTACAGGTCTCGTGGGATTGGAATCCGGACGGTCTGGGAGCTTCGCTTGAGACAGGGTTCATTTGGGGGGAATCAGGGGAATGGCGGCAAAATTGGGCCCTTGGCGATGCCGATGGGTAGAATGAAGCCGTCTAAATCGGGCTACCGAAGGGTCTTCGCGTCCTTTCAGGTGAGCCGATAGGCGAAAGCGGCCTCGTAGCTCAGTGGATAGAGCGCCTCCGTCCTAAGGAGGGCGTCGGGGGTTCGAGTCCCTCCGGGGCCGCCACAAATTTGAACCTAAAGTAGAGAGACCTGATAGAGGGAGCTGAGAGACCAACCGCCCAGGTCTCTCAAAAAGTCTCTCACTTTTGATGTTTCATTCCCGTGTAGACTCTCTCGTATGCCAACACGAGCAGATCATGGAGAAGGATCATGCCGACCGATCAACACGGGCAAACTCGCCGGGAAGTGGCGCGTTCAATACGTCCTAGAAGACACCACGGGCGTCAAGAAGCGCATCTCACGCGTGTTTCCCACTCAGCGTGAGGGTAAGGATTTCCTTCGCTCTCTCAAGCGTTCTGACGAGGTCGCGGCGATTCACAAGGTCCAGGCGATGACTTTCGGCGAGTGGTTCATGTGGCTCTCTGAAAACGACTGGAAAGACTCGCTCGACCCAAAGACATTGAGAGACCGGGTCTCGCGCTACAAGAAATTTGCTGCTCCAAGGTGGGCCGGTGTTCCACTTACGAAGATTGACCCGATGGACGTTCGAGCGTTCTACCAGAAGCTCAAGGATGATGGTGTTGGGGAGCACACTCGAATTGCTCTCAAGGCAGGGCTGGTTCGAGCTTTCAATCAGGCGATCACGCCTTATCGACGGGTTCCGCACTTCTGGTCGAATCCGTTCTGCTTGGATATGCCTACACCGCCGAGACGTGAAGCGGTAGCCCTCTCACCAGAGGAGGCAAAGAAGGCTCTTTCTTCCAAAAAGCTGGACGATTCCCGACGCGCAATGCTGGCCGTGTTCCTGCTATCTGGACTTCGACTGGGAGAGCAAATGGCTCTGACCCGTGTTCAGTTGAGGATGGATGAGGGTCTGATCCTGGTTGATCGGGCGGTGAAGCTCGATGCCAAGAGTTCGCAAACAGTTGGGCTTCCGAAAGGGGACAAAGTTCGGATGGCGGTGATGTGCGACACACTCAAACGGCTCCTCGAACCGGTGATCGAAGGTCTCGGCGAAGACGACCTGATCTGGCCGCAAGCGAGCGAGAACAAGCCACGTATGAAAGCCCTGGTCTACGCAACCTGGCGACGGATACGGAAGGAGGCTGGATTACCTGTAGACATGAGCCCGCATGATTGCCGCCTCACCCACATCAACTGGATTGAGAAACTATGCCCGGAGGTCTCGCCGACGACCCTCAAAGAGCATGTTGGGCATTCAGCGGATGGGGTGACAGAGGTGAACTACACGAGGCCCCTCGGCCCAGCGCAGAAGAACTTACAGAGAGCGGTAGATCGCCTTCTCTAAGGAGCGTTAGTAGTAGAGTGATCTACCCAAGCCCTTATCGCAGCCTCACTTGACTGTACGTTCGTCGGTGCAACAAGCGGAAGCGTCGGACCCGCCTGGGGGATAAGTCCAACTGGTGCGGCTAGATCGCTTGAATCGACGAATGATGCTCCGTGGCAATCAACAGTAAAGCGACTCACCTGAATGCCGTTCTTGAGCACATAGGAACGAAAGAACATGATGGCGGGCGCAACGCAATTTAGCCAGTCATCTCCCGGGCCATTCAGTTCATATCGAAAGACACTCCCGCCAAGTCGGACAAAACCGAATCGTTCAAAGGCGGAACGGATGTAGTTGCGCTGGTTGTTATCCAAGTTCGCAAGATCGTATGAAATGGTGACTGGCATCAGGCTGGTTCCTTACGCCTTTCTGGACTGGATTCGAGAATCAAGCGAGTAAGCGCGTATGAGTCAGTATGACATGTCCAAGTAGTTGCTCCCGCTACACCGTCAAGACATGAAAAAGCGACCTCGCCTGAGGTCGCTGGAATTAGTAATCCTCGGGGAGGAGAACGGTTGTGATGGATCGATCCCATTCGGTGATGATCCAGAACGTGATGCCATCTGAGCTTGTGTAGACCGACATGAGCCTGAGCCCTTCGACCAACGCTTCCTCGTTGGAAGCCTGATCCTCCTCGCACACCTCACCCCAGTCACCTGAAGCGTGACGGCCAATGCCCACGGCTACATCTTCCGGGGAGAGCTGAGAAGCCGCGTTGCTCGTTGCAACGAGACGCCCTAGCGGGAACTTCGCGTTGGCAAGAATCATCTCGATTCTCACGTTATGCCAACCGATCCATCCCGTCGCGGGAATCACCGTTTGTGCAACGGCGGTTTAGCCACAGCTCAATAATCCAGACTGGTCTTCACACCCCAAAAACCGGCTCAAGCACCATCAATCTGTGAGTGAAACCAACTACAAAAAGCTGGCATACACGGTTGAGGAGGCAGCGGAGCTGCTGTCGCTCAGCCGCGCTCACGTCTACCGATTGCTCGACCTGGGACAACTCGGCTCAATATCAATTGGCCGTTCTCGAAGAATCACATCAACCCAGCTTGCGGAATTCTTGAAGGGTCTGGAGCAGCGGTCGGGGCTCCCTCGGAGCAGCTCCGGATTCTAGTGCGAACACAAAATTCCACCAAAGCCTGTAGAATCTGATGAAAGGCTTTGAACTATGGCGCTCATCTCCTGTCCTGAATGCTCGCACCAAGTGAGTGAACTGGCCCCAGCTTGTCCAAACTGCGGCTTTCCGATTGGTGAGATCACTCCTGACGGGGTCGTCGCACTACGGAATTGTCCTGACTGCTCGGGGACAGGAACAAGAACCGAGGAGTGTCACCACTGCGACGGATGCGGGTACACGGAATGCGGCTATTGCAACCGAGGACGCGTGTATGGTGAACCGTGTCGCGACTGCGGTGGCTCCAACCGAGAGGTGTGCTTGTCGTGCGATGGGCGACGATCCCATTCTTGGGATTGTGAAACTTGCAATCACTCGGGACAAATCACCTTGAGGCAATACGAGGAAGTATTGGCTCTCCGGCAACAAAAGGAAGAGGCCATTCGACAAGCTCAGCAAAGCAAAGAAGATGAGAAACGACGACTTGAAGAACAATCAGTCGCGGAGAAGTTGACAAAGCTGAGGAAGCGAATGGGCAAAGCAAAGGGCGAAATCCTTTTGGCGAGCACATCCCAGGGGTCATTGCTGATAACAGAGTCCTTGTATCAAGTGGATCGACTCAAGATTTTGGAGACGTACACCGATCAGCTCGATGCTCTTCGAGCGCACCGCCTCCAGTGTAAATTCTGCGGAGAACTGCTCAATTGGCGAGACCGCCTCTTAAAGCGTCAGGTTCACGCCAAGAAAGAATGTCAAGACGGATGGTCCGAGCTGAGTCAGCAGATGGCAACGCACCGGGCCGAATCAGCAGAGTTCATGCGGGCACAGGCCGCACTTGCCCGTGAGGAGGAGTAAAGACCATGCAGTGGGTGCTCGGCATCATTTTCCTCTTCTTCCTAGTTGTCCTGTGGCAGTTCTTCCTTATTCTGCTCGTCGCTACGTTGGTTGCCTCGGTATTGGTTGCAATCTATTTTCTGGTGCGAGCCGCCTTCTTGATTCGGCAACCTGGACTACTGGATATTAAGGAGCACAAGGGAAACTTCTTCTGCACGATCCATCCTTCCACATCCAGTCGAATCGGCTTCAAAGCGGCTTACTTCCCATTGGTTGCGTTCCTTGCCACCTGGGTATTCATCGTGTTCACCCAAGCGGGGAACATGAACTTTCTGACGATCATTGGAGTCTTTGCTTTGTTGCCTCCGGTCGCTCTGATCTTCAAGTTTGCACCGAAACTGGAATGGTTCGCGAGATTCCCCTTGAACCGATTCGCAAAGAAGTCGACCGCGAACTTGCGCATTCCAGAGTTCTTGATCCAATCCGATTCGCTTGGTCGGGAAATGAACAACATATTCTCAGGTGAATGGTCACCCACCTTCGCCGAACGGTACTTCCAGCGGCTTGAGATGGAGCCAGCACTACTTGCCTCGGAAGCAACTCAGCTTCCGATCATAGAGGAGTTTCAAAAGGTTGGGATGCACGATCTTCAGCTGCTCTCGAATGCAAAACAGCACTGGAGTGCCGTGGACGCGCTGGTCAAAGTTGCTGCTGATACCGGTTCAGTGCTCAAAGACGACCAATTGAAGGCTGACGCTGCATTCCTCACGACTTCACTCCGCAACCCAGAATTTGCCAACCTCTTGAATCATGGCAAGTTTGGGGAGTTCTACGATCTAATGACCACGATCCAAGCTGATGCTGAAAAGCTGCTCGACGCCAAGCTACCGGCCTTGCCGGTTGAGGAACATGAGCCAACGGAAGATGAGTAGGCCCTTGCATTGATGCATGGCGTCCAGGTTGTGATCGTCTTTTGGGGTTGAGAGTAGATTCGCTTAAAGTGCGTGGCGGTGAACCATGCAAAACCTTGAAACAAGGGTTCGGACTCCGAACCCTCCACCCCCACGTCGGTCTGCTCCATTCGATTTGGAGCCAGGATTCTACGAACCTGCAGCCTTGTGGCTGTACGGTAATGCTCGACTGTTGCGCTCGAAAGTTGCCCACGTCGAAGAATGCCTTGGAAACGCTAACCCTACGCCACCAGAGTTGGATTCGATTGAACGATTGTCTGAACAGCTGGTGCTGAACGGAGCAATCTTGGTGACCGGCATTCATAATCCTGCTCACCAACGAGCGGCGGTTGTGCCACTCCGATGGGGAGCACCTCGAATCCTGATTCTGTCCGGCGGATTCGAGTATCACTTAGGAAAGGAGCTCAAGGACGAACCGTTTCGAGCGGCTCGCCTCTGGCGGTATCAATTCGATGCCGCTACCGACCTGGTGATCTCACGTCGAGCTCCGGACAAACCTCCGACTTTCGCGCTTCACAATCCAACCGTTGACCGACTCATTCGAGCGGTGAGTCAACGAACCATCTCTGCCCTGCTGTTTAAGCAGTGATTTCCAGAGCCCCGAGACAGGGCTCCTTTTTTGTGAGCGGCATGCATTGAGGCGGTGGCAAACAAGCAGAATTTGCTCTCAATCGAAAAGTGATTGCTGCGAGGTAGTATGCTCACTAGCCGACACGATGCCCGCTTCTGGGGAGACCGCCAACTTTGAGCTAATACCTTTAATTTTCCTCTTATCAGCAGTTACGACGGCAAGTGACTTAACTGCGCGAGAAAAAGCGACATACTGCTCACATGCCGTCATTGACTCAGGGCCAACGATAATGACGTGGTCGAATTGCAGACCCTTGATCAAGATCGGGCGGGCAATAATTCGGCTGTCAGGCTTGCGCCCCCGATGCGACTCCAATTCTCTCACCTTTTTAGCAGCATCAGCAAGTGAGAGGAACTTGTCATTGGCTGCCGCCCTGAGGACACGACACATCCCGTAAAACAGCTCACGGTGGTGAATTTTTCTTGACTCGAACGATGCTAATGCACGTATCCAGCCTTCACCATTGCTGAGAGAGAATTCAGGCTCGCAAGTCTTTAGATACTCCGTCAGATCACCGCATTTAGTCGCCCTGCTTCCCGGTAGCTTCGAGTTACTAAGGGCCGAAACTAACGGCTTCAGCTCGGCAGATTTCTTGCTGCAACACACATCAACGAACTCCAGGAGCAACAAGGCCAAGTTCAAACCTGTGAGACCCTCCAGTTCTTTACACCAATTCTTCAGCAGTCGGCCT
>Ga0209573_1005650_pt1 | contig 11052 bp, 8 predicted proteins | sample TNRBio252014_DNA_FD_185870 | JGI IMG/M metagenome (GOLD analysis project Ga0209573, IMG submission 185870) | Wastewater treatment Type I Accumulibacter community from EBPR Bioreactor in Madison, WI, USA - TNR Reactor_6/25/2014_ DNA (SPAdes)... | ecosystem: Engineered > Bioreactor > EBPR >...
CATGCGGCGTCGTCAGCCGTCCGCGACGGGCTTGGGACGATGGATCGGTGGCGAGAAGCTCAAAAGACATGGGTTGGCCCGAAAAAGGGCGCGGAGTCTCGCCGATACGGCGGAAAGAGCAAGCAGCCTCCCGCCGAAAACCAGCCGTGACTTTGGGCATGTGGTTGGTTAAGATGTGGCACTCAACATGGAACACACCCTCGAACAACGCCTCGCAACGGTGGAGAAGTCGCTCCGTGAGCTGACCACCACGGTTTTGAAGCTCACTCCGGTCAAAAAAGACTGGCGCAAGAGTGTTGGAAAGCTGCGTGACACACCGCTGGCGCGTGAAGTGGACCGTCTCGGCCAGGAGTACCGCGCACAGCAGAACCAAAGCTAACCATCGTGCGCCGTGCTGGTTCTCGACACCGATCATCTCACCGCTCTCGGTTACGACTCACCACCGGGCCGACGGTTGCTTGCACGGCTCTCAATCGCCGACCAGGAGGTCGCCACGTCCGCCGTGAACGTGGACGAGCAGCTCACCGGCCTGCTTGCGGCTGTTCATCAGCACAAAGACCCGGCGCACCAAATGCTGCCATACGCTGAGTTGGTCGAACGCATGGAGTTTCTCACCGGATTTACCATCCTGCCGTGGGATGACGAGAGCATCGCCCTGTTTCGCGATATGAAAGCACGGAAGCTCGCCACCGGCACCATGGACCTCAAGATCGGCTGCGTGGCCCTGGCGCACGATGCCACCGTGCTCACCCGCAACCTCTTGGACTTCCGCCGCATCCCCGGGTTGCGTGTCGAGAACTGGCTGGATTGATTCGTCCGCTCTGGGCCTTGCTCATTTCTCATTCCGCCCTAATCTCGCCGCCCTTATGCTCAGAGCCGGTATCGTTGGCCTTCCGAATGTTGGCAAATCCACCCTTTTTAACGCAGTCACCCGCACCCGCAAGGCGGAGGCTGCGAACTATCCTTTCTGCACCATCGAGCCGAACACCGGCGTCGTCACCGTGCCGGACGAGCGCCTCGCCGTTCTCTCCAAGATCTCCGGCTCCTCGAAGCTGATCCCCGCCGCGATTGAGTTCGTGGACATCGCCGGCCTCGTGAAAGGCGCGAGCCAGGGCGAAGGTCTCGGCAACAAATTCCTCAGCCACATTCGTGAAGTGGACGCCATCGTGCATGTCGTGCGCTGCTTTGAGGACGGCGACATCACCCACGTCAGCGGCAGCATTGATCCCGTCGCGGACATTGAGGTCATCAACACCGAGCTCATCCTCGCCGACATGGACGCCATCCAGCGCCGCAAGGACAAGGCCGAAAAGAACGCCAAAAGAGGCGAGAAGGACGCGAAAGCCGAAGTCGCCATCTGCGAGAGGCTCATTCCGCATTTCGACGCCGGAAAGCCCGCCGTGACGCTCGAAATGACCGAGGACGAGCGCAAGCTGGTGAAATCCTTCTTCCTGCTCAGCTCCAAGCCCTGCATCTTCGCCTGCAACGTCGCGGAAAACGACCTCGCCGCCGCGTCAAACGATCCCGACAACCACCCCTTCGTCGGCAAGGTTCGCGAATATGTGAAACATGCCCACGAGGCCAGCGCCGTCGTCGTCAGCGCCGCCATCGAGAGCGAGCTGACCGACCTCAGCGATGAAGAAGCCAAAGCCTACCTCGCCGACATCGGCGTCACGGACAGCGGCGTCTCCCGTCTCATCAAAGGCGTCTATGACCTCCTCGGGCTCCAGACTTACCTGACCACTGGTGAGAAAGAAACCCGCGCCTGGACGATCACAAAAGGCATGAAGGCCCCGCAGGCCGCCGGCGTCATCCACGGTGACTTCGAACGCGGCTTCATCGCTGGTGAAATCGTGCCTTACCATGACCTCGTTGAACTCGGCTCCTACGCCAAGTGCCGTGAGAAGGGCAAGCTTCGCATCGAAGGCAAAGAATACGTCATGAAGGACGGCGACGTCGTCGAGTGGCGCTTCAATGTGTGACGGATGGGAGCGCGGACGCCCTCCGTTCTCTCGTAGCAGACTACTGCGAAGAATGAATCGTCCGCACCTCTATTCCTTCCAAACCCGCCCCTGCCCGGTTCGGAAACCGCGCTCCAGGCTTTGGAACATCGCGTTCAGTCGCGCTTCCTCCTTGAGCACAAACTCCACCGTGTGCGAGTGTGTCGAGGCTGGATAATTTTTCACCACCTTCGGCGTCGTCAGATCCGGCGAGACACGACCGGCGGCCTGCTCAAACATGCCCTTCGCCCGCTCCAGCGCCACCGTGCCCGCGCCTACCGTGCTGCTGCCGGTTTCCGGCTTGTAGGCCTCCAGGAAGTAAAAACGCACCACCTGCGCCGAGTTGAGCGTCAGGTTCACCTCCACCACCCGCGCCACGCCGTCGGAGATGTACTCGTGCTTCGACAACGCGATGATCGAGTTGCAGCGCACAATGTAATTGCCGCCACTGAACCGCCCGTCCCACAGCCCGTCACGCGTGGGCTCGTCTGCCTGGCCTTGCGACTGCTGCTGCCCCCCCTGGCCGGTGGGGTTCTGAGGCGGGGCGGTTTGCGCATGCGCGCTGTTGGCGAGGATTAGCACGAGGGCGGTGAGAAGCGTTTTCATGGGAGTGGGCAGGTTTGAGGTTAGCACGAAGCCGGCAGGGATGAACAACCCTTTCTTTGGCGGAACGTTTCATTCAATGCTGTCAACAAGGCCGGAAAGGCCCATCCGCGAAAGTGGCATCATCCATTCAGTTTCCGCCTCGATCAGCGTATCCTTCCTTGTCAATCAACCCCAACGCGCACCACCATGTTCAAATTCACTGACAAAGGCTCCGTCACCACCTGCGATGGGGTGACACGCCGTGATTTCCTCTCTGCCGGCGCTTTGAGCGCCATCGGGCTCACCATGCCCGGCTTCGCCAAGCTGAAGGCGGAAGGCAAGGTGGACCCGAAGAAGAGCAACAAAGCCTGCATCATGATCTTCAATCTCGGCGCTCCGAGCCAGCAGGACCTCTGGGACATGAAACCGGACGCACCGAGCGAGATTCGGGGGCCGTTCAAACCGATCCGCACGAAGAGCAATGCCTTTGAGATCTCCGAGATCCTGCCGATGCACGCAAAGATCGCCGACAAGTTCAGCCTCGTCCGCTCCTGCTACCACACCGCCGCTGCGGTGCATGACACGGGTCATCAGATGATGCAGACGGGCCGACTTTTCACCGGCGGAGTGAACACGCCGCACGTCGGCAGCGCACTCGAATTCCTCCAAGGCCGCCGCAGCGATCTGCCCGCGCACATCATCCTGCCGGAAACGATGGGACCAACTGGCGGCAACATGCCGCACGGCCAGGACGCGGGCTTCCTCGGCAAGGCGTATGATCCTTTCGTGCTGAACGCGAATCCGTCCGAAAAGGACTTCAAAGTGCCCGATTTGCTCCCGCCGAAGGAGATCAGCGAGGTGCGTCTCGAACGCCGCAAGCAGATGCGCGAGCTCGTGGACAGCAGCGTGCGGAATTTCGAATACAGCGAGCAGGCGAAGCTCATGGACTCCAACTTCGAGTCTGCCTACCGCATCATGACAAGCACGCAAGCCCGCGAGGCCTTCGATCTGACGAAGGAGCCGCTCAAAGTGCGCGAGCGCTACGGTTTGAACCGCTTTGGCCAGAGCTGCCTGCTCGCGCGACGTCTCGTCGAGCGCGGCGTGCGTTTTGTGACCGTGAACACCTTCATCACCGTCTTTGGCGAGATCACCTGGGACATTCACGGCTCCAAACCTTTCACCAGCATCGAAGGCATGCGCGACATCGTCGCGCCTATGTATGACCAGGGCTACAGCGCCCTCATCGAGGACCTGTTCCAGCGCGGCATGCTCGACGACACGATGGTCACCTGCCTCGCCGAATTCGGCCGCACGCCGAAGATCAATCCCGCCGGCGGTCGCGACCACTGGCCGAACTGCTGGACGGTCAATTTCGCCGGAGGCGGCGTCAAAGGCGGCGAAGTCATCGGCAAATCCGACGACATCGGCGGCTACCCCACCGAGCGCCCCGTCGCCCCGAAAGAAATCGTCGCCACCATCTACCAAGCCCTCGGCGTCGATCTCCACACCGAACTCCCCGGCCCGCAGGGCAGACCCTACCCCGTCGTCGATTTCGGCACTCAGGCGATCAAGGAGCTGTTTGCGTAAGTCCACGGAGCGCGGGCGCCCTCACCCGCCAAAACTCATTGCGTTTCATTTATGATGTATCGTCATCTCATCTTGCTTGCCCTTGCTTCGCTGATCTTCCAGTCGAAGGCGCTCGCAGATGGCTTGCCGTATCACACAGGTGATTCAGGCAAGCGAGCCATGATGGGAGACTACATTGCACTTAGAATCTCGAATCCGCAGATCGAAGAAATCAGCAAAACGGGTGTGATCTCATTCGATGAACAGCAGTTGAAGAAGCTGCATGCTTTCTATCCAACGTTCCCTGCAAAAGTAGGGGTCGCTTCATCAACGTTCAATGACAACCTGGAGCGTTTCGAGTCGAGTGTTGATGTGATCTGGTGGTATGCAGATGAGGTTCGGATTCCTCTACTTGTCTCACAAGCGAAGGAGCCAGTTGGAATGCCAGGTCAGAAAGCTTGGACTCCAGATAGGCAGGTTCTGACTCGACTTGCTCCAGATGGCACACCGTATCAAAACGGTAAAGAGACCAATTATCGTGATGTTTTGGCTGCCATTGATGCATTGGCGGCGAAGGCCAGCCCAAACCCGAGTGAGCGACCGTCGGTTTATATCATTGTGCCGCCTCCTCATCGTGGCTGGGCAGAATCGAATCCAAAAGTCGTGAAGCAACTCCAGCTTGAAAACACAGACCTCGATCCCAACAAAGTTATCCCACGCATCTACGAGTTTCTCGAAACCTACGCTCATGCCAAAGGCATTGGACTTTCCAAGTGCTGGTAATCTCATATGAATCGCCTCTGCATCATCTTTGCTCTTTTTGCTGCCTCTTCGGCTCACGCCGCCGAAGCCCTGTCCTTCCGCAACACCATCCAGCCGATCCTCACGCGCTACGGCTGTGCGATGGGCGCATGTCATGGTGCATCAGCAGGTCAGGGGGGCTTTCGGCTCTCGTTGCGCGGTTTTGATGATGAGGGCGATTGGATCTCGATCACGCGCAGCGCCAATGGCCGCAGGCTCACGATGGAAGATCCGGCGCGCAGTTTGTTTTTGCTCAAAGCGACCAAGATGGTGCCGCACAAGGGCGACAAGCGCTTCGAGGTGAACTCGCCGGAATACAAAGCCATCGGCGACTGGATCGCTGCCGGTGCGCCGGGGCCGAAGGCGGATGATCCGCGCATCGTTTCGCTCGAGGTCTCGCATCCGCATCTCGTCACGCAGGCGGGCAAGTCGGTACAGCTCAAGGTCACGGCGAAGTTCAGCGACGGCCGCAGCGAGGACGTCACGCGCTGGACCAAATACAACGCCACCAATGCCAGCGTGGCCACGGTGGATGACTTCGGCCTCATCAAAACCACCGGCAGTGGCGAAGGCAGCGTCAGCGCGTGGTATCTGAGCCGCCTCGCGCTCGCCACCATCACGATTCCAAACGCCAGCAACGTTGATCCCGCCGCGTTCGCCGTGCTGAAGCCGCGCAACTTCATCGACGAACTCACGCTAAAAAAACTGCGCGAGCTGAACATCCCGCCGTCCGTCCGTGCCGAGGATCACGAGTTCCTGCGCCGCGCGTTTCTCGACACCATCGGCGTTTTGCCCACGCTCGATGAAACCCGCGCTTTCCTCGCCGACAAAACCGCTGACAAACGCGACCGCCTCATCGATTCGCTGCTGCAGCGGCCTGAGTTCGTCGATTACTGGTCGCATCGCTGGAGCGATCTGCTGCTCGTCAACGGCGACAAACTCATGCCGGAGGCAATGTGGTCATATTACAACTGGATCAGGCGTCACGTCGCCGCGAACACGCCATGGGACGCCATGGTGCGCGATCTCCTCACCGCCACCGGCAGCACGCTCGAGCATGGCGGTGTGAATTTTTTCGTCCTGAATGACGAACCCACCAAGTGCGCTGAAACCGTCAGCATTGCCTTCCTCGGCACTTCCATCGGCTGCGCGAAATGTCACAACCACCCGATGGAAAAATGGACCAACGAGCAGTACTACGGCTTCGCCAATCTGTTCGCCCGCGTCCGCACCAAGAACGGCACGCAGGCCGATGAGCGCGTGTTGTTCTCCGACACGCAGGGCGATCTCGTCGCCCCGCTCACCGGCAAACCGCCGCCGCCGCGCCCGCTCGATGTCACCACGCCCATCTCGATGACCTCCACCGAGGATCGCCGCATCGTGCTCGCCAACTGGCTCACCGGCGCTGATAACAAACTGTTCCAACGCGCCATCGTGAACCGCGTGTGGGCCAACTTCTTCGGCTCCGGCCTCGTCGAAGCCGTTGATGACCTCCGCGTCACCAACGCCTCCAGCAACGAAGAACTGTTCGCCACCGCCTGCGAGCATCTCGTGCAGTACAAATTCGATTTGAAGGCCCTCATGCGCACCATCCTGCAAAGCGAGACCTATCAGCGCAGCAGCATCACGTTGCCCGAAAACATCACCGACCTCCGCTACGGCTCGCACTACGTCCCGCGTCGTCTCAAAGCCGAAATCCTGCTCGACACCATCTCGCAGGTCACCGCCGCGCCCACGACCTTCAAGATCGACAAACGCAACGCCAACAAAGGCACCAGCGAAAGCTACCCCATGGGCTTCCGCGCGTTGCAACTGCCCGACAGCAACATCGCCAGCTACTTCCTCAAAAGCTTCGGCCGCGCCGACCGCGTCGCCACCTGCGAATGCGAGCGCACCAACGAACCCAGCATGGCCCAGGCCCTCCACATCGCGAATGGCGAGACCCTGAACCAAAAGCTCTCGCAGAAAGACAACCGCCTTGATGCCTTGCTCGCCAGCAAGCAATCCGACGCGAAGATCATCGAAGAAGCCTATCTTGTGACACTCACCCGCGAACCCACTGAGCGCGAAAAAACCAAAGCCACGCAGCTTCTAGCCACCGCCAAACCCGAAGACCGCCGCACCACGCTGGAAGACATCTTCTGGAGCTTGATGGGATCGAAGGAGTTTCTGTTTAATCACTAAACCACGAGCACGCAGCCCTCACCTCATCCTTCCCATGCGTCTCATCACTCCCATTCTTTTCGCACTGCTCGCTGCGGCCACCCAAGCCCAAACCGTGGACTACACGAAGCAGATCGCCCCGCTTTGGGACACCTACTGCATCGACTGCCACAGCGCCGACGATGCCGATGGTGAATTCGTCTTGGACACCTTCGCAGCGCTGATGAAGGGCGGGAAAGAAGGTGTTGCCGTCATAGCGGGCAAAAGCAGCGAGAGCATGCTGGTGAAATTCCTCGAAGGCCGCTCAGGGCGCGGCGGAAAGAACGAATTCATGCCGCCGGGCAAGCGCGAGAAGCTCAAGCCGGAGGAGATCGCGCTGATCAAGGCGTGGATTGATGCCGGTGCGAAAGGCCCGCTCGTCGCGGAAGGCAAACCGATGCCGAAGGAGGTCATCACACCGAAGATCATGCCCACGGTGCCGCCGAAACGGTCGATCCAGGCCGTGGCGTTTTCGCCGAAAGTGCAGTTCATCGCGGTGGGCCGTTATGGCGAGGTGGAACTGCTCAATCCGGTCACGCGAGCGGTGATTCGCAAACTCACCGGCATCAAGGGCAAGGCCAACGCGGTCGCGTTTTCGCCGGATGGCGACGCCGTGTATGCCGCAGGCGGAGAGGCGGGCATCGTGGGTGAAGTGAAGCGCTGGAAGACGAGCGACGGCACCTTGCAGCAGTCGTTTGATGGTCATCTCGACGCCGCGTATGCGCTCGCCGTGTCGCCTGATGGCAAACTCATCGCCACGGGAGCCTACGATCAAAAAATCCGCCTCTGGGACACAGCGACGGGCAAGGAGATCGCGCTGCTCAAAGGCCATAACGGCGCGGTGAACGGCATCTCCTTCCGCCCCGATGGCAAAGTGCTCGCCAGCGCCAGCGCGGACCGCACGGTGAAGCTCTGGAGCATCCCGACCGGCTTGCGTCTCGACACACTCTCGCAGCCGACGAAGGAGCAGACGAGCGTCGTCTTCAGCGCCGATGGCAAGCAGCTTTTCGCCTCCGGTTCCGACAATCGCATCCGCCTTTGGAACATCAGCGTCGATTCGAAGGAAGGCACGAACAAGATCGTCACCAGCCGCTTCGCGCATGAAGGCGGCATCCTGCGGCTCGCGCTGTCCCTCGACGGCAAACTGCTCGCCTCCACCTCGACCGACAAATCGCTCAAGCTCTGGAGCACCGCCGATCTCACCGAAAAACTGCCGCTCGAAAAACAACCAGATTGGTCCTCCGCTCTCGCCTTCACCGACAAAGCGCAACTCGTCGCTGGTCGCATCGACGGCACCCTCAGCGTCTATGAATCCACCACCGGCAAGACCGTGATGGCCCCCGCGCCTGCCAAGCCCGCGATGGTCGCCAAAGCAATCAAACCCGAACTCGCGCGCATCACGCCCCGCGCCGCGCACATCGGCGGCGAGATGCTGGTGACGCTGGTGGGCAAGAATTTTGCCGCAGACACGACTGCGATGGCCTCGCATCCGGGAATCAAAGTGCAGCTCGTCAAAAGCTCGATCAAAGCCACGAGCGCACGGTTGAAAATCACCGCCAGCGCCGATGTGCCGCGTGGTGCTTATGATGTCTGGCTCAAAAGTCCCGGCGGTGAATCCGCGAAACTGAAAGTGTATGCCGATGACCTCGCGCCCACCGTCACAAAGGCGGCGGATTTCAAGGAAGCGCCTGTCTCCATCGCGAAGCTGCCCGCGAGTGTCTGGGGCACGCTCACGGAGATCGGCCAGCACGACGCGTATCGTTTCACCGCAAAGGCGGGCGAGGAACTCGTGCTCGATCTGGGCATCGCGCAGGTCGGTAGCAAGGCGAAATCGCCCTCGCTGGAGATCATGGACACGAACCGCACCGTGCTCGCCGTGAATCGAGGCCTCGACAGCGGCAGCGATCCTTTCCTCGCGTGGAAAGCTCCCGCCGATGGCGATTACATCGTGCTCGTGAGCAACACCACGATGGATGGCAGTGCGGATCATGCGTATCGCCTCACCATCGGCGCATTGCCGTATGTCACCGCGTGGTCGCCGCTCGCCGCGCAGACTGGCCAGGACACGAAAGTCACGCTCATCGGTCATCATCTCGGCGACAAAGCCAGTGTGATGATGAAGGCCGACAAAGAAGGCCTGATGAACGTGCCGCTCGATGCGAAGACGCTGCGCTACCGCTCCATGCCGGTGCTGCGTGTGAGTGCCCGCACGCATGTCGATGGCACAACCACGCATGAGGTGACCGCACCCGTGACGGTGAATGGCGTGCTTGGGCGTAAAACAAGTTATCCAACTCGTTCTGGTGCTCCGGAGAACGAGTTGGAAAACTCGTTCTACTTCACCGCCAAAAAGAACCAGACATGGATCATCGAGACTCTCGCCGCCCAAGGCGGTTCTCCTGCCGACACGAAGCTCGACATCCTCGACGCGAAAGGCCAGCCCGTGCCGCGTGTGATGCTCCAGGCCGTGCGAGACAGCTACAACAACTTCCGCAGCGTCGATGCCAACAACCCGGACATCCGCCTGCAAAACTGGGAGGAGATGGAGCTCAACGAGTTTGTCTATTTCAATGGCGACGTGATGAAGATCGTGCGCATGCCACGCGGGCCGGATGGCGGCTGCTTCTTCTACATCAACGGCGGCAAACGCCGCGCTTACTTCGACACCAGCGCCACCTCCCACTCGCTCGATGAACCCTGCTACGTCGTCGAGCCACGCCCCATCGGCAGCCAGATCGTGCCGAACGGCCTGCCCGTCTTCACTTTGAACTACGCCAACGACGACAGTGGCGACCGCAAGCTCGGCAGCGACTCGCGCCTCACCTTCACCGCGCCTGCCGATGGCCGCTACGTCGTCAAAGTCACCGACACACGCGGCTGGAGCGGCGAGCGCTTTGTGTATGCGCTCACCATCCGCGAGCCGAAGCCCGACTTCAGTGTCAATCTCGCTGGCGCGAACCCCACCGTCATGCCTGGAGCCTCCATCGGCTTCTCCTTCCGTGCAGATCGTGTTGATGATTTCGATGATCCCATCCAGATCGACATCACCGGCCTGCCACCGGGATATTTCGCCTCCTCGCCGCTCCTCATCGAAGCCGGGCACGATTTGATCAGCGGCTCACTCCACGCCGCGCCCGATGCCAAAGCGGATGCCGATTGGAGCCAGCTCAAGATCACGGCGAAGGGCAAAAGCATCACGCACGACGCCGGAACCTTCGGCAAAGTCACACTCGGTGCCGCGCCGAAGTTCATCATCGTCATGGAGCCCGACAGCGGCGGCAAGGCCGTCATGCGCGAGATCGCCGACGAAACCAAGCCGCTCGAAATCACCCTCGTGCCCGGCCAGACCGTGAAGGCATGGATTCGCGCCGTCCGCCTCAAAGACGACGGCATCATCAACCTCGATGTCCATGGCCTGCCGCACGGCGTCATCGTCGATGACATCGGTCTCAACGGCGTGCAGATCCGCGAAAAAGAAAACGAGCGCCCCATCTTCTTCCGCGCCGCGAATTGGGTGAAGGATCAAGACACCCTCATCCACGCCGCCCTCAGCTCCGCCCGCAGCGAGCACGATAGCGCCACCTTGCAGACGAGCTTTCCGATGCTGATGAAGATCCGGAAGTCGGCGGGTGTGGCGGTGAAGTAGCAATCAGTAAATTAGCATAGGTGGCTCTCAACCCAATCTCTAGAATCAGCCGTCTTACATGGCTGAAATAGCTCATCAGCGAACAGATCTCCTATCACAAAGGTGTGAAATCTTTCGATGATCCAATTAGACCGGTTCTCAAAAAGAATGTCATAAACGGGTCTTGGGTCGGCATTGGGATTGAAGAATGGCAGGGCGGTCGAACAGAGAGCGCAGAGACTCGATCATGCGATCCTGCAGCTCTTCGGAAGT
>Ga0209573_1005653_pt1 | contig 11047 bp, 10 predicted proteins | sample TNRBio252014_DNA_FD_185870 | JGI IMG/M metagenome (GOLD analysis project Ga0209573, IMG submission 185870) | Wastewater treatment Type I Accumulibacter community from EBPR Bioreactor in Madison, WI, USA - TNR Reactor_6/25/2014_ DNA (SPAdes)... | ecosystem: Engineered > Bioreactor > EBPR >...
GGACTTTGAGGAATATTTGCTCCGGGGGCAGCTCCAGCACATCCGGCAGCACGATCATCATCTGCTCCAGCCGCTCCCGGGCTTTCGTGGGATCAATAGTCGCGGGCGGCGCGTACTCCTGGACATGCAGCCACTGCTCGTAGCGATCAATCGCGACCGCGTATTCCGGCAAATCCGCATCGTACAGCCGGTAGCAACTGACGCCTTCGCGCTTTGCCCAGCGACCGAGGTGGCGCAGATTCTTGCGCAATCGGTTCACGAAGCTCTCCGCGCCGCTGGCTATCGCCTGCTCCAGAGCGCGAGCGCGATGTTTCTGGTCGGCAGCTTCCCGGTTGACGAAAAACTCCGGCTCCACCCGGAAGCGCAGCAGCCGGCATTCCAGTGGGCCATTGTGAAAGGTATGCGCCTTTTCCGCCCGCAGCCCCATACGCTTGGCCAAGTCCGGGTTGCCGGTGAACAGGGCGGCCCGCCAACCGGCGAAGCGCGCCTTCAGCCGGTCGCCGAGCTGAATGTACAACGCCGCCACTTCATCCTGCTCGCCCAGTCGTTCGCCATAAGGCGGATTAACGATGAGCAGTCCCGGCGGTCCCGGCGGCGGCTCCACGCTCATCCATTCCCGCCGCTCAATCCGCAGGCCATCGGCGACCCCGGCCTGGCCCGCGTTGATTAACGCGGCGCGCACCGCCTTGGGATCATGATCGCTGGCCAGAATCAACGGAATGCGGGATTGACCGGCAGCCCAGCGTTCCCGCGCTTCCGCCAACAGTCGGCTCCACAGCGCCGGAATATGCCCCAGCCAGCCGCTAAATCCCCAATATTCGCGGGATAAGCCGGGGGCGCGGTCGCCGGCGATCCAGGCCGCTTCAATCGCCAACGTGCCGGAACCGCACAGCGGATCGAGCAAAGGGCCGCCCGCCGCCGCAATCTCTGGCCAGCCGGATTTCAACAATAACGCAGCGGCCAGCGTCTCTTTCAACGGCGCGGCCACCGGCGCCTCGCGGTAGCCGCGCCGGTGCAGACTGTCGCCGGACAGATCGAGGCTGACCGTCGCCTGACCGTCCCGCCACTGGACATGAATGCGCAGATCAGGTTGGCGTCGGTTAACGTCCGGGCGTTGCCCGCAACGCGCCCGGAAGCGGTCCACGATGGCGTCCTTGACCCGCAGCGCGCCGTAGTGGCTATGATCGATGCCCGGACAGCTCCCGCTGAATTCCACGCTCAAAGTACCCTCGGGAGCGAGATGCTCCTCCCAGGGGAGTTCGAGAACGCCGGCATAGAGCGTCTGGCTGTCAACGACCGGCAACTCGGCCAGAGGCAGCAGTATCCGACTGGCGGTTCGCGACCAGAGGCAGGCGCGATAGGCGACCTCCAGCGTTCCCTGAAAGCGAAGGCCGCCGCGCGCCGGTTTGAGATGCACAGCGCCGAATTCAGCCAGTTCCGCCGCCAGCAGCGGCTCAAAGCCCGCTGAGGCGGTAGCGAAAAAATCAGATTCACCCAAGTTTCAATCCTCAATAGCGACGTTGACCGGCGTCGGCTGGAGCAGTCGCTCAACTTCGGAGGGCGTCAGGCTGATCAGGAACCCCCGTTTGCCGCCATTCACATAGATCAACGGCAAGTCGAGAATGCTGGCTTCCATATAAATCGGCATGGCCTTGCGGACGCCAAACGGCGAGGTTCCGCCCACCAGATAGCCGCTCTGCTTGCTGGCGACCGCTGGGTCACAGGGCGTAATGGTCTTGACGCCCAGCAACCGGGCCAGTTCCTTGGTGGAAACCTGGCGGTCGCCATGCATCAGCACCATCAGCGGTTGTCGGCGCTCATCTTCCATGATCAGCGTCTTGATGATTTGGCGCTCATCCACATCCAGACAGTGCGCGCTGTGGGCCGTACCACCGCGATCCTCGTAAGGATAGAGGTAGCCGTTGAATGCGATTCCCTGGGTCTGGAGCCATCGGGTAGCCGGAGTTACGGGGAACTTTCCCTTCTTCATGGACATTTTTTCACTCAATTAAATCATGTTTTTTACAGTCTGTTGTTTTTTGTACTAATGATAATTTTTATTATAAAAGAAACATTTGTTGTATTAAAAATAAAATTATAACAAGCGCTCATCAGCAAATATTTAAAAATATTTTTATAAAACAATTATTTTTTGTCTTATAAAGACCCTTTGAAACAACTCAGGAATAGCCGTTGTTAATGTTTCCAAAAAGATAATAAAGAGCCATGCAAGAGTCGGGGCAATTTTGATTTGTTGCATGATAGCAAAAAAAACTTTACTTGTCTGATTCTTGCCTAATCAAACCGGGTTTGGTTAGAGTTGGAAAGGGCCTATTTTGGGTTATCGGGAGGAAATAACGAATGCGATTAGACGCAGCGCTTGAAAACAATAGCCAGAACGTAGAAAACCCACCAGAATTGAGTCGGCGCGGGTTTCTTAAACTGGCGGCTGGCAGTCTTGGCGCTTTGGCGTTGGCGCCCGAAGTACTCCAAGCATCGATTCGACGCGAACGCTATCTTTCATTTTATAACCCCAATACGGGTGAGACGGTCCGCCGGGTTTACTGGACGCCCCGCGAAGGCTACATCCGCGAGTCCCTCAAGGAAATCAGTTGGGCGCTGCGCGACCATCACAACAATCAGGTCAGAGCATTCGATGTCGATGTTCTTGACCAACTCTATGCCCTGCAGTTGCAATTGGGGGCGCAATCGCCGATGCATGTGATCAGCGCTTACCGTTCGCCAGCAACCAACGGGGCATTGTGCGAACGTAGACGCGGCGTAGCGCGCAACAGTTACCACATACAGGCCATGGCGCTTGATGTCCGACTGCCAGGCGGGCGGGTGCGGGATATCTGCCGGGCGGCGCGCTCACTGGGCGCCGGTGGGGTCGGCTATTACCCACGCTCCAACTTCGTTCACATTGACAGCGGTCCAGTTCGGTACTGGAGCTGAACCGGCGACCGGCGGATGCATCAAAAAGGGCGGCCCGGGCCGCCCTTTCCATTTTCAGCCTAACCGGCTTAAAACAATAATTGCGGCAAAAACAGGCTGACCTGCGGGATATAGGTCACGATGATCAGGAAGCTCAGCATCACCAGCAACCACGGCGAGGCCGCTTTCACGACATCCCATAACGGCATCCCGGTGACGCCAGCGGTCACGAACAGGTTCAATCCGACCGGGGGGGTGATCATGCCGATTTCCATGTTCACCACCATGATGATGCCCAGATGGATGGGATCGATGCCTAACTGCGTGGCGATCGGGAAAAAGATCGGCGCCAGGATCAGCAGGATCGACGACGGCTCCATGAAATTGCCCGCGATCAGTAGCACGATATTGACCACGATCAGGAACTGCCAGGGCGCCAGACCCCAGGCGATGATGGTCTCCGCCATCATTTGTGGGATGCGCTCGGTGGTCAACACATGGGCAAATAGAAAGGCGTTAGTGATGATGAACAACAGCATCACCGTCACCTTGGCAGCGTCAGTAAACACATGGGGGATTTCCGACCATCCCATGTCTCTATGAACAAACATCGCGACGATGAAGGCGTAGACCGCCGCAACGGCGGCAGCTTCGGTTGCGGTGAAAATGCCACCATAAATCCCGCCCATCACCACGAAGATCAACCCTAGTCCCCAGATGGCTTCGCGGGTCGCGACGAGCAGTTCCCGAAACGATGCCCGTGGCTGGGTCGGAATCTTGAACTTGTGCGCGCTGAAATAAATCGCGGTCATCAACATCAGGCCCAGCAGAATGCCGGGAATCACGCCCGCCATGAACAACTGGCCCACCGATTGTTCAGTGGCGGCGGCGTAGACCACCATGACGATGGAGGGCGGGATCAGAATGCCCAGGGTGCCGGCGTTGCAGATGATGCCAGCGGCGTAGGGCAGCGGATAACCGGCCTTGACCATGGCGCCAATGACGATCGAACCGATGGCGGCGACCGTAGCCGGCGATGAACCCGACACCGCCGCGAACAACATGCAGGCTAACACCGAAGCGATGGCTAGACCGCCACGCACATGTCCGACGGCGGCGATGGCGAAGCGGATCAATCGCCGAGCGACGCCGCCGGTGGTCAGGAAGGCCGATGCCAGGATAAAAAACGGAATCGCCAACAGGGTGTAATGCTCCATGGTGTCGAACAGCTTGAGCGACATGGAGGCCAGCGAATCATTGGTGAAGAACAGGATGGTCAGGATGCTGGACAGGCCCAGGGAGAAGGCAATCGGTACCCCCATCAGCAGAAAAACGAACAGGATCGTGAACAGGAACAGTGAGGTCATGGCGCTTTCTCCTTCTGGGCCGTCGGTGCAGCAGGATGCAGAATCTCGACCGCTTCGACGACTTCAACACGCTCAACGGCATCCAGAGCTTCCCGGGCCTCATCCGCCAATCGCAAGCCTTCTTGCTGACCGGTGACGGTGCCCCAAGCAACGTGTAACAGGCGCAGCAGGGCCAGCGCCAGACCGATCGGCAACATGATGAAGGGAACCCAGCGGGGAATGGGTAAATCCTGGGCTTCGATGCCCAACTCGTAGAGCTTGTAGACGTAGCCGGTCGCACCGACCAGCAGGATGATGCAGTAGGCGCAACAGCATAGTACAGCGATCAGGCCGACAGCGCGGCGCAGGCGGTGTGGAAATTGGCGCACCAGAATGTCAATACCGATGTGCGAGCCGACCCTGATGCCGTGGGAGATGCCAAACAGCACGAGCCAGGCGAAGAGATAGGTGGTCAGTTCCAGCGCCCAGCCAAAGCCGGTTTCGAACACATAGCGGGCGACCACCTGGCTGAAGGTGATCAGAGTCATCAATGCCAGCAGCAGGGCGATGAAGCCCTCCTCCAGATGATGGACGATGCGAATCAGCATGGGGGATTCTCCGAACGAAAGCGCGAACCGCCACCCCATGAGCCAGTTCAGACAGGGTGGTCGGGTCGCGGGAAGGAGGCTACGGCTGGTTGGCGGCCATGGCGGCGGCAACAATCTCCTTGCCGATCTTGTCGGTGAATTTGTCGTAGACCGGCTTCATCGCGGCCTTCCAGGCGGCGCGCTGTTCCGCTGACAACGGCAGTATTTCCGTCTTGCCGGAATCCTTGATCTTCTGGCGGTCGCCGTCGCTGAAGGTCTGAGCCGACTTGTTCACCTCGACCGTGACCTCGGCAAGGATCTCGTCCAGCGTCTTGCGCACATCATCCGGCAGGCCGCTCCAGAATTTGGCGTTGGCAACGACCATGTAGCCCAGATAACCGTGATCTGACTCGGTAAAGTAGGGCTGCACCTCAAAGAATTTCTGCGAATAGGCGTTCGACCAGGGATTCTCAGCGCCGTCCACCACGCCGGTTTCCAGCGCCGAATACACTTCAGCGAACGCCAGTTTCTGCGGGATGGCGCCGACCGCTTTGAATTGCGCTTCGAGAATGTCCGAGGCCTGGATGCGGAATTTCAGACCCTTGGCGTCTTCCGGCTTCTGCAGCGGCTTTTTGGCCGAAAGCTGCTTCATACCGTTGTCCCAATAAGCCAGTCCGGTCAGGCCCTTCTTGGTCAGGGAATCGAGGATCCCCTTGCCCGTGGGGCTGTTCTGGAAACGGTGAACAGCTGCAATGTCGTTGAACAGGAAGGGCAGATCGAAGACCTGAATCTGCGTGGTGTAACGGTCAAATTTCGACAGCGAGGGAGCAATCAGTTGCACGTCGCCCAGCAGCAATGCTTCCATCTCCTTGCCGTCGCCAAAGAGTTGTGAGCTGGGGAAGACCTCCACTTTCACTTTACCGGGTAAACGTTCCTCGGCCAGCTTCTTGAACATCAAAGCGCCTTGGCCCTTGGGGGTGTTCTCGGCGACGACATGCGAGAATTTAATCACGGTCTGGCTGTGCGCTATCCCGGTCAACAGAGCGAATACGGCGCCAGTCAGGAGGGCTTGGGCGGTTATTTTGTGCATGACTGAATTTCTCCTTTGGGTTCTTGGGGACGGCCGGACTCAGCGCCAGCCTGACAGGGAAGTCTGGTAGGACAACCTTTTCCAAGCATAGAAGAAAATAGCGGGGATGCATGGCGGGGATGCACAAAAGCGTTTTGTGCATCTTGCAACAGAACAAACGATTAGTTGCGAATGCCGGTTCCGCGTTGCAGCAACCACAGGCTGTAGCCGAACAGGGCAGCGATGAACAGCAGGATGATAGCGAAGGCAAGCCGGACATCAATATCAGAAACGCCCAGAATGCCGAAGCGAAAGGCGTTGATCATGTACAAAATGGGATTGAGCAGCGAAACATCCTGCCAGAAGGGCGGCAACATGCGGATGGAGTAGAAGATGCCGCCGAGATAGATCAGAGGAGTCAGGACGAACGTCGGGATGACTGAAATGTCATCGAAGCTTTTGGCGTAGATGCCGTTGATCAACCCGGCAAGGGCGAACAGCACCGAAGTCAGCGCGATCACCGCAAAGGTAATGAGCGGATGTCGCCAGTGCAGATCGGCGAAGAACATGGAGGTCGCAATGACCACCAGGCCCACCGCCAGACCCCGCGCCAGTCCGCCGCCGACGAAACCGAGGACAATAATCGTGTTCGGCAAGGGCGAGACCAGCATTTCCTCGATATGGCGCTGGAATTTGGAACTGAAAAACGAGGATACGACATTGGAATAGGAATTGGTGATGACCGCCATCATGATCAGGCCGGGCGCGATAAACTGGGTATAGCTCAACCCTTCGACCGGCCCCAGTTGCGCGCCGATCAATTGGCCGAAAATGATGAAATACAGGGCGGTAGTGACTGCCGGCGGCAGGATGGTTTGAATCCAGATGCGCAGGAACCGCAGGGTTTCCTTGATCAAGATGGTTTGCAGGGCGATCAACTGGGCGTGGAAGGGCATGGGGCGATCTTATTAAAGGGGTGAATTTCAGGCGGTTTTTTCCACCAGCCGCAGAAACAGTTCCTCCAGCCGGTTCGTCTTGTTGCGCAGACTGGAAACCTCAATGCTGTGCGTGGAGAGTTGCTGAAACAACGCATTGACGCCCCGTTCCTTGGCGACGTCCACTTCGAGCGTCCAGTCGTCCAGCCGGCGCAGCGGATAGCCCGGAATATCCGGCGCTTCATGCAGCGGGCGCTGGAGATTCAGCACGAAGGTTTCCAAATTCAGGCGATTGAGCAGCGTCTGCATCCGGGTATTCTCGATAATCGCGCCGCCGTCAATGATGGCGATATGGCGACACAGACTTTCCGCCTCTTCCAGATAGTGCGTGGTCAGGATAATGGTCACGCCGCGCGCATTGATTTCACGCAGGAACTCCCACATCGAGCGGCGGATTTCGATATCCACGCCAGCCGTCGGTTCGTCAAGAATCAGCAGTTTCGGTTCATGCACCAGCGCCCGGGCGATCATCAGCCGGCGCTTCATGCCGCCGGACAATTCCCGCGCCATTTGCCAGCGTTTGTCCCACAAACCCAGTTGTTTCAGGTAAGTCTCGGCGCGCTGGCGGGCCAACTCGCGGGGCAGGCCGTAATAACCGGCCTGGTTAATGACGATCTCGGCGACCGGCTCGAACTGGTTGAAGTTGAATTCCTGCGGCACCAAGCCAATGCAGCGCTTGGCGGCGGACAGTTCGGTATCGAGGTCATGACCGAACACCTGCGCCAGGCCGCCCGTCTTGCGCACCAGCGAACAGATGATGCCGATGGTGGTGGATTTGCCGGCACCGTTGGGACCGAGCAGGGCGAAAAATTCGCCTTGTGCAACATCAAGATTGATGCCGCGCAAGGCTTCAAAGCCATTTGCATAAATTTTGCGCAAGTCGCGCAGGGTCAGGGCCAGAGGAGGCATACATGGAATTCCGCGATGAAGGCAACTAATCTTTGTTTTTAAGAGAGGCAGCGAACCACTAAAGGGGTATCCGACATGCCGGACGAGAACGATCAAAACAACACCGGGAATACTACTCCATCCGGGGAACCGGCGTTGACGCCGGCTCACGAAACGGATGCGGAAGCGGCCAAGCTGCCGATGAGCGGCGTCCGGGTCATTGATTTGGGCACTTTCCTGGCTGGTCCTTACGCCGCGTCGATTCTGGGCGAGTTCGGCGCTGAAGTGTTCAAGGTTGAGCATCCCATCGCTGGCGATCCGATGCGGCGCTTCGGGACGCCTACCAAACGCCATGATGCGACACTGGCTTGGCTCAGCGAGGCCCGCAACCGGAAATCGGTCACGCTTGATCTGCGCCAGAAGGAAGGGGTGCAACTCTTCCTGCGGCTGATCGGGAAATCCGACGTACTGATTGAAAACTTCCGGCCCGGCACGATGGAAGAATGGGGTCTGGGCTGGAAGGAGTTGCGCGAAGCCAATCCCGGCCTGGTTTATTTGCGGGTGTCGGGCTATGGGCAAACCGGACCCTATCGCCGCCGTTCCGGTTTCGCGCATATCGCCCACGCTTTCGGCGGTTTGTCCTACCTTGCCGGTTTTCCCGGCGAAACGCCGGTAGTGCCGGGCACTGCGCCGCTGGGCGACTATATGTCCAGCGTTTACGGAGCAATAGGCGTCCTGCTGGCGCTGCGCCACCGGGAGAAAACCGGGCGCGGCCAGATCGTCGATATTGGCATCTATGAAGCGGTTTTTCGGCAACTGGATGAGATTGCCGCCTCGTATGGCCTGTTCGGCAAGGTTCGGGAACGGGAAGGCTCCGGCAGTTTCGTCGCTGTGCCGCATGGCCATTTTCGGACGAAAGACGATAAATGGATCGCCATTGCCTGCACCACCGACAAAATGTTCGAGCGGCTCGCTGAGGCGATGGAACATCCAGAGCTGGCTTCTTCCAGCCTGTACGGCCCGCAGCGTCAGCGCCTGGCGGCGCGTGATGAAGTCAATCGGCTGGTCATTGAATGGGTTGGCTCCCTAACTCGCGCTGAAGTGCTGGAGCGTTGCCTGAATTGCGAAGTCCCGGTCGGTAAAGTGAACAGCATCGCCGATATTTTCGAGGACGAGCATTTTCAGGCGCGGGGTAACCTGGCGCGGATGGAAGAGGAAGGCTTGGGGGAAGTGGTGGTGCCGAATGTGGTGCCGACGCTGTCAGCGACGCCGGGCCGCATCACGAACCTGGGGCCGACCCTGGGTAACGCGACTTACGAGGTCATGCGGGAGTTGCTGGGCATGACCGCCGACGACATCAAGCGGCTTCGGCAACGGAAGATCATATAACGACACGCCAGTTCATGGCGTGTATCCACATTAATAGCCCCTCACCCGTTGCGAGTGAGGGGTGAACAGCGAATTAAGGCGTTACGCGGACGCGCCTTCGACAGCCGGCTTGGGCAGCCAGATTTTGTGATCGACGCCGTGGACGATTTCCGGATGATCTTCGGGATTGAAGACCGGCTCCCTGCCCGTCTTAACCTGTTGCAGGTAATCGACGGTCACCCGTTTGACCACGCCGGCCAGCGCGACAATGCCGATCAGGTTGACCGTGGCCATCAGCCCCATGGCCGCATCCGCCATGTTCCAGACGATATCCAGCTTGCTGATCGTTCCCCACAGCACCATGGCCAGACACGCCACCCGCAGGGCGAGGATGCCTCCCCGCTTTTCCAGCTTCAGGAAAAAGATGCTGTTTTCCGCGTAGGAATAATTTCCCACGATGGAGGTGAAGGCGAAAAAGAAGATGGCGACAGCCACAAAGATACTACCAGCGGGACCCATGTAGGCTTCCATGGCGGCCTGGGTCAGCTTGACTCCGGTCACGCCGGAGCCAGGCTCGAATTGGCCGGACAGCAGAATCATGACCGCGGTGGCGGTGCAGATGAGGATGGTGTCGATGAAGGGGCCGAGGCCCTGCACGAAGCCCTGGGTAGCCGGGTGATGCGGTTGCGGCGTCGCCGTAGCGGCGATATTAGGGGCGCTGCCCATGCCCGCTTCATTGGAGAAGAGGCCGCGCTTGATGCCATTGAGCATGGCTTGACCGATGCCATAGCCCACCGCACCGCCCACGGCTTGCTCCAAACCAAATGCGCTGCGCACGATGTACAGCAGCATGTCGGGAACCTGCGTGATATGGGTAATCAACACATAGATCGCAACCAGCAGATAAATGCCCGCCATGAAGGGCACCACAATCTCGGCAAATCGGGCGATGGAGCGGATGCCGCCGAAGATAATGATGCTGGCCAGCAACACCAACGCAATGCCGGAAGCTATGGTAGGCACGCCAAACGCCCCATGCATGGCTTCCGCGATGGAGTTAGCCTGTACAGCATTGAACACCAGGCCGAAGGAGATGAGCAGGCAAATCGCGAAAACGCCTCCCAGCCAGCGATGCCCCAGCCCTCTGGAGATGTAGTAGGCGGGTCCGCCCCGATAGCGGCCTTCGTGATCGCGAACCTTGTAGAGTTGCGCCAGCAGGCTTTCCGCATAAGCGGTGGCCATGCCGAGCAGGGCGACGATCCACATCCAGAAAATCGCGCCGGGGCCGCCCAGATAAATAGCCACCGCTACGCCGGCCAGGTTTCCGGTGCCGACCCGTGAGGCCAGACTGGTGCAGAGAGCCTGAAAGGGTGAAATGCCGGAACTGTCGTTAGTCCGGGATTTCAGCACCGATCTGAAGAATTTGCCAAAATGCCGGAATTGGATAAATCCAAGGTACACCGTGAAGAAGATGCCGACCGCCAGCAGCCCGTAGATCAGCACATATCCCCAAAAAATCGTGTTCAGAAAATCGATTAAGGCATTCACTCTAAGCCCTCGTGGTTGTAGTGGATTATTATTCTTTAAGTATCAGCGTATTGTTTTGCAGGTCGTGTTCTCCTCTGGCTCTGGCTGATCAAGCGGGTAATTGGGAACGGGGAGGATGGTGACTATGGAGGATCGCCTATTTAAGCACTTATTACACCAAAATATAATTTACATTTTATTCAATGTGTTGATTGTTCATAGGCGCTTGTTCGTGGAAATTTTTGGCGATAACGCCCCATGATGGCGCGTCAGTGGGAAAATTCTTCCCGCCGGGAATTTCACGATGCCCGGCGGGGCGGCCGAGGTCGCCTC
>Ga0209573_1005654_pt1 | contig 11045 bp, 11 predicted proteins | sample TNRBio252014_DNA_FD_185870 | JGI IMG/M metagenome (GOLD analysis project Ga0209573, IMG submission 185870) | Wastewater treatment Type I Accumulibacter community from EBPR Bioreactor in Madison, WI, USA - TNR Reactor_6/25/2014_ DNA (SPAdes)... | ecosystem: Engineered > Bioreactor > EBPR >...
TACTCACTGCTATTTCAAAAAAAAGGAAGTTGATTGACATTGGACTTCGCTATGGCATTCAAAGGATTTGGAAATTACATTCAGGACGGTTTCTAAGGACATTGGACGAAAAAATAGGGGCTCCATCTTCTGTCAATCAACTGGATCAAAAGTATATCCACACTCTTGTGTGCACAAGAGCAATACTGCGGCATTTCAGCCCTTCGGTATTTACGGAGTGTATAGTAGAGTTGCCGGGTGTAAATGAAATTGTACGATGGGGAAAATGAAAATGTACGATAATACCTCACCCCCTTAAAACTGTTATCGGGTTTCGGCATTGTTTCGTCCCTCCCATGAGGAATGGGGTGAACGAATATTATAATTTGTACTGGTTGTTGAAGGCGAGAGATACAATGGAAAAGAAATTTCCCCATAATGCGGTTAATACTAAAATTTGCGTAGTTTTACTCACTACCGATACCCGGTAAGAAAAAAACAACCCAATACCTCATGACCGCTCAGCAAATAAAAGTAGCAATCGCCGACGACCACAAGATCTTCCGTGATGGAATCCGCATGGCGCTGAAAGAGAAAGATTACCTGAAAATACTCTGGGAAGCAGAAGACGGCAAAGACCTGATGCATAAACTGCAGCTGAAACAGCCGGATGTGATATTAATGGATATCCGTATGCCGCATGTGGATGGTATCAATGCCATCAGCCTCATCCGTAAGGAGTATGAAAACATCAAGATCATTGTACTTACCATGTATGATGATCAGGAAATGATCACCAAGATGATGGAGATGGGTGCCAATGCTTACCTCACCAAGACAACAGACCCCGAAGAGATATACCAGGCCATCCTCACCTGCATGAATGATGATTTTTATTTTAATGAGCTGGTGAATAAAGCGGTGTTGCTGAAACTGCAGCATAAAAAGACGGTTCGCCAGTTTTATCCCAACCCGGTCAAGCTGTCTGAAAAAGAACTGCGGATATTAAAACTGATTGCAGACGATAAAACAACAGAAGAAATTTCCAAGGAAGTATTCCTGAGTCCCCGCACTATAGAAACCATCCGGCAAAACATGAAACAAAAAGTAGGGGCCAAAACAATTGCCGGGCTGGTAATGTATGCCACCCGGAATAAATTGTTAGAATGATTTAGGCCGGGCTTGCCCGGTTTTTTAATGTAAGAACCCTTCTATTACATCAACGATGAGCAATATCAACGATACTTTTTTTGATGGTCATTATAAGGAAATATGGAAGACCCTTATTCCCGGTGAATTGACGGTGAAAGAAGTTGATTTCATGGTGCCTCATTTTGGCCTGCAACCGGGCAGTAAAGTGCTTGACCTGATGTGCGGTTATGGCCGTCATGCCATTGCACTGGCCAAAAAAGGTATTGCGGTAACAGCTGTTGATAACCTGGGCGATTATATTAATGAAATAAAAGCAACAGCAGCTGAAGACGGTTTGCCATTAACGGCAAGCCAGCATGATGTTATCAGTTACGTCATCGATGACCAGTTTGACCTGGCCATCTGCATGGGCAACAGCCTGAACTTTTTTAATGCGGCAGATACAATAAAACTGCTTGCTAATATTGCGGTACACCTGAAACCAGGAGGCCATTTGCTGATCAACAGCTGGTCTATTGCGGAAATTGTTTTCAGCAAACCTGTTTCAAACAGCTGGAGTAAGATAGGAGAGTATAAATTTCTTTCCGAACTGAAACTTTATTTTCAGCCTACCAGGATGGAAGTAGAAAGTATCATGATTGCCCCGGATGGTACGGAGGAAGCTAAAAAAGGCATTGATTATATCTACTCACTCAATGAAATGGAAGCTATGCTGCAGCAAGCCGGACTGCAATTAAAAGAAGTCTACAGCATCCCCGGCAGGAAAAAATTTACAGCAGGGGAACCAAGGGCATATCTCATTGCCGGAAAAAACCAGTAAATAAGGTTGAGGATGGTAAATAAAAACCCCGGCGTTATGAGGACCGGGGCTTGATGTTACTGTTATGAAAAGAAAAAGATTAATAAGCGTTGTGTTTCATAAGGACAGGGTTTAACGGTGCTCAGGTTTTGGTTTTTTCAGCAGCCTGCCTGTCGGCAGACAGGGGTATTGGATTTATAAAAACGGGACCATGTCAAAAATAGAAAGTTGATTGTCGGTGAAGTGTTTCCCGATGAAGATCGGGTTCGGTTTTTCAAGGGATTTGGAAATAACTTTCTGGACGGTTCTGGACATTGGATGAGATAAAACAGATCATCCGTATCAATCAACTTTCTGAGACAAAAGTATATCCACAGGTATATGTTAACAAGAGCATAACTGCCCTATTTGCAACATTCGGTATTTACTGCTGCTGTCGTAATTTTTCAACAGGTGAGTCGTAAACATTCGTTTCTGCTGGTACTTAGCGGTAGTTTCCACAAATTTTAAATCAAGTACTTTCCCTATGGTATATATTGCAGGAATTTTCCAACTTGCAGCATTGAATAAATACTTTAATCCAATAATTATTTTACTAATTACTACATCATGAAAAACCCAGACACTAACTCCGTAATCAAAGTGGCCATTGCTGACGATCATGCCCTGTTCCGCACTGGTATCAAAACAGCCCTGCAGGCAAGAAAGGATATACAAATGGTGGCAGAAGCAGAGAATGGAATGCAACTGCTGAACCTGCTCCGTCATATTCAGCCGGATGTAGTGTTATTAGATATACAGATGCCGATCATGGATGGCCTGACAGCTTTACCTGAAATAAAGAAGCTTTACCCTGATATTAAGGTGATCATGTTATCATTCCTTAATGACCATTCTGTTATTTCTAAAATGATGGAGATGGGAGCTAATTCTTATATAACCAAGGAATCAGGTGCAGAATTGATCTATGAAGCCATCAAAGGAGTGTATGAAAATGATTTTCATTTCAACGACCTGACCAATAAGGCGCTGTTGAGTGGTTTACGTACTAAACGTACCAACGAATCTTCCATGCCGCAGGATGTGCAGCTTACAGAAAAGGAGATCACTATCCTGAAACTGATGTGTGATGAGAAAAGCACCAAGGAAATTGCTGATATTGTGGACCTGAGCCCCCGTACAGTGGAAGCTATCCGTGATAAGCTCAAAACCAAAACGGGTACCAAATCAATGGCCGGCCTGGTAATGTATGCAGTGAAGGCAGGACTGGTAGAACAAGCATAGATTTTTCTTTGGCAAGCGATATTAGGCCATCCCGGCAATTTCGTCGGGATGGCTTTTTTTATTTTACCTTGGCAGCTATGTATGTAAGCTTGAATGGAAAAATGATTAAGGCTGATGAACCGGTATTTCTGCCTTCCAACAGGGGATACCGCTATGGTGATGGGTTATTTGAAACGATCAAAATAGTGAATGGGAATATTCAGCTTGAGGATTATCATTTTGAAAGGCTGTTTTCAGGGTTACAATTGCTGAAGTTTGAATTGCCCGGACTGTTTACCAGGGATAACCTCGTCAAAGGGATCATACACTTGTGTGAAAAGAATAACTGCTCCTCACTGGCAAGGGTAAGGCTATCGGTATCCAGGGGCAATGGTGGTTTGAATGACGGGGATACTATGGCCTCTTATCTTGTAGAGTGCTGGCCATTAAATGAGTCGCAAAACAGGATAAATGAAAATGGATTGGTGGTAGACATTTTTCCCGATGCCCGCAAAAGCTGTGATATTTTTTCCAACCTAAAATCTGCTAACTATCTTCCTTATGCCATGGCAGCCAGGTTTGCAAAAGAGAATAAGCTAAATGATTGTTTTGTATTGAATGCTGCCGGCCGTATTGCTGATTCCACGATCGCCAATATTTTTTGTATCAAAGACGGCGTAATTACTACTCCGGGTTTGGGTGAGGGGTGTGTGAATGGTGTGATGAGGCGCCATTTACTTGCCGTATTGAAAGAAGCCAGCTATGATGTGAAAGAACAGGCAGTTACTGCTGAAGACATTGAAATGGCAGACGAAGTATTTCTTACCAATGCCATCAGCGGCATCAGGTGGGTAAAACAATTTCGTCAAAAAACATACTCCAATCAACGAACGACGGAGATTTATAACCGGTTTGTCAAAACAATTTAAGCACAGGCTTGTTTCCATCTTACATGAAACCCGTTGTCAATATTTTTTGGTTCAGAAGAGATCTTCGCTTATATGATAATGCCGGTTTATATCATGCCCTGCGGGGTGATCATCCTGTGCTGCCCGTTTTTATTTTCGACCGGAATATCCTGGATGAACTGGAAGATAGAACTGACCGTCGTGTTGAATTTATCCATCTTGCTTTGCAGGAAATACAACAACAATTAGTAAAACTGGGTTCTTCACTGGAAGTGCGATATGGTAAACCGGTTGACATTTATAAGGAGTTGCTGAGAGAGTATGATGTAAGAACCGTCTTTGCAAATCACGACTATGAACCCTACGCCAGGGAGAGAGACAGTTCTATTGAAAAGCTGCTAAAAGAAAATAACACCGGTTTCTGTACATTCAAAGATCAGGTTATATTGGAAAAAGACGAAGTGTTGAAAGATGATGGCAGACCTTACACAGTATTCACTCCTTATTCAAGAAAATGGAAAGCTGTATTAACTGATTTTCATCTGGAGCCTTATCCCAATAAAAAGTATTTCAAAAATTTGTATAAACAACCGGAGAGGAAAATACCTGCATTAAAAGAAATGGGCTTTGAATCTACTGGTTTGTCATTTCCTGAAAAAGAATGGAAGGGACAGGTTATACGGAATTACAAAGAGCAAAGGGATATTCCATCTGTCCAGGGAACCTCCCGGTTAAGCGTTCATCTTCGTTTTGGGACGATCAGTATAAGAACACTGGCTGCTGAGGCAGGCGCATTAAATGAAACTTTTTTGAATGAACTCATCTGGCGGGATTTTTATCATATGATATTATGGCATTTTCCAAAAGTGGTGGGTCATGCTTTCAAGCCGGAGTATGATAAGATCAGGTGGCGAAATAATGAAAAAGAATTTAAGGCATGGTGTGATGGGAAAACGGGCTATCCTATTGTAGATGCGGGCATGAGAGAATTGAATCTAACTGGTTTTATGCATAACCGGGTGCGGATGATCGTCGCTTCTTTCCTGACAAAGCATTTATTGATTGACTGGCGATGGGGTGAAGCCTATTTTGCCAAAAAATTGCTGGACTTTGACCTGGCTGCTAATAATGGTGGCTGGCAATGGGCAGCAGGCAGTGGTTGTGATGCGGCACCTTATTTCCGTGTTTTTAATCCATACCTGCAAACGAAAAAATTTGACCCTGAATTAAAATATGTAAGGAAATGGGTGCCTGAGTTTGAGGAGCTTACTTATCCCCAACCAATCGTTGAACATGAAGTTGCCAGGAAAAGATGCCTCGAAACCTATGCTGCTGCGTTGAAGAAATAAAATGTATTTAATTATTTGGCCCTTCAAATCTTGGGTTCACAAAATTGTTGACTTTCGAACCAAAGCGGTAGTTGAGTCCAAAACCAGTATAGATACTATATCCCGAAGCAATTTGTCTCCTTCTCGTTAGAATTTCCTGCTCGGTAGCGCCACCTTTTGGGAGATTTATCTGGTCCCTGGTCAATGCACCAGAAATAAATATACTGAATGACAATCCTCCGGTTATTCGAATATTGGTAGAGGCATTGGCACCAAGATTGAATAATTTCCAGTTATGGAAGAAATTATGATAATTAATACCCACAGAAGTGGATCCCCATTTCTGGTTGAATGAAATGGTGGCATCTGCACGATGACCAAATAGTGTTTCCCTTATTGCATTATAAATAGTAGTGTCGTAGTAATGGTTATTGCGTGCAGTAAGACTGTAACTGATTGTAAAGTAACGGTTATTCACTTCCTTATAGGGGAAAATATTATATTCAACTGCGGCTCTGAAAAATCCCTGTCCTTTAAAATTGGAAAAACTGTTCTTTGTGTAAATAGCCTCATAGCCCAAACTCCAATGGTTATTGATGCTCTTGATCAGGTAATGCCAGGCATTAAAATTTTTATTTTTGACAATTATTTTTTGTACCACCCCGCTGTCTTCGTATTCAAAAGTTGATTTGTTTTTACTTGCGCTGATACTAAAGAATAATTTCAGTCGTTCCGTTGTTCGGTTTGCTGATAAATTACCGCTGAACTGGTTGTTCTTGTAAACAGCATCTTCATTCAAATAGCCATCGGTACCAATTCTGTAAACCCAGTAATTCCACGGGTCTTTAGTAATACCGGAGGCTGTATCTTTTTTATCTTTTTCGGTTTCTGTTCTTTTAAAACTAATAGCCACATCTTTAGCAGCATCGGTTTTTGCCACAAAAGGTGCCAGCCCAAGTTTAATATATTTAATAAGCAGGTCTCTTTCTTCAAAATCAGTGGCGTTTGGATCAGTATTAAATTGAAGCGTATCCTGGTAATATTTAAAACGATGTTGACCAAAGAAAATCAGTTGGTACTTATCTCCACCACTGCCTGTGTTTTGTTCAGTTACTAAAATATGAACATCAGCTGCTATACGATCAAGCATAAAGTCAACCAGATTAATCTCAGTCCGGATAAAACTCATGTCACAATAAGTGTTACTGCAATCAATAAAGACTTTAAGCTTATTGGTAATTACAGACCCGTTTTGGGTAAATGCAGTATAAAATAGCAGCAAAGCAGTAAAAGAAGCAATAATGCTTTTTTTCATGATAAGTTATTTAAGTCTCTTTGATCTTCTTAGGGTTGGGAATACTGAATTCTGATGTCTGACTTTAATCGTTAAGAGGGATCCAATTCTGGTACTAGCAGGATAAAAGGGTTATACAATAGAAAGCAGGTGCTGCACTAATTTGTAAAATTAGGATTTATACTGTGAATAGTGATTTTTCAGCGTTAACGGAGAAAGACGGGAGCATCGGATTACAGGTTGATTTTAAAGAAATAAAACATCTTCATCATCGGCTTCCATATTATTTAGCTCAAGGAAAACCTGGTGCAAATTCTCAATAGCCAATTTCCCTTCTTCCCCGAGATCAAGGCTATAGTCGTTTACATAAAGGTCTATATGCTGCCGCATTACTTCTTCACTCATTTCCTGCGAATGTTGTTTGACATAATCAGGGATCAGCGGATAATTTGTAAAAGCAAATTCCAGGCTTTTACGGATCAGCTCATTTACTTTCAATGCGGCTGATCTTTTTATGGATTGATTGATAGCAATACATCCTAATGGGATGGGCGATTCCATTTTTTCTTCCCAGTATTCACCAAGATCTTTTACTTTATGTAAACCTTTTTCCCGGTAAGTGAACCTGTTTTCATGAATGATAACACCCAGGTCTGTTTCTTTATTTATTAAGGCCTCTTCAATGTCTGAGAAAATCATAAATTTTTTATCCTGTGCCTCCGGGTAGGCAAAACTGAAAAGGAGGTTGGCAGTTGTATTAGCGCCGGGAAGAGCAACAGACGCCTGGTTGATTTCATCTGTTGTCAGCTCCTGTTGTGAATCTGTAATAAGTAATGGACCAACGCCTTTGCCTAATGCACTGCCTGCGCTCAGTAATGTGTAATGCTTTAAAGAGCTGAAAAAAGCGGGGAAACTGAGTTTGGTAATATCCAGTTTACCTTGCAAGGCCCATTGGTTAAGTGTTTCCACATCTGCCAGCACTGTCTCAAACTCAAATCCTTTAGTATCAATTTTATTATTGACAAGTGCATCAAAGATGAATGTATCGTTGGGGCAGGGAGAAAAACCAAGTGTAAGTTTCATAAGCTTTCTAACAAGCGGATTAGTTCATTGTTCAGGTTAATAATTGATTCCTTCATATTCCAGTTCTTCTTATTTCTTTCAGCAATATAGTTGCTGACACTTCTTAATTGTATAAAGGGAATTTTTTCCATCAGGCATACATAATGGAGAGCGGCTCCTTCCATGGATTCAACAACCGGGTTAAAAGAATCCTTGTAAAATTTCATTTTTTGCTTTGAAGTAGTGATCTCGTTTACGGAAATACCTTTTACCTTTTTCAGTCTTACTTTCTTTACTATTTCATTCCGGTTGATAAGCCACCCTTTTGAAAAAGGATATAGATCCTGTGGCACCAGTTTAAGGTCAAAAAGAGTTTTTAATTTATTCAGTTCTATAACACTCTGGTCAGCGATGGCCTCTTGTTTTACCATTACTACAGAACCAAGCGGAATGCTGGTATCGAAGCAGCCACCCACACCAGCCTGGATAATAAGATCCGGCCGTTTGATGGTCAGCTGTTTTGTCAACGAATATGTTGTAGCAGTAAGACCAATACCTGTTACAAGGATATCGGCCAATATTTTTTTGGATAAATTACCTGGTATCCTGTAGTAATTCAGAAAAGGAGTGATTTCCAGCGGAGTAGCAGCCACTATCAGGCAGTTTGTCATATGTTGCCCGGTTAATTATTCCGGTTACTTTGCAGCAAGTTAGTAAAACTATCTTCTATTTTGAGCCTCCGGTGAACCTGAATTGACTTACTTTTGCCGCCTGCCAGCCGTATGGTATGGTCTAACAATCTCTCCGCCCAATGCTGTGAGGGATCTAAAAAGTAAAGCATGGTTTACTTAACCAGAATTGAACATTTTAACTCGGCCCACAAACTTTATAACCCCAACTGGTCAAAGGAAAAGAACGATGAAGTATTTGGCAAATGCGCCAATGAGAACTGGCATGGCCACAATTTTGAGTTGTTTGTCACTATCAAAGGGGAACCTGATCCGGATACCGGGTTTATTTTCGATGCCAAAAAACTGGGATCTATCATCCAGGAAAAGATCATCGAAAAGCTTGATCACCGTAATTTAAATGTAGATGTTGATTTTATGCAGGGCAAGCTTTGTTCTATCGAAAACCTGGTTATAGGAATATGGAATGAACTGGTGCCGCACCTTCCGGCTGCCGCACAGTTACATTGCCTGAAATTGGTGGAGACTTCTAAGATATATGTAGAATATTACGGGGAAAAGTAACCGGCGAACAATATTCCTTCGTTTTTGTTTTTAACTGTTACAGGTTAGCTGATATATTTTCTTAAATTGTAGTATGAGTAAAAAAGTGGCAGTTTTCAGAAAGGAAAGTTTTAATGCTGCTCATCGTCTTTTCAACCCTGATTGGGATGACAAAACGAATAATGAAGTTTTTGGTAAATGTGCATTACCACATTACCACGGCCACAACTATGATCTGATAGTGAAAGTGGTGGGGAAGCCGGATAAAGAGACAGGATATGTTATGGGTATGAAAGTGCTCAGCGATATCATTCAACGGGAAATAGTAGAGCGGTTCGATCACAAAAACCTGAATCTTGATACAACGGAATTTAAAACACTCAACCCGACGGCAGAAAACATTGCTGTTATCATATATAAATTATTACGTCCTCATATAGATAAGAAACTGGAAATGCAGATCCGCCTGTATGAAACACCCAGGAATTTTGTAGAGTATCCCGTTTAAAATTCAAAACTTATTCGAATGGCTTATAAAAAAACAGAACAGTATGATGAAAAGGCAACCAGTGGGTTGATCAAAAGTTATAAAGAAACTATTGCCTTTTTGGGAGAAGATCCGGAAAGGGAGGGTTTATTAAAAACACCTGAAAGAGTGGCAAAAGCCATGCAATATCTTACGCAGGGATACCAGTTGGATGCTCATGCAATCCTGAACTCGGCTAAATTTCATGAAGATGTAAGTGAGATGATTGTAGTAAAGGATATAGAATTGTACAGTATGTGTGAGCACCACATGCTACCTTTCTTTGGTAAGGCGCATGTAGCTTATATACCCAACGGATGGATAACTGGATTGAGCAAAGTAGCAAGAATAGTGGATGTATTTGCCAGGCGATTGCAGGTGCAGGAGAGGTTAACGATACAGATAAAGGATGCAATAAAGGAAACATTGAATCCGCTGGGTGTGGCCGTTGTTATCGAAGCACAGCATTTATGCATGATGATGCGGGGGGTACAAAAACAAAATTCCGTTACCACTACTTCTGCATTTGATGGAGAATTCCATAAAAATTCGACAAGAAGTGAATTTATGAAGCTGATAACAGCCCGTCTGAGCTGATTCTGAATAATATTTGATCAAATGCCACAAAGATTTTTCTAAATAAAACCTTTATGGCATTTTTGTTTGTCATAACTGCAAGCTACCATGAAACATGCCTATATTTTCCCCGGCCAGGGATCTCAATTTCCCGGAATGGCGAAAGAGTATTATGAGAATAGTGCTTTTGCCAAAAAATTGTTTGAGCAGGCCAATGAAATTTTAGGCTTCCGTATTTCCGACATCATGTTTGGCGGAACAGACGAAGATCTGAAGCAAACAAAAGTTACACAACCTGCCATTTTTCTTCATTCAGTTATTGCATATAAAAGTATAGAGAATGCGAAACCGGATATGGTGGCCGGTCATTCATTGGGTGAGTTTACAGCGCTGGTAGCCAACGGAACACTCAGCTTTGAAGATGCCTTACAGTTAGTATCGGTAAGGGCAGAGGCCATGCAGAAAGCTTGTGAAGTGAACCCTTCCACCATGGCGGCTGTGTTAAACCTCGCTGATGATAAAGTGGAGACTATTTGTGCGGATGTGCAAAATGAAACTGGTGAAATTGTAGTAGCTGCCAATTATAATTGCCCCGGGCAATTAGTTATTAGCGGAACAAAGAAGGGAATAGATATAGCTTGTGAAAGAATGAAAGCGGCCGGTGCAAAAAGGGCTTTAGTATTACCGGTAGGAGGAGCCTTTCATTCTCCGTTAATGTTACCTGCGAAAGAAGAATTACAGGAAGCCATTCTTTCAACGAAATTTCATTCACCCACCTGTGCTATTTACCAGAATGTAGCCGCTAAAGCTATTATGGACAGGGAAGAGATAAAGCAAAACCTGATCGATCAGCTGACCGGTGCGGTCAGATGGACCCAAAGTGTGCAGGCCATGATAACAGATGGCGCCACAAAATTTACAGAAGC
>Ga0209573_1005656_pt1 | contig 11040 bp, 14 predicted proteins | sample TNRBio252014_DNA_FD_185870 | JGI IMG/M metagenome (GOLD analysis project Ga0209573, IMG submission 185870) | Wastewater treatment Type I Accumulibacter community from EBPR Bioreactor in Madison, WI, USA - TNR Reactor_6/25/2014_ DNA (SPAdes)... | ecosystem: Engineered > Bioreactor > EBPR >...
CGGCGACGAGTATAGCAGTATGGCTTTCAGGGGTTGCGCCGATCCCCTATAATCTCGGGATGCGCCTCGAATCCCTCACCCTCCACCATGTCAAGATGCCGCTGCGCTCGCCGTTCCAGACTTCGCGCTGGATCGAGCTCGATCGTGAGTGCCTGATCGTCGAAGCCCGGGCCGATGGCCTGACCGGCTGGGGCGAATGCGTGGCAGGCGCGATCCCAAATTATTCCTACGAATCCACGAAGACCGCCTGGCACATCCTCGAAGACTTCCTGATCCCGCTGGTGCTCGACGCCGAACTGGCCGATGTGCCCGCATACCACGCCCTGATCGAGCCGATCAGCGGGCACCCGATGGCGCGTGCCGGGCTCGAGCTGGCGCTGTGGGATCTGTTCGCCCAGCGCGCCGGGCAGTCGCTGCGTGATCATTGGGGCGGGACAGCCGATCGGGTGAAGGTCGGCGTCTCGGTCGGCATCCAGGAGACGCCCGAGCGCCTGCTCGAGGTCGTCGAGGGTTACCTGGCCGACGGCTATCGGCGGGTCAAACTCAAGATCAAGCCGGGCCGTGACGTCAGCGAGGTCGGCATCATCCGCAAGCATCACCCCGACCTATTGTTGCAGGGCGACGGCAACTCGGTCTATCGCATCGGCGATGCCGAACACCTCAAGGAGCTCGACGACTACGGGCTTCTGCTGCTCGAACAACCGCTCGGCATGGACGACATCGTCGATCACGCCCGGCTGCAACCGCTGCTCAAGACGCCGCTCTGTCTTGATGAGAGCATCCACTCGGTCGACCATGCGCGCTGGGCCATCGAGCTTGATGCCTGCAAGATCATCAACATCAAGCCCGGCCGCGTCGGCGGCTATTGGGTCGGCAAACAGATCCACGACCTGTGTCATGCCAACGGCCTGCCGGTCTGGATGGGCGGGATGCTCGAGACCGGGATCGGGCGCGCCGCCAACCTGGCGCTGACCGCCCTGCCCGGCTTCACGCTGCCCGGCGACACCTCGGCCTCGAGCCGCTACTATCATCAAGACATCATCACCGAGCCCTTCGTGCTGAACACGGAAGACAGCACGCTGACCGTGCCCACCGGCCCCGGGCTGGGTGTGACAGTCGACCGCGCTGCGCTCACGGCCGTCGCCGTCCACTCGCAACGGTACCCACGGCCGTGATGCATCCGGCCAGAAGATGAACTTGAGGCACGGTGAGGGATGGGACGGGGCGTTGACCCCGTCCCATCCCTCACCGTGCTTTTCCCGAAGGGAGGACCGAGATGTCCAGGACCTTGCGTCTATTTGGTGTGCCGATGGACCTTGGCCAGCGGCGGCGCGGCGTCGATATGGGCCCCAGTGCGATTCGTTACGCCGGGCTGACGCCGGCGTTGCACGAACTCGGGCACCACGTCATCGACGCCGGCAACATCGATGTGCCGCTGCCCGAGCAAGAGCCTGATGAACCCGAGGCGCTGCGCGCCAGACATCTGCCGAGTATCGCGGGCGTGTGCAACGCGATCTACGAGGCCGCCCACTGGTGCGACGACCACGGCGAGATCCCGATCTTCCTCGGCGGCGATCACTCGCTCAGCATCGGAACCGTCTCGGCCGTGACGGCCGAGCCGGGACAGGTCGGCGTGCTCTGGGTCGATGCGCACGGCGATTTCAACACACCCGACACCACGCCATCGGGCAACGTACACGGCATGGCGCTGGCGGCGCTGCTGGGGCTTGGCGCGCCCGAACTGACGACGATCGGGCGGCCGACGCCGAAGCTCAAGCCGAGCCAGGCGATCATCGTCGGCGCCCGTGACCTCGACCCCGGAGAGCGCCGGCTGCTCCGCGAACACGGCGTGCGCGTCTACACCATGCGCGAGGTCGACGAGCAGGGAATCGCAGCCGTGGCGCGTCAGATCCTCGAGCGCTTCGAGGGTATGAGCCGCATCCACGTCAGCCTCGACCTCGACGCACTCGACCCGGCCGAAGCGCCCGGCGTCGGCACGCCTGTGCCAGGAGGCCTGACCTATCGGGAGGCCCATACGCTGATGGAGATCCTGGCCGACACCGGCAAGATCGGGTCGCTCGATATGGTCGAGGTCAACCCGATCCTCGACGAACGCAATCGCACCGCCCGGCTCGCCGTCGAGCTGGCGGCCAGCCTGTTCGGGCGCCGGATCCTTTAGCGGGCGCAGCGCAGAAACGACGCGCGGGGAACCGATCGGCCATATGCGGCCGATCGGTTCCCCGCGCGTGTCGGTTAAGCGCGACGTCTACTTCTCGTTGATCGCCAGGATGACGTTCGTGGTCGAGTCGTCGATTGCCGTGAAGGTGAAGATCGCCTCGCGGTCGGTGCGCGAATACGTGACGATCGCGCCTGTCTCGCTGAGCGAGAGATCGCTCTCGAGCGTCCAACCGGCGCCGGGCATCTGGTCTTTGTAGTACTGCACGACCTCGGCGAACGGCTGTTTGACGTTGAAGGTGCCGCCCAGATTGGTGAAGAAGCTGCCGGTCGTGTCAAGCGTGTCGGGGAATGGGATGTCGGCCGGGCGCTCGCCGACCTCGACCGAGGTCGCGACAGCTTGAGCCGTCTCGACCATGCCAGAGTCGGCCAACTCGGTGGCCGCCGCCGCCAACGTCTCGAGCGCGCCGGGGCCGACATCGGTGGCCACGGCCTGAGCGGTCTCGGCCAGTTCGCCGAGCGCCCCGGCCTGGGTCGCAACGGCCTGGCCGGTCTGGATGACCGGCGCATTTCCGATCACATCCCCCACGCCGCCGCAAGCCAGGCTCGCGAGCAGCAGCGCGATCACGACGACGGGCCAGCGGCGGATCGGATGGACGTGCATGTCGGCTTCCCTTCGGCCTCGGTTCTGTGTGCCGGGCTTCATTCGGTGACCACGACCTGTAGCGTCGTGAGCTGCTCATCGGCCGAGAAGCTCACGGTCAACACCAGGCTGCGCCCGTCTTTGACATAGTAGACCACGGCCGCATCCTGGGTGATGACCGAGGCGCCGTACTGGTTATCTTCGCCCCAGCCGGCGGCCGTGAGCTCATCTTGATAGAACTTCAGGACATCCTCGAACGAGGCTTCGCCGGTCTGAAACGACAGCGACATCGAGTCGCAATACGTGAAGGTGGTCTCGACGTCCATCACGGGCACGTCGGCCGGGCCCTCGGAGCAGAAGCTCGTGCCGAAATCATCAGACCCCGTGGTGTCGTCCTCGGGCGCCTCGGTCGCCTCGGCGTCAGTGGTGTCGTCGGATGTATCCGCATCATCAGGCTGCTCGACAACGTCACCGTCGTCGGGCGCCTCCTCGAGGATGTAGTCCTCGGTCGGGAATGGGGACTCGCTATCGTCCGCCACCTGGCCCGGGCCGCTCACCGTGGAACAGGCCAGCCCGGCGGCGACCAACGCGGAGAGGATCAACAGGAACGCAGATCGACGTTTGACCATCTTGAACTTCCTCCTGAATAGAGTCATGGACCGGCCAACCCGGCCGGCGTTCTGGGTCGCCGAGGGCGCTCAGGTCCGACTTGAGCCCAGACCGGCCGCCCGGGCACGCGCGATCGCCTCGTTGCGGTCGACGGCATGCAGCTTCGAGAGCACGTTGGAGACGTGATTGCGCGCGGTTTTCAGGCTACAGCCCAGGCGATCGGCGAGCTCCTGGTTATTGAGGCCGTCGGCGATCAGCGCAAGCACCTCGCGCTCGCGCTCGGTCAGTTCCGGGAACGACAGCCGAGAAGCGCTTGGGGTGACATCCGCCAGATAGGTCAGCAACCGCCGCGCGATCGACGGGCTGAAGAGCGCCTCGCCATGCGCGACGGACCGAATCGAGCGGAGCAGCACGTCCTCGTCGGCGTCCTTGAGTATGTAGCCGCGCGCGCCGGCGCGCATCGCCGCGAGGACCGAGTCGGTATCTTCGAACATCGTCACGACGATGATGCCGACCTCGGGCAAGACGTCCACGATCCGGCGGGTGGCCTCGACGCCGTTCAGGCCGGGCATCTGCAGATCCATCAGGATCACGTCGGGTTTGACCTCTGCCGCAAGCGTCACCGCATCTTCGCCGTTGACGGCTTCACCGACGACCTCAAAGTCATGGACAGAGGATAGCAGCCCGCGGACTCCGTCGCGGAAGAATTTATGGTCGTCTGCCAGGAGGATGCGGATCACGCCGGTTGTCATCGGTGTCACTCCTCGCGTGGCGCGCCACGCTTAGCTTGGCCGGGTTTTCAGGCTATCGAGGTCGCGCGCAAGCGCCAAGGGCAGATGCGCCAACACACGGGTGCCGCCGCCCTGCGGGCTCTCGAAGATCACGTCGCCGCCGAGCTCACCGGCCCGTTCACGCATCGACGAGATCCCAACACCCGCGCGCTGATCGGGGCTCAACCCGACACCGTTATCAAAGACCTCGATATAAACGTTGTCGGTGATGCTCAGCCGCACGGTACACAAATCGGCGTTCGCGTGCCGGGCGACGTTGGTGATCGCTTCAATGATGATGCGATAAGCCGCCAGCTCGACGGCCGCCGGGAGTGTCGGCAGCTGGGTGGGCACGTCGAACTGCACCCGCAGACCCTGTGACGCGAATTGCAGCGCGTGCTCTCGGATCGCTGAAAGCATCCCGAGCTCATCGAGCGCCGGTGGGCGCAGGTTGTAGACCACGCGGCGGATGTCGGTGATGACTGAACGCAGTTGCTCGCGCAATTGCGTCATCTCGGCCTCGGCGCCATCGGGGTTGGACCGGATCTGGCCGCGGATCGACCCGGCTCGGAGGCTGAGCGCGGCAAGGGTCGGCCCGATCGTATCATGCAGATCGCGCCGCAGCCGTCGGCGCTCTTCTTCGCGAGCCAGCACCAGACGCTCGCTCGAGCGGCGCAGATCGTGCGTCATGCGCATCACGTTTGCCACAGGCCCGATCCGACGCGCGATGTCGTTGAGGATCTCGCGCGCCGAGTCGTCTACCGGGCCGGCGGCACGCGAGGGCACGAGCGTGAGCTCGCCGATCACTTCGCCCTGATACTCGAACGGGATGTTGAGGAAGCCGCGGCGCATGATCTGCGAGTCGCTGGCCGTGGGCGGCCAGGGGCGCGGGCCACTCACCAGCTGCAGCGGGCCAGTCGAATCGTCGGGCGAGTGATAGCGGGCTCCGGGCTCGAACTCTCCCGTATCGAGCCGTTTGAGCCAGACCACGGCCTCCTTGAGATCGAGTGCGACCCCCAGGGTCTCCACGATCGTATCCAACGCCGTGTCGTGCGGCAGCGCGGCCTCGAGCCGTCGGGAGAGGTGTCGCAGGACGATCAATGAAGCTGGAAGAGAAGCCACGGGGGCGATTATAGCGTGGAGCGGAGAGCGAGGAGCGAATCTCGCACCACGCCCTCCGCACTTCGCCCCACGCCCCACGCTCTCGCTGTCGGTTATGTAAACAATCGCCCTCCACTTCCCGCCCGAACCGGGACAAACTTCCCGTCGAAACGGGACGCGGCCCCATGACACCGGGACGGAAGCGCGCATACAGTGAGATCAAGAACGAAACGAGCCAGAGCTTGAAAGGAGCCTAACATGGCGCACGACCGAGTTCGCGGAAACCACGATGAGTTGAAGCAGATTTCGAGCCTGTTTGCCCAAGAGGCCGAGAACACCCAGAAGTCGATTCAGGATCTCGCCAACCGGATGGAGACCCTCAAAGGCGGCGACTGGATCGGCAAGGGCGCAAAGCAGTTTTACAACGAGATGGACAGCGCCGTGATGCCGGCCATGAAGCGGCTGAACAAGGCGCTCCAGCAGGGCTCCAAGGTGACCAAGGACGTGGCCAACAAGCTGCGCGAGGCAGAGCAAAGCGCCTCGGCATGCCTGAACGGCGCGAACCTCCGGATCTAACCGTCGACGTTCACCCGCACATCACACAGCAATTTTGGGAGGTCACCATGTCAGGCATTGATGAGCGCATGAAGCACAGTTCCATGGATGCCATGGATCAGGCTTTCACTTCCGCGCAGCAGCAGCTTCAGACCACGCAGGAAACCGTCAAGAAGATCACGAGCATGGTCTCGAACGGCGCGCTCGATGGCGACGCCGGAACGGCACTTGAGGACGCCCTCAATCAGAAGCTGATGAAGGCGTTGCAGGTGCTCGAGAAGAAGATGGCTGAGCTCAAGAAGGACATCGACAAGGCTCAGCAGGCGAACCGCGAGGCGGAGCGCACGGCCAAGGGTCGGTTCCAGTAAGGCCCACTGACGAACAGGAGCGACGAACATGATCAGCAACATTCTCTTCCAGTTTGTCCGCGCGGCCGTCCAGGAGCAGATGCAGCGCATCCAGCAGCAGCAACAGGCGACCTCGCAGGTCATGGACACCATCAAGAGCTACGTCCCGATGGTCCAGGCCTCGTGGATCGGCGGTGACGCCGACGCCTTTGCGGCGGACGTGGCCCGCAAGATCATCCCGGCCATCACGCAGTTGATCGCGGCCATCGCCGGAATCAACCTCAACCTGGTGAGCGCCACCGAGATCGTCGACAAGGCCGATGCCGAGTGCACGTCGATGGTCAACGACCTGGCCAGCACCTTTGAAGGCATCATCTAAGCGCACACCCGGTATTGAAGGAGGATTACGACCATGGCACACGATGTTGTCCAGATGGACTATGACGTGATGACGAATGTTTCGAAGGGCTTCGCCACGCAATCCAAGACGCTGCAGACGATCTCCAAGGTCCTGCAGGGCGTCATCCAGGTCCTGCGCGCGATGGCCTTCCTCAGCGGCGGCACCTCGGCGGCGCTGGCCCAGTACTACCAGGTGATCAAGGACAAGATCGACATCCTGTCCAAGATCTGCGACGAGTTCTCGGAAGACCTGTCCAAGGCCGTCACCGATCACAAGAACGGCGACATCAAGGGCAAGAGCTACTTCGGCGAAGGCGTCCGCGGCTAAGCCCCGCCCGCCCCACCGGCGCCCAGCGCCGGCGCTGCGAACGAGGCGCGCTCTCGAGACGACCCGAGAGCGCGCCTCGTCGTTTGGGGTGGTTGTTCCTGACACGCTCCTTTTGAGCACGTCAGACGAGATAACTATCTTATGCACGACCGGGTCCGCACGAATCATGACGAACTGAACCAGATCGCGCACCTCTTCGGCGAACAGGCCGAGGCCAGTGCCCGCACCCTCGCGGCGCTTCGCCGACAGAAGGACGTCCTCCAGGCCGGCGACTGGGTCGGCCAGGCCGCGCGCCAGTTCTATGAAGAGATGGATGAGAGCGTGCTCCCCGCCCTGACGCGGCTGCAGCGCGCTCTGAGCCAGGCCCAACAGGTCACCGGCCGCATCGGCGTCCGGATGCGCCAGTGCGAGGCCGAGGCCGCCCGCCAACTTCAAGACCGTGAGCCTTTCAACGGACAACCCGGCGGATCAGGTTTGGACGGATCGGGCTCGGGCGGAACAGACGGCTCCGGATCGAGCGGCGGCGGCTTCGGCGCACCGTTCGCCAACGCTCAGGGCGAGGCAGGTTGGTCGGGCGGGTTCACGCCCTCCACGACCGGATCCGGCGGCGTCGCCCAGGGAGCGTACGCCCGCGGCAGCGCCGAGGCGGGTCTGGGCGGCATCGGCAAGGTCACGGCCGCCGGCCGGGTGCTGGGCGGCGAGGCCGGGTACGGCTGGAACCGCGACGTGCAGGGCGCCTATGCCGAGGGGAGCATCCTCCAAGGCAATGTCGGCCTTCAACTGGGCGAGGGTGATGGCTTCTATCGCCAGTCGCTCCAGGTCGATGTAGTGGCCGGCTCGGGTTACGTCGGACACCGCGGCAGCAACTACGGCATCGGGGCCGAGGTCAACACCATCAAGGTCACCGGCGGCCAGGTGATCGGTACGAAAGACATCGGTCTCACGACCGGCGGCGAGGTGGCCGGGCCCAGCGCCAACGCCTACGCCGGCGTCAAAGATGGCAGTATCGGCGCCGAGGCTGGCTACTCGCTGGCCGGGGTCAAGGCTGAAGGCGGTTTCAACGTCTTCGGCTGGAACATCGGACTGGTGGGCGAGGCCGATCTCGGGGCAGGCATCGGCGCCTCGATCGGCCGCAAGACCAGCATCAAGTTCGGCCCACTCGCCATCGGGATCACCTTTGGCTCGGCCAAGTGACGACGTATACTGAGCTGCTGAGAAGGGAAACGCTATGTCGATCGTCCTCGATCGTTCAGAATTCTTCGCCCTGGCGGCGATGCTCAAGGCCGACCAGATCTTCGGCCTCGACGCCTCCAGGATGGTCCCCGAGTCGCCCGAAGCGGCCCAGGCCCTCTACGACCAGGGGCGCGATCTACTGCGCCAACGCGACCTGATCCGCGTCAACGCCCGCCAGGAGGTTGAGATCGAGCAGGGTTTGCGTGAGTTGATGCAGACCGTGATCAACCCCGAGAACGCTTTGCTGGCGGTGCGTGTGACGCCCGGGCTGGGACGGCAACTCTATCTATACTACGAGCGCGGCCATCAGTTCGTCGAGCAGACCCTGCCCGACGAGAACAGCCATCACCTCGGCACGCTCGATAGCCATGACGCGTTGGTCGAGCGCCTGCTTGAGATCTTCCCGCTGACCGAGGCCGCATCCCCCGACGAGGGGTTCACCATCGACACCCAGTCGCTGCTCGAGGCGTATCGCCTGGCCGGGGCCGATCAGCGTGCGCAGGCCGTGGCCCTGCTCCAACAGGCCGAGGCCTCCGACCCGGCCCTGGCCGCGCAGCTCGGCGAAGCATTCAACGCGGCCGAGTTCACGGGCAACATCTCACTGCTCAAGATCGTGCCGGGCCGTACGACCAACACGCACGACATCGCCCTGGCCCAGGGCCCGACCGGCAGTTGGGCCATCACGGCCACGCGCGACGACGCCGTGATGCGTGTCGAGCGCTGCAACGCCGAGATCCTGCGACACACGCTGCGCCAGGGCCTGCTGGCCATGGACGCCCCCCTCGGTTGATGATCGATCTCGCGCTTCTGGCTTCAGTGGGCGTGCCGTGCTGCGGTGTGCTGGCCGTGGCTGGCCTGGTGGCCGTGGCACTTCTCAACCAGCGGCGCCGGGCCGGGCGTTTCGCACATGCCTGGGCGCCGTTCGCGGCTCAGGTCGGCGGCCGGCTCATACCCGGCGGGATCGGCCGCAGCACCAGCGTGCATTGGGCGGAAGCCGGCGCCAGCGCCGTGCTCGAGTCGTATCAGCGCAGCGGAGGCAGCAGCGACCGAACGCCCTACACGCGGCTGCGTCTATTGCCCGGCCGACAATTGCCGACCTTTGCGCTACGCAGCCGGCCGACACGCGAGCCGGGCTTGATCGTGCAGGACTCCCTGAACCCGCCGGCGGCCACCGGGCAACCGGCGCTCGATGATGCCTTCGTCATCAGCCAGGGCGACCCGGCCGTGGTCGGGCGCGCCTTCGACGCTGACCTGATTGCCCGCCTGCGCAACCAGCAGACCGACACGACCCTGTGGCTGGCCAGCGCCGTCCGGGCCGGCCAGCCCGGGCTGGAGATCGAGGAACGCGGCGACGTGAACGACCCGGCCCGCCTGCTGGCCTGGCGCGACATTCTCGTGAGGTTGTATGCAAACGTCTCGCAATGAGCTTACCCAGGGTGCGCTGATCAGTGGCGTCGCAAACCTGATCGTCTTCGGCGGCACGTCGGTGGCCGCCCTGGCCACCCTGATGTCGATCGTGGGCGATCCCAACACCATCGCCGGATCGGAGCAAACGGGCCTGGCCACGCTCGTCGGGTTGTTGGTCGCGTGTTGCCCGATTGTCGTCAACGTCGCCCTGATCGTCTGGGGCGTGACTCAGAAGCGTCCCGGTCGGTACTTCATCGGTTGGGGGCTCGGTCTTGTGGCGGCCTTCGTGATCGTCGGCTGCCCGGTGACGATCGCGTCCGGGTTCCTGCTGCCGAGCTGAGCACACGGACCAGGCGAACGGGGTCGGACGTTCCGCCGGGCCGTCCCAGGACACCGCGGAGGCGCGATCGCGTCCGTGCTCACCACTTGCCCGGCAGACTCTGTGGGACGCTGGCCTCGCTGATGGCACCGGCTCAGAGCCCCGAAAACGCGGGAAAATCGGCTTCAGCCGGTTGATTTCCCGCCAATTCGGGAGCCGAAGCCCGTGCGCCCGGGACGCCGGGAATGCTAAGCTCAGTAGGGTCAGCCGTCTGTGGCGGCGGTGACGACCGGCCTGCCGTGACCCGCAGACCATCCCGCCTGATGACGCGAGAGGGATCGTGGACGTTCTCCTGCTCAAACGCACTGAAGACGCGGTATCCGTCACGTACGACTACGGCGAACCGATGGCGACACTCGGTCAGATCGCGCTGTTCAAAGAGTCGGGCGATGTGCGCCGGATGACTCCAGCGCCGGGCGACCCATTCGACAGACTCTTCATGGGCGCGTCGTTTCATCTGCGTGAGCTCTGGCGAAGGGGTCAGGGCTTTCCGGAGCGCACGAACTACGCCGCCGGTTAATCGAAGGCAGGTCAGTCATGCATGATCGCGTCCGAGCCAACCACGACGAACTGAAGCAGATCGCGGCCTCCTTTGGCCAGGAGGCCGAGGCTGCAGCCCGTGCCTTGACCGCCCTGAGACGCCAAAAAGACGTCCTGGAGGGCGGCGACTGGGTCGGCCAGGCCGCACGTCGGTTCTACGAGGAGATGGACGGGAGCGTGCTCCCCGCACTGACACGGCTGCAGCGCGCCCTGACCCAGGCCCAGCAGGTCACGCAGAGGCTGAGCACCCGTCTCCGTCAGGCCGAAGCTGATGCCGCAAGCGTTCTCAAAGACCGCGAGGCCTTTTCCGGCCAGGCGAATGCCTCAGGCGGGGGGGGCGCGGCGGCCGGTGGTTCCGAGGGCGGCGGCTCCGGATTTTGGGGCCAGGTGGGCGGCTTCTTCAAAGGCGTCGGCCTCGGCGCCTGGGACACGGTGACGGGTCTGTGGACCGCAGTCACCAACCCGGTCGACACGATTAAGGGCCTGGCCTACGCCGTCACCCACCCCGGTGAGCTTTGGGAGGCGCTCAAGAAGCCCTACACCGAGGCCTGGTC
>Ga0209573_1005657_pt1 | contig 11039 bp, 5 predicted proteins | sample TNRBio252014_DNA_FD_185870 | JGI IMG/M metagenome (GOLD analysis project Ga0209573, IMG submission 185870) | Wastewater treatment Type I Accumulibacter community from EBPR Bioreactor in Madison, WI, USA - TNR Reactor_6/25/2014_ DNA (SPAdes)... | ecosystem: Engineered > Bioreactor > EBPR >...
TTGGGCAGTGTGGACTGTTCCAGTCGTACCGCAGCATTCGCCGGATGCGCGTCGTTGATTCGCCATGACAGCTGAATCGTGCCAAAGCCTTCCGCACGAATGGATGGCTGAACCAGCTCAATGGCTGGCGCGGTGGTATCCACCGTCACCAGGATTTCCGGGGGCTGACCCGGCTGAGGAGGGGGATCCGCAAAGCCCAGGCCGTTCCGGACTCGCACGGCGAACCCAAAGTTTCCTTCGCCCCGAGTGTCCACGTGGAACGGACTCTTCAGGTCCGCATCCTTGTCGTAGCGAAACCACTGCTGACCGCCGTCTTCTGTCACAAACAGTTCGACCGAGCTGACACCGGACGGCCCCACGTCGCGAACCTCATAATCCAGATTGAAGATTGGACTGTTGACCAGAGCCGATTCCTCGAGTGCTCCGGGAACAGCATTCGGATCCGATCCGGAAACTGCCGGATACGAATTTGCCGATGCCGGGTTCACCAGAAACCCATCGCCATTCATCATGGCCGAACCAACGACAGGCGTGGCGCCAGACGACGCGGCCGGTACTGAAGGCACTGACAGGGGCATGTCCGGAACCGATAACGCGGGACGGGCTGCGAAAGCGTCTCCAAACGGATTTGGCCCCAGCGGAACCGCCGGCACTGCGGCCATTGCGGCGTCCTGAGATCCAGGCGGATTGCGTACCTCGCGACTGACAAACTGCGAAGTTGCTTCACCGCGATTTCCGGCCAGGTCCGCGATCGAAGCCCGAACGGATACCACTGAACCGACTGCCGCGGAAATCACCGTCTGACCACTCGACGCCGTCTGAATTGGTGCGGCCTTCCAGCGTCCGTCAGCGGCATCCAGATATTCAATGCTCAGCGTCGACGGATCGGCCGAGGGATCCGTACAGACCCAGTTGATCAGGACTTTTCCGGGACCGGAATCATACAGATCGAGTCTCAGTTCCGGCGCAGCGGTGTCTACAACGACATCCAGTTCCGGGATAGCTCCCTGCATGGCCTGCGGAGGCAGATTTCCGTCTTCGTCGGTGACACGAATTGCGAACGAATAACGACCGTCCCTGGGCGCATTGAACATGAACGCCTGCTGAGCTGCCGGAACACTCTGCAGTTGATCCCAGGTCGCTCCGCCATCGCGGGAGCCAAACAGCACGGCAAAACCCTCGACCGTTCGACCGGGCTCGGCCTCAACGTCGAATGGAATTTCAAATCGTCCGACATTCGTCACGACAGCGTCCTCAGCGGACAGCGCGTTCGTCATGAAGGTCGAAGTAACGGCCAAACCAACCGCCGACGCACGCCATGACGATTGGCAGAGCCAACGCAGGCTGGAAACGAAACTGCTGAGTCTCATCCGAGCGGTCCTTCGCTGGATTCGTTTCGGGACATCGAGCCATCGCCGCACAGGGTGCACTCCGGGACTCGGCCAGAAACGTGTGTTCGATCGGAACTGCTCGAACCCCCCGACCGCCCCTGAGCGCAGGGGACAGTACGCAGTTCCTCTGATCGGTGTATCGGAAGCTCAGAATCCGGGACTTGATTGCATTGTGTCGATCGCACCTGCCGCAGCAGTTTTGCCGAGCAGGAGATCATCCGAACGCCCCGATCACCGATGCTTCAGCAGATTCTGCCAGTGCAAATCCCTTCTGCATCAGTTTCGCTGTCGCTCCGTCATCCTACAATCACTTCGCCGGGGTCGCATTCTGAATGCGTCGCCAGCCATCGGTCGCCAGACGATCCGCCATCGCGCGAGGCCGAATGGGGAACCTTGTCGTCTGCAGGCTCTGATCTGCATTCTGTTCTAAGACGAATATCGCGGGAAGCGGTGACAACGTGCGAGTGCTGGGACTGGATATCGGAGGTGCCAACATCAAAGCGGCGACGGCCGACGGAGCGTCTGTCTGCGTTCCATTTGAGATCTGGCGTCGAAAGGACGAACTGGAAACCGTGCTGCGGGCGCTGAAACTTCCCGGCCTGGAACAGTCACCCGATGTGGTCGCTCTGGTGATGACGGCCGAACTGGCCGACTGCTTCGAAACGAAAGCCGAAGGAGTCGACTTCATTGTTCGCACTGTGCAGACCGTCTTCGACAAATCGCTCATCCGAGTGTGGCTGACATCCGGGGAATTTGCTGACCCCGATGACGCTCGCGAGCTTCCCATACTGGTCGCCGCATCCAACTGGCATGCCATGGCCACCTGGGCCGGTCGAGCAGTTCCAGCAGGTCCCGCACTGCTGATCGATGTGGGTTCCACAACTACTGACGTAATCCCGTTGATGGATGGCGTTCCTGTACCGCAGGGACTGACCGACCTGGAACGACTTGCTTCCCGGGAACTGGTCTACACGGGCATCTGGAGAACTCCTGTCTGTGCCGTTGTCAGCGATGTGCCATTATTGGCAGATGGTTCTCGCTCCGATCTGGAACTCAACCCGTCCATGCGAATCCCCGTGGCGGCCGAACACTTTGCCACGATGCTGGATGTGCATCTGCTGAATGGCGATCTTCCCGAAGATTCCAGGCGATGCGACACCGCCGACGGACGCCCGGCCACTCGTTCCTGTGCCGCCAGCCGACTCGCGCACATCCTGTGCTGCGATGTGACGGAACTCACTCCGCAACAGCTTGGCGCGATGGCGAAGTTCATCGCCGAACAACAGGCTCTGATGATCAGCCGAGCCGTGCAGAGTTGTCTGGATGCTCTGAGCCGTCTGGTGCCTTCCGCCAAAATCAAACCCGCCGCGCTGGTCTGTGGCAGCGGATCGTGGCTGGCGGAGCGAGTTCTCGAACAGATGGGATTATCCCGATTCAGCTCCGTCAGCAATCTGTCGTCGATGTTTGTCCGAAATATCAGCGATTGCGCCCCGGCCTTTGCCGTCGCCCGTCTGGCGGCCGAACGCTGCACAGATGACCTTTTACCTGTGAGTTCGCTGTGAACACTTGCATATAATCGGACGGCGGCGACCTGGTGCGCCCGAACCGATGGCACGCAACTCGATGGTGCAACAGCGTCCAGGAATTCAATGGCGTTGAAAAGTGGATCCTACAATCATGAAAAACGGCCTCTGGATTGCTGGTTCGCTGTTCATGGCGATGCTGACACTTTCTGCACAGGCTGATGAGCCTGTTAAGCGTCAGCAAACCGTCGAGGCAGACTCCCTGAAAGGCAATAGCGAGCAGTCCCTGCCCACTCATCTTCCGCTGCTGCGGATGGTGAATGTGGATTTGAAGGGCAAGCTCTCTGGTCTCGACGTTACCGGTTCCTTTCAGAAGCCGGGAACCAGGTTTGTTGAGGGGAAAATCACTCCACTTGAGAAGGTTGAACCGGAACTGGAGAAAGTCAGTCGAACGTGGTTGGAAAACGTTGTTGGCATGCCTGAACCTGGTTTTGAGCTGCGGGTCACGTCTGTTTCTCAGGTTGACGAACTCAATCCGGCACCGTCTGCGGAAGTTAAACCACTGATTCGATTAAGGTATCGCCGTTTTTTTCACGGCATACCAGCCAGTCTTGAGTACCCAGTAGATCTGAGGAATGGCGAAGTCGAATCTGCACATGTCTTCCTCGATCGATTGGAAGAAATCAACGATTCCGAACAGCCCCTCGTGCCGCAGAAAGATGCCGCGATGTCGCTTCGGGCATTCTTGAAACAGTTTCCGGAACATCCAGAATTTGAGGACACGGACTTGAAGCTGGAATACAGACCGACTGTCTATACGAACGAAAAGGGCGTTCGAAACCTTTGCCTCGCTCCGTTCTGGGACCTCGCGGGTGTGACCTTCCAGGTTCATGCTCATACTGGGAAGTTGTCGAACAATGACTGACACAACCTCTTGTGCCACGCACCCAGATGACGGAAGTCGATTCGGAAGTCAGGTTTCCGTGACCGGACCTTGCCGGAAATCTCGCCAGTTTGTTTGTCGAAAAGATCTGCAGGTGGATGGCACGACTGTGCGACTGTATGTGCGCCCCCGACTGTGACGCATCCGGTCCGTGTAGCCGCCAGAATGCAGGTTTTTCACGCGGAGGCGCGGAGACACAGAGTAGGCCCCGTGTGGGCTGTGCTGCGATTGCTCTGTGACCTCCGCGCCTCCGCGTGAGACCATTTGCCGCCAAGTCCACGCGTCGCCAGGTGGTACCACTTCTTGTGCTACCCACATGACAGAAGACGATTCGGAAGATCGATTTCCGCAGCGTGATCTTGCCGAAGGTCTTGCCTTCTCCATTCCTTTCTGTCTATCGAAGCAGACTGCAAATAGGTGGTCCAGGAATTGTCCAGACCCGCCGCAACCCTCATCCGGCCTGACGGCCACCTTCTTCTCCCTGTGAGGGAGAAAGCGACAGGACTGTGCATCTTCCGATTTTGCGCTGGGGAAGCCGTCAGATCCTTCCCGAGATCGGTCTCCCCGTGCAACCCGTCGAACGGGCCGCTAGAATCCCGCTCGCTCTGAAATGGGACTGTAGAACTCAGCCTTCATTTCGGCGCACTCGTTACGCGAAAAAGCTTCAGACGACCTGCAGCAAAGCTCCACTTATGCGAAATCAGACGGCCACTCAACTGCTGTTCGAAATGTCGTGCCCGGGACGAGGCACCATCGTGTTTCCGCCGAGTGATGTGCCGGAAGTCAGCAGCGTGCCCGCGATTGATCCGTCGTATCTGGCAACCGAACCGCTGCCGCTGCCGGAAGTCGCTGAACCGGACGTCGTGCGTCACTTCGTGAATCTGTCGACGCTGAACATGAGTGTCGATTCTCACTTCTATCCGCTGGGCAGTTGTACCATGAAGTACAACCCCAAGCGGCACGAACGTCTGGCCCGGCTTCCTCAGGCAGCCACCAGTCATCCGTATCAGCCCGAAGCACAGATCCAGGGTCTGCTGAGTGTGCTGTTTGAAATGCAGGCGATGCTGGCTGAGATTGCAGGGCTTCCCGGAGTTTCGCTGCATCCGGCCGCCGGTGCTCAGGGCGAATTCACAGCTCTGCTGACAGCCGCCGCTTACTTTCGAGACAAGGGAGAACACAGAACTCGCGTGTTGTTCCCATCAAGTGCTCATGGCACCAACCCGGCCAGCGCTGCGCTCGCGGGATTTGAATGTGTCCAGCTGGCCGGTGGCCGCAACGGTTTCGTGGATCTCGATGAACTGAAGTCACAGCTTGATGACCGCACGGCTGTCTTCATGGTGACCAACCCCAACACGCTGGGTCTTTTTGAGCGCGACATCGCCAAAGTCGCCGATCTGCTGCATAGTGTCGGTGGCCTGGTCTACATCGACGGCGCCAATATGAATGCCATTCTGGGTAAGACACGTCCCGGAGACTTCGGCGGCGATATGATGCACTACAACGTGCACAAGACATTCACCGGACCCCACGGTGCTGGTGGTCCGGGAGCTGGTCCGATTGCTGTTCGTGACTTCCTGGCTCCGTTCCTGCCCGCACCGGTCGTCACTTACGACGCGAAGAAGAACTGGTACTCGCTGTCGAAGCCCGCAAAGTCCATTGGTCAGGTGCGGACGTTCTTTGGTAACGTCGGCATTCTGCTGCGTGGCTATTTCTACATTCGCACGCTGGGTGGCAAGGGCCTGCGCGAAGCGTCAGAGAACGCCGTGCTGAATGCCAATTATCTGCTCAGTCAGGTCAAAGATTTTCTGGACGTTCCCCACGGTGATCGCTGCATGCACGAATTCGTCGCCAGCGGACGTCGCATCAAGGAAGCCACTGGCGTCACAACCATGGACATCGCCAAACGCCTGCTGGACTATGGCTTCCACGCCCCGACTGTCTACTTCCCGCTGGTGGTCGAAGAAGCGTTAATGATGGAGCCGACCGAAACCGAATCGCTGCAGACGCTGGACGCCTTCGCGACCGCACTGCGAGCGATCTGTGAAGAACCGGCCGACCAGGTGAAAGGCGCGCCCCACACCACGGCAGTCTGCCGTCCGGACGAAGTCAACGCCGCTCGAAAGCCCGTCCTGTGCTGGTCCGGCCCGGTGTGCGGATAACATCACGGCGCCAATTCGCCCCGGCCTCAGGCGAGCGGAATGTGTCAGCTTCCCGGAATGGGATTTGGACGTTTTCGGTTTTCAGTTTTCGGAGAGTCGCAGGGTGGCAGAGGTTGCGGCGACTGGTTGAGGCCGGTCCGTTCTTCGAAAGTGGTGCCGTTTTGCCCCTTGCGTTTCGGCGAGCGGGATGTGTCAGTTTCCCGGTTTTGTCAGCCGTTCTTATTCATTCGACAGGGTGCGTGCGGTTTCTGTCGCGCGCCAGGCTTCAAAGCACGTGCGAAAGCCGTGTTTGACAGCTGGGGCGGCTGAGATGAATGCAGACTCCGACTGGATGTCAGTCAATGATCCCCCCGACTGCCGATAGAAGTCTGCGGCGTGGATGGCAACCGCTGCGTCATAATCGGCCAGGCTTTTGAGCAGCCGAAGGTGATCGTTGGCAGTGGAATCCCAGATCCGGCGTGCGTAATCCCTCGCTGAAGTTCGCTGGCCATCACGATCCACATCCAGCCAGAGGGCGCCACTGCAACCGATGACATGCGGCTTCCATGCGGGTGACATCGGCTGATATGGCTTAGCCGTCTTCCAGTATGGCAAGTCAATGCCGGGCCCAATGGCCACGACCACCAGGTGGACATCGTGGTGTGGTCGAGGCAACATCCAGTGTCCCTCCCACTTGATCCCGCGCTTGTTCCCGGTGGTGGTCTGATCGGGGACTGTCTCAGAAGCAATCTCCTCAGAACGAATGAGTTGTCCGTTTGCGTAGAGTTCCACACGGTCTGCTGTGATCCAGTTCGGGCCAAGAACCTGAATATCGACTTGCACAGGGTCGCTTTCGATCGGAACCAGGTCTCCGGAACTCTGACCGTTGACATTCAACGTCGCGAGCAGACCGTAGCTCACCATGACGTTTCCGTGCTGCAGGCTTGTGACGGCGGCTGCGATGTCGATGTTGCCTGGGTCGCGGTCGTCGCAACGAATGTAGGTTCGGGCCTGACCGACAAAATGCCGGGCCACGTCATGCGAATCGCTGGAGCCGATCGGGGTGACGGCGACACCTCGGTTGAGCAGCGACATCCAGTCGGTCGTCAGCTGCAGCATGTCGGTCTGAGTCGCACCTGAGTTGACGATCTCCATCGCGTTGAAGCCCAGGGGCCATCCATCAAGATTTTCGCCAGTAGCGCTGTTGAAGTACTTTGGTCCAAAGGGACGATGACCGCTGTGCAGATCCCGGGCGTGATTCAGGATGAGGACGGGTACTCCTGTGACGTCATGGATCTCCGTGAAAATCGCTCCCCAGTCCGACAGTCGATGGTTCGGCACCTTCCTGTCTGAAGGGACGGGAAAGATGTTGAAATGTCCAACCGGTGTCGTCACTTCGTTCCCGATGACCGGAGTGAAGAACCGCCTGACGCCCACCTCGCGCGCAAATGGGTCGTGGTCAATCGGGACGTTGTGATCCGTCGCGACAGGCAACTCAATCCCTTCTGCGGCGAGTGTGACCATTCGCTCGTGCACAGTTGCGTCACCGTGTCCTGAATGGGTCAGAGTGTGGATGTGAGGATCGCAGGCCACGTAGCCGTCCGTGGACACTTCGCGGCGAATGCCCAGCGTCTGCGTTATCGACTCGCCTGCCGCAACGTCAATTGTTGCGCTGGCCAGTGAGTATTCGAATCCACGGCCAGCGTACACCGTATATCGCCCGGCTGGCAGACCGAATCGGGCATTTCCCGTCGCGCTGAAGATCGTCCCGGGTCGTACGGCAAGATGGCGTTCCGGAACGACCTCGACCGTCTGCAATGATCCTGCTTCATTCAGGATCGTGATGCGAGCGGGGAGCGGCTGGTTGCTGTCAGAGTCCACAACAGTGATCTCCACCGTCGCTTCACTCAAGACTGTCTTCAAAGGTTGTCTGTAGAGTTGAATCGCGCCGACACGGATGTCGTCGACGAGAGCTTTGCCGGGCGACTCCTGGCTGATGACGAGCTTGTTCGAGCCAGCGACGAGTGTGCCGCGCGGCAAAGCGAAGCAGGCGACCATATCATTTTCATCCTGATGCAAATGACCCAGCATCTGCTCGTTCAACTGCACTCGCCAGCGCTGTTTGACGTCCTGTTGCCGTAGTTGAAGAGTCCATTCGTCGGAATTGGATTCAGAGTGAAAGGCCACCTCCATATGATCGTTCTCGGCAGCATCCGGGAACTCATCCCACTCTGGCAGATCGCCAACGCGGAGGTGGTGGAACACAGAATCGACGATTTGCGACTGTCGCGCAGCGGCAGCCGGTGCCGGGCTTTTCTCGGCTGCGACAATCTGTTTCTTTGCCCGGCTGATGCCAATCAGTCCGCCAGTCTTCGAGTCTGCGGCAATTCCCTGACCGGTGAATGGCACGGATTGCTGATCGATGAACTCCAGCACGCCTCCCTGATCCGGGACACGCAAACGAAACAACACAGGATCGTCGTGGCCTGTCACCAGCAAATGACCTTCATGCCAGACTCCGCCTGAGATGCTGTACGTCCCCAGCTGACTGATGACCGCTGTGGGATACGTCCATCGAGCAACCTCACGCCAGTCTTCGGAGAACTTGACCAGAAACGTCCGGGCATTGTCCTTGCCATAATGGGCGAAGTTACACCACCAGTGCCCCGCCTCGAAGACAGCCCAGGTCAGGCTTCCGCCAGAGTTGCCAAAATCCCAGAACGTTGTCAGTTGCATACTCTCAACGTCCAGGATCTTCAGCTCACTCAGCTCGGGTTTCTGCGGATAGTTTGAATGAGCACAGTAGAGCTTCCCCTGGCGGAAGAAGCCGCTGTTCAGGTGCCTGGCATCTCCGGCACTGACGGCCACTCGCTGACCCGTCTCGCGATCATACCTGGCGATCTGAGTGCTGGAGATGGCATAAACAAACTCACTTTCTGCCGCAGCAGCCTGTACGGCTTCGACCGCTGGAATCGTCTCCGTGGCGATCCATGTGACCGATGCAGGCCGTTGCAGATTCTCGAGGGTCTGTGCAAACAGAGTCGGGATTGCGATCGGATTCCATCCCGCCAGTATCAATCCCGATACAAGAACGGCGCATGTTCGGAGCATGGAGACAATTCCCGTTCGGAAGGTGAATGTACTGGCCGGCCGACACCGGACCACGCGCCGAGAAGTGATTTCAGCCATCGGGGTCGTCGAGCAGTTCCTGCAGTCGCTTCGCGAGTGCCGGGGGGTAACGTTCGCACCATGTGGCGTCGATAAGTCCAATCGAGATCATGTCTCGCAGGTGAACTCGGTCCTTGTCCCGAAATGCCGTCAGTTTCATCGACACCAGTGATTCGAGAGGCAGCGTGCGGGCGGAATGAACGAGAACAGCCTCGTCAATCTGCGGAGCCGGTTGTAAATCCGCATGGCGAACTTTCTCGCCTGCGAAAATTACATGAACGGCATCTCGAATACCCGCACCAGGCCCGTCAAGAAACATGGTGATGTGTGCGGCATGGCGATAGAAGAATCCCGCCGCTTCCAAAGCTGCCGTTGCTCGCGAAAGATCGCTGCGATTCAGCAGGATATCGACATCCTGAGTATTGCGAACGACAGATTTGTCAACTTGTGCAACCCAGTACTGAACGGCGTTTCCGCCAATAATGGCATACGGAATCTGAGCTCGATCAAGCGTTTCTGAGACACGACGTAGTCTGTCTTTGACGCTGTCCACTGCCTGCTCGATCCTCTTCCACAAAGCGTCGCCGTGATATTTTACCTGAATCATCTGGCACCTCGATGAAGCAGGATACCAGATGTGTTTCGTGCATCCGAGAGAATTCACGTTGGGCGCTGTTACCCAGAGCTGATTGAAGTCGAAAACTATCTGACTCCGCAGAAACTCAGCATGGACCGATCAGCCAGACAATCCCGGTGAACTGGCAAATTGTTTTAACGCACGATGGAGCAGACTCTGCACGTGACATTGCACGTCCCGATCAGCGATTCCCGGCTGGAGCCATTGAGCGCATTGCAGGGCGGTGCTCCAGGACAGAGTGACTCCGGCGCCGCCGTGGCCGTAATTATGGAGCACATGCTTGTCATGCCACGCCTGCTGTTCCAGGCGCACGGTATTCCGACGATGGCGATAGCCGAATGTCGCGTTCATCGGGCAGTTTCGGATGTCGATGCCAGTCAACTGTTCGATGAGAATCTGATTCAGCGACACGATTGGCTCCGGAACTCGACAGACGCTCGCACTGCCCAATTGCGAACCTGGAAGTTCCACCACGGCTCCGTTCCAGGTTTCTCCGTGCCAGGCGGGCAAAGCGTCGGTGGGTGCTGTGTCTGCGGCGGATAAGTCATCGGATTCAAGTCGAGTCCCACCCAGGAGCCACGCGTCATCGCGGGGATAAAAGTAGACGTCGGCCGTTGAACCATTCGGACGAGAATAGACCTCAGGAGGCGGGTGATAGTTGTAGCTGACTGGAATCCGAAGACGCGCGGCTAAGGGAAGCGATCCTGCTTCGATGCGAACGAGTGTGCCCTGCACAAACCGACTTGGCTCAGGATCGCCCCAGAATCCCGTTCCCCAGGCTCCGGCGCAGTTGATCAGTGTGTCACCCGGCAACTTCAGGAGTTCGTCTTTCGTCCAGAAACGCCTGTGGCTGACGCGTCCGCCCAGATCGTCGTAGAGCCGAGCCAGAAAGCAGCGATACAGCGGCATCTGGGCGAAGAGCGCATCGAACGACCAGCCATCAACGTGGACTTCGGCACAGCGTCGGGGGATTGTTATTCCATCAGCAATGGTCTCAGATGGATTGATCAGGCGAAAGTTGCGAAGTGACGCGGCATACGCTGGCACCGCCGCCGGCACTTCAAACAATTCGAAATGACGCTGCCAGCGCACGCCGGATGCCGGGACAACCTGCAGGGTTTCGAAGATCTGCTGACTGGATTGCAGATGCCACTGTTCATTCAAGATGTGTACGGTGTGTGGAATGATGCTGGCCGCGGGGTACTGCGAAGCAAAACGCGGATCTGACAGGGAATGGCG
>Ga0209573_1005658_pt1 | contig 11034 bp, 7 predicted proteins | sample TNRBio252014_DNA_FD_185870 | JGI IMG/M metagenome (GOLD analysis project Ga0209573, IMG submission 185870) | Wastewater treatment Type I Accumulibacter community from EBPR Bioreactor in Madison, WI, USA - TNR Reactor_6/25/2014_ DNA (SPAdes)... | ecosystem: Engineered > Bioreactor > EBPR >...
AGTCAGGGCAAAGCGGAGACGGGGCAAGAGCGTAATCAGCATGATCAGAAGATTGAGCATGGGCCGCGAGCGGGATGGTTGGCGCCGATTGCGGTCAGTCCGCCGCGGAAGAAGGTTCGTGACAAAGCCACGAATCGTCGAGCCAGTAACAAAGGTTGCCTGTCGATGACTTTGGAGCAGTATCTGAAGCTGATCGACTGGACGGGCCGGCAGATCCGAAAGGACAAGATCGGATCTATTCCCTCGGAGTGTGCTCCGATTCTGGCACGACTCGAATGTAGTGCGGAGACGTGGCTGGACTTTGTGAAGAACTTTCGAAAACGGTTCCGCAATGAAGCGGGTCTGCCGCAGAATCGGCAGATGTTTCGGGTGACTCGTCGTCAGTCCAGGGCGTCGGTGGAAGGCACGTAATCGGCAGAACGACCCGCAGGTGGGTTGTTCAAACTCACGTACAAAATTCGCGCAGTACATGATTCGCAAATTTCGCGTGGGAATCGCACTCGGTGGGCTGACGCCGCACCGCTCGCCGCTCGACTGAAGGCCAACCGGAGCCACACTGTAGCTGAGGCGGTTTGAGGCAGCAGCCAGCAACCGCAGGGGAAGAACCGTCAGCGCATAAAAAAGCCCCTCGGCGGATTACAACACGCGGGGGCTGAACGACGAAGGAAACTGGGGAAGCCACACGAACTGGGTCAATTCAGAGCGGCAAGTGTATTCTTCGTTCAAACTGTTGTAATTCCTGCCGAAGGGCGGCTGGGTACCAATCTTCACAGCACAGAACGTGCCATTCTTGCCGATTTTATTTCTTTACAAATCTCAACGTTTTTCCACATCGGCGCATGCATTTCGGCGCCGAGATCCGTTTCCGTTTGTCATTTCAGCGCCGAACGGATACGTTGTGCTGAGTGGTCTCGGCGCCGATTGCGCCGGCGTCCTTTTAAAGAGAATACCGTGAGCGTCTGGTTTACTCATCCACAGACTTACAATCGCGATCATCGCGCGATCGTGGCCGCTTTAAGCGGCGTTATTGTCACCTATTGCGTGACAGTACTGTGGTATGTGGCGACCTTCCCTGACGTTGGACTGCGATGCCTTCTGCCGAATGGTGCACGACCGGCGGGAGTCGTAGAAACCCGTCAGGACAGTGACAGCGGCATTGAGATCTGGGAATGGATTCGCGCGACGGATGGCGACTATCAGCCAGCTCCAAAAGCAGGTGACACACTCATTCGTCTGAATGGTCGGAAGACAGCGACATTCCTGGACTTTATTTCCGCCCTGCAGTCGTTGCGATCCGGGAAAATTCCCGTCGGTGGCCAGCTTGCTCCGGGATCAGACCCCAGCGAGCTGAAACACGTGCCTCCATTGGTCGAAGTCTATGACCCGGTGCATTCTCAGCGACTTGTCGAAGTGATTTTCCGCCGTCCGGCCAGTGAGCGACCTGACCTTCAGCATCGAGTCTATCTGCCCGTTCGTCCTGTCAGCGTTGCTGAAGTGTCGCTGACGATTTTCTGGTTCGTCTGCCAGTTGTCGATTCTGGCGATTGCTCTGACATCGTACTGGTATCGGCCGTTTGATCGGGTGGCCCGAAACTTCTGCCTGATGTGCTGTGCCGCAATGGGCGCTTTTGTCCCCGGGTTTCACTGGTGGGTGATGGCCGGGAATCCGGTGCTGAATATCCCCTTCATTCTCTGCGCGTCGCTGCTTCCATCACTGGTTCTGAACTTCTTCCTGGTGTTTCCCAACGAGTCTGAGTTTGTCCGCAGACACCGCATCCCGCTGTTGAGTTCCATCTTTGGACTGGCCGGAGTGATCTGCCTGAGTCTGGTTGTGATCTACTGGACCGCCTGGGCCCTGAATGGAACGGGCGACCTGAATGTGTTTCAGCGGTTATCGATCCTCGCCCAGATGGCTCTGCATGGAACAGCCAGTTCCCTGAATACCGTCGCCAACGCAACTCGGCTGCTGATGCTCTTACGCTCCGTGGTGCACCTCGCCATCGTCGTGGCGTCGCTTTACTTTCTGGCGACGGTCATACGCCTGGCGTTCAGCCTGATGCGACTGGACAGCCCCCGCGAACGTCGCCAGGTCGTGACCATTCTTGTCGCGGCACTTTTGTCGACGGTTCCGATCAGCTACTCGCTGTATCTGGCCTTCTTCCGAAAAGTTGATTTTGCTCTGGGTCAGGCCCAGATCCCGATGTTCATTGCCAGCATGCTGTTCATGGCCGCATACTCGCATGGCATCTTTCGACATCGGCTGATGCTGGCCGAAGAAGCCGAAGACAAGGGACGCACTTACATTCTGATGTCACTGCTGGTGTCCGGCGGGTTTGCCACCATTCTCGCCACAGGCGGTATGTTCGCTCATTCCTACAGCCTGCCGCTGAATTCCTCAACCACTCAGCAGATCTCGCTGTTTTTCATTCTGCTGCTGGCCACAGGGCTGAGCCTTTGGGTGCGTGATCGGCTGCAGGCTGCGGTCGACCGACGTTTCTTCAGCGAAAAGTATCAACTGGATCGCGCGATGCAGCAGTTGAATCGTTCGGCCGCCTATCTCGCGGAACCCACGGGAATGGCCGACATCACACTGAAGACCTGCGAAGACGTCATCGACGCTTCCTGGGCCATCATGTATGCCCGCGATGGTCAGGGCGTCTTTCGACTGATTGGTACTCGGGCCACATCAACAGCTCCGGCGCAGTTGAAGACTGAGCAATTGAACCTGCATGAATCCGGCGAAACCGTGATTCATCGAATCCCGTCTGCCAATCGTGACGTGATGTCTCCGGTGCAGCAGCTGCTGCATGACCTGCGAGCCGAATTGTTGTGCCTGATGGAAGGCGAAGGCGGGATTCACGGGGTCATCATTCTGGGGCGGCGGCGCGGAGGCACCATCTACAGCGCTGAAGACATCGCCTTTCTGCATGCCATCGGGCAGATGAGCGTTCTGGCGTTGCACAGTTCGCGGGCCAACCAGGCCATGGCACGTCTGGATGCCGAACTGGAAATCAAGATGGACCGCATTGCGGAACAACAGCGGCAGATGGCGGCACTCCGGGCCGAACTGATTTCCCTGCAAACCGATGCCGGACAGACGCCATCATCAGGTCCGGATCCGGAATTTGATCGCGAAGGGGTGCGAGGAAACAGCCCGGCCCTGCTGGAGATTCTGGGACAGGTTCGCAAGGTGGCTCGCAGTCAGTCCACCGTTCTGATTCGAGGTGAAAGCGGGACCGGCAAGGAGCTGCTGGCGCGAGTGATTCATCGCAACAGCGAACGAGCCAACGCTCCCCTGGTTTGTGTGAACTGCGCAGCGCTGTCGACTTCACTGCTGGAAAGTGAATTGTTTGGTCATGTGAAGGGAGCGTTCACAGGAGCCCATGCGGACAAACCCGGTCGATTTCAGGCAGCCGACGGAGGAACCCTATTCCTGGACGAAATCGGCGATATCTCCGGCGAGATTCAGGTCAAGCTGCTGCGAGTCCTTCAGGAACGCTGCTTTGAACCAGTGGGAAGCGACACGACGGTGCAGGTGGATGTCCGTCTGATCGCGGCGACGAACCGGAATCTGGAAGAGATGATTGCACGGGGCCAGTTCCGAGCAGACCTGTTTTATCGCCTGAATGTGGTGGCACTGACACTTCCGCCACTGCGTGAACGTCCTGACGATCTGGCCGAACTGGTGTTCTATTTTCTCAGCCGGTCTGCGCAGAAATCCAGAAAACCCATTCGACAGATTCATCCGGATGCACTGGCTGCTCTGGAAGCTCACGCCTGGCCTGGCAACATCCGCGAGCTGGAGAATGTGATGGAACGAGCTGTCGTGCTGGCCGACAGCGACATCATTACTCTGGAAGATCTCCCGCTGGACGTACAGGGATTGTCCGGGAATTCCACTTCCCTCAGTCGCGCAGCTCGCCAACGATCAAAAAATCCTCCCACGACACCGGCCCTTCCGATTCGCACTTCGGCTCGAAAGGTGGTCGACGCAAACTCAGAATTCCCGCCGACTGCCATGTCGAATGATCTGGACGAAGAAGCTCAGCTCCGCGAAGCCCTGCGCCTGGCCGATGGCAACAAGGCCGTGGCCGCTCGACGCCTGAACCTCCCTCGCAGCACATTCTTCAGCAAATGCAAGAAGTACGGAATCACGACCACCGCAGACGCGTGAACCAACACGCCCGATCAGCAAACGTGTGCAGGCCTTTTGTCATCCTCACGAACACCGGATCTCAAAGTATTCGCCGCAGCCACTGTCTCCTGACATTGCGAGAATGACGGATCGCGATGGGCTGAGTTCCGTCTGAGATCCATGCGTGCCCATTCCTCGGGATGGATCAATCTCAGCCGCCAGTCGATCCTGAACCGGCATGAGCCATTAACGAACACTATGTGCGAATCCACACATGTCGCTTTGCCCAAGGATGTTTCAATCGCGTGTTGGCTACAGCGGTACGGAGGTTGCGTTGAAGTATCTTCCGGTAAAGTATCGTCACTCTGAATAAGGTCACTTTTGCCATGTCTGTTGCCGACACGTGCTTCAAGAACATTCTGGTCGCCACAGATTTTTCTGCATTTGCTGACGCGGCATTGAGTCAGGCGGTCTGGCTGGCGCGACAGTGCGGAGCAAGGATCACTGTGGCTCACGTGATCGATGATCTTCGTCGGGCGGCCCACGTGACGTCTTACAAAGCGAAGCTGGACCTTCTGTCCGGCGAAGGCGAACTCTTTCAGAAGGAGATTCGCTGCCTGTCGGATCAGAAGCTTCGACAGCAGATCGCTTCTGCAGATGCTGCTGAGCTGAACATCAGCAGCGAAACGCTCCTGGGTGAGGTTTTCGTCGAAATCATCCATGCCGTGCAGCAGGAAGGTTACGACCTGGTGATGACCGGGACTCGCGGCGTATCGGGCTGGAAGCAGTTTCTGGTGGGCAGCACAGCCAAAAGGCTCATTCGAAAGTGTCCATCGGCCGTCTGGATTGTAAAAGCAGAACATGTTCAGGCACCGACCGTGATTCTGGCTCCATCAGACTTTTCTGATGTCAGCCGGAAGGCCGTCCTGAAGGGACTGGGGCTGGCCGAAAAATCAGGAGCCGAATTTCACCTTGCGCATGTGATTGATTCCAGAGACGTTCCGGAAGACCTGATGGAGCACTTGCCACCTGGCAGGTCGATTCGCGATGAGATCACTCAGAAAGCAACCGAACGATTCAATGAATTCATTGCATCCCTTGGCCCCTGTTCTGTGAATATTGTGTCACATCTGGCCTGGGGCTATCCATGGCAGGAGATTGCCCGAATTGCCAGCCAATCCAGGACAGACTTAATCACGATGGGAACCGTCGGACGCAGCGGAGTGAAAGGAGTGCTGCTGGGCAACACGGCAGAGCGGATTCTGGACACCTGTGACTGCAGCATTCTGGTCGTCAAGCCCGATGACTATGTCTCCCCGATTTCAAAGGCCACCTGGCCACTGCATCCATAGTCATTTTTCTGCAAACCCCGAACTGATGGGACAACACCATGAAGGCAGTCAAATCGATTTTGTTTGCCACCGACTTCACTCCCGCCAGTCGGGAGGTATTGAAGTCCGTCATCAAACTTGCCAGCGCCATCAATGCTGAGGTCCATGTGCTGCATGTCATTGAACCGCTTCGACACTTCAAAAATGCCTCGCTCGAACACTTACATACACGCTACGAAAAGCAGCAGACACAACAGTTAGTACAGGCGGTTGAAAAGGAAATCGTCGAACAGGGCGTACGTTTCAGCGGATGCACTGTGGTTACGGGATCCGTCAGCGATTCCATTATCACGACGGCATCACAACTTGCAGCGGATCTGATTGTGCTTGGAACGGGGAATCTGTCTGTAAATCGAGCCGTTGGTTTGACGGCTCAATCGGTGATGGAACATGCTGAGCCACCCGTGCTGGTCATCCATCCGGATTCGCCCCACGCCGATTTCCGCACCATTCTCTGCCCGGTGGATCATTCCAGGGTGTCTCGTCGAGGTCTGCGCAACGCCATCCACCTTGCAAAGGTACTCGGCGCGAAATTGATTATGCTGTCGGTCATCCCGGAAGTCAGCTGGCTGACGGCTGCCGCGGAAATCGGAGAACTGACGGATGCCAAAGCGGAATACGAGGCCCAATGGTGTGAAGAACTGGATCGCTTTACGGCGAGCATCAATTTCGATGATGTGACTCATACACTGGCACTTGAACGAGGAGTTCCGCATGAACAGATCATCGCTGTGGCCAAAAAGTACGCAGCCGATCTGATCGTGATGGGAGCAACAGGGCGTTCTGGCCTGATGAGAGTTCTGCTGGGAAGTACGACGCGCCGAGTTCTGCGGAATCTGCCTTGTTCTCTGCTGACAGTGAGGCAGCAGGATGTGACGGATGATGAGGAGTGATCCGCCGTCCACAAACGCATCCGTGTTTTCGAACTTCAATGGCCTGCGCCGTGCTGTGAAAATGCGAAGAATCTGATTGGCGAAGTGCAAAGCACCACTCCCGCTCAGAACCTGGGTCAGCCATTCTCCAGCAGCCATTGGACGGCGGTGCGGGAAAGCTCCGCAGCAGTGCTGACGGCAAGCTTGCGTTTGATATTTTCTCGATGCGTATCGATGGTATGTGTGCTGAGGAAAAGCTGTCTGGCAATGGCACTGGTCGTCAGACCTTCCCCGATCTTGCGAAAAATCTCCAGTTCGCGGTCCGTGAGCTGATCGATCGGCGTTCTGGTCCTGTCGGTTGCGCCCAGGGCCTGGTTAATGAGCCGACGACTGATCTCCGGGCTTAAGAAGCGTTCACCGGCAAGCACGGTACGGATCGCTTCAATCATCTTCTCATTGGATTCCTGTTTGTTGAGATATCCATTTGCGCCAGCCCGGAAAGCACGCTCGGCATACAGTGACTCCTGAAAGCCGGAGATGACCAGCATCCTGATTGCCGGATTGAGCTTCCTGATTCGCTTAATGAGCTCGATGCCGTGGCCACTCCTGAGAGAGATATCAACGAGCACCAATTCGGGGGCGGTTTCCTTCACGAGCGCAATCGCCGCGTCCTCGGACTCCGCTTCGCCGCACACTTCCAGGTCGGAATGCAGTGAAATACGCATTGCCAGCCCCTCACGGACGGATGGGTGGTCATCGACAATCAGAATCTTCACAGGCGAATGGCGCTTAGTCACCGCAGTTCATCTCCGTCCCATTAAGTGATGCGCATCTCACCAGTGTTCCGCCTGTCTGACGGCGTTCGACATGCAGTGTGCCACCTATCATTCCGGCGCGATATTTCATCGTTCGCAACCCCATGCCTCGGGCTTTGCGACCTGCATTCACATCGCCATTGTTTGTTTCGATACCGACACCGTTGTCAGTGATTTCGAGGAGAATCTGGTTGTCGTCCTGTCGCAGCGAAATACAGATCTCGCTTGCCTGGCTGTGCCGGAGTGCATTGTTCACCGCTTCCTGGGCGATACGGTACAAGTGCGTTGCTGTGGTGTTGTTTGCGGCCTTGACCGGCTTAGGACAATCGAAACGACAACTGACCTTTGTCGGCGTGTGGGTGGAGGCGGCAAGCTCTTCCAGAGCTGACCGCAGAGCCTCTGCATCGATTTGCACCGGCATAATTCCGTGTGACAGCTGATGCACGTGCCGATTGGCGTCTGAAAGTTTCTGGTCAAGCTTTCTGACGATGTCGCAGATTCGGGTGAAAGTGTTTTCGTCGAACTGCCGCACAGCCTGGTGCTCAGATTCCTTCACCGGCAGGGCTGTCAGAAGCTTCAGCAGAGTTCCCGCGACCAGGGAGAGACCCGTCAGTTCCTGTCCGACACCGTCATGCAGTTCCAGGCCGATGCGGCGTTGTTCGTCGGCCGCACTCTTCAAAACATGCTGCTGCAATTCCCTGCGTTCCGAATTATCCCGGATGATCCCGGTGAAATATCCCGAGTGGTCGATCTGAGTTACCGACAGGTCGATCGGGAACGTCGAGCCATCCCTGCGACGAGCGATGAGTTCGCGAGGGGTGTTCAGAATCCTTGCCTGGCCCGTTTCCCGATAATGCCGAAGGTAGTCGTCATGCTCCTCACTGAACGGGGATGGCATGAGCATTCTGACGTTCTGACCAATCATCTCGGCCGAGGAATAGCCGAACATGGTCTCGGCAGCTCGATTTGCCGTTGAGATCAGTCCCTGGCTGTCAATCGTGATAATGGCATCGAATGCGGAGTTCCAAAGGGCCTGCAGATGTTCGTGATTTCGACGCAGCGCACGCGTTCCCTCGGTGACGACTTCTTCGAGATCTGCGTTACGCTGGCGCAGTCGCGCCTCTTTGATTCTGGAATCGGTATCGTCGTAGACATAACCCTTAATTCGAACAAGTTCTCCCTGAGCGTCGAATGTTCCCAGCACTGTCTCGATCACATAACGGATCGTCCCGTCGCTGTGTCGGCCGGCCCGTTCATAACGCTCCAGGGATTTATTTTCTGAAAGGAGCCGAATGAAACGTGGCCAGGACGATGGATCAGCAAAGAGGTTCGCCAGATTGCTGCCAACAGCCTCTTCCCGACTGCTGAAGCCAAAAATCTCGGCAAAAGCCTGGTTGCAAAGCAGAATGGATCCATCCGGCGCGGCGAGATAGTCTCCGGTCAGGTCATCCTCAAAAATCAATCGAAAGCGTTCCTCGCTCTGCCGAAGATCATGCTCGACCTGCTTCAGGTCAGTCACATCACTCAGAAGACCGTCGTAGGCAATGAGCGTACCCTGATTGTCATGATAAGGAACGACAGTTTTACGCATCCAGCGAATACGGCCATCCCTGCGGCGGATACGATATTCAGCAGCCGCGGGATTGCGGCCGGAAAGCACATCGGCAATCTGCCGTTCGATGACAGGGCGGTCCTGTTCGAAAACTATGGCCATCCACAGCAGTGGGTCCGCTGCATATTCATCCGCTGTATATCCGGTTATCGCTGCGCAGTTTGCTCCATGGATTTTTCCCACGACCTGCCCACCCTCGACCCGGACGTGGTAGTGATAATCAGCGACGGCAACCCTCAGGCTGCGGTAGCGGCACTCCGCTTCCGTAAGTTCCTGATTCGTCTGCTCTTGCGCCATTTCTTTCTGATGTCCAAACTGGCCGAGAACACGGCAAACTGTCTTCTTTGGCAGAATCTGACATTCGCACGCCCTGATTGTAGCGATGCCGCAGGCGACGCGGCATGGCGGAATCCACCATACTGAAATGGCGTGCGATTCGATTATCAGTGGTTGGACTGCGTCACATAATCTGCCTCGCTGGCCTGGATCAAGCAGAGACCTGAAGAGACCGCAGATTCACTGCCCCGAAAGGGTTGTGATCGAACGATCGTTCGCACGGCAGCCAGGACGCCATTATGAAAAGGGAGCACGGTATGCGAGTGCTGATTGCCGACGAAGATGAGGTTTTTCTGGAAGTGGCTCAGCGTTACTTATCACGTCATGGCCTTGACGTAAAAACGGCCACGAATGGTGTGGAGAGTGTCGCCCTCCTGCGCCGCGACATGCCCGATATTGTCGTGCTGGAAGGAGAACTGCTCTGGGGAGGCAGCGATGGTGTCCGGGCATTGATGATGCAGGATCCCGCGTGGTCGGAAATTCCCGTCATTCTGATTTCGGACAAAGTCCCGGAGGAGTCCTGGTTCCGGAGGCCGCCTTTGGCAGCGCAGATACAGAAGCCATATCGCCTCGAAGAATTGCTGGCCCATCTTCAGGCGTGCAGGACTGACGGCACGCCTAATCCGGTCTCAGTCATTGTCGCAGGACGAACTCAATGAACGTGAGAATACTGGAACATGTTGACCACCGAATTGTCTGCACAAACCTGGTTCGGAGTCCCGTGCGGTGTGTTGGTCTCGAAGCACCGCAGAAGTCGGACATTACCGCATTGAGCACCGCCTCGATCAACATTTCGATCAACATGATGACATGCGGCGAAGTGGTGGGAATGACCCGCGTCGCACATCTGCCAGCCGGGCACTGCAAAAATCTGATCAAGCATCGGCCGTTCGATGACCACACGGTGCCGACGCGACCAGCACATCTCGCGCAGAGATGGTGCCGCAGTCATGGGCCAGGGTCGCTCGAAGCAAAGGACGTTGTATGAAGCCGACGCGGAAGCAGGAATCAAGAGCCTGGCACGCAGAGCCAGTGACAGAAGTGCTCGCGGCGTTGAGTACGACGGAGAGTGGTCTGTCTCAGGCCGACGTCGAACGTCGTTTGCAGTTGTACGGCCCCAACCTGCTCCCCGAGCGAGGAGCGACACCTTTATGGAAGATCCTGTTGCGGCAATTCGCCAGCCCGCTGATCTACATCCTGGTTGCCGCTGCGGTTGTTTCAGTTCTGATCGGCGACGTGAAGGACGCGGCTTTCATCGCCGCCGTGCTGGCGCTCAACGCAGTCATCGGAACATACCAGGAGTGGCAGGCAGAACAAAGCAGCCATGCGTTGAAGAAACTGTTGCGGATGCACGCGCAGGTGGAACGCGACAGTGAAGTTCGGGAGATTATGGCAGAAGAGGTAGTTCCCGGAGATGTGCTCTGGCTGGAGTCGGGGAATCGAGTGCCCGCGGATATCCGACTGCTTTCCACACAAGGACTGGAGGTCGATGAATCGTTGCTCACCGGGGAATCACTGGCGGTTGGAAAGGACCATGCGTGGATGGGCCAGAAAGGAGCGACACTGGCGGACAGACAGAATATGACATTTGCCGGCTCTCTGGTCGCCCGAGGTCGGGCTAAGGGAGTCGTGGTAGCCACCGGGACGGCGACAAACGTAGGGCAATTGGCGCTGGATGTGATGGGGAGCGGTGGTGGGAGACCGCCGCTGCTGGCTCGCATGGAGCGATTTACGAACTATGTGGCCGTCGGCACATTGGGCGCCGCCGCCATCATTGGCACACTGGGGATGGGGCTGGGAGGCTATACGCTCGTTGAGACATTCTTCCTGGTGGTCGCGCTGGCTGTATCTGCCATTCCGGAAGGATTGCCAGT
>Ga0209573_1005659_pt1 | contig 11034 bp, 14 predicted proteins | sample TNRBio252014_DNA_FD_185870 | JGI IMG/M metagenome (GOLD analysis project Ga0209573, IMG submission 185870) | Wastewater treatment Type I Accumulibacter community from EBPR Bioreactor in Madison, WI, USA - TNR Reactor_6/25/2014_ DNA (SPAdes)... | ecosystem: Engineered > Bioreactor > EBPR >...
CGACGCGAAGTTCAAAGAAGCGTACCAGACGTATGCCAACACGGTGTGCCGTTGGATCGGTCGCGCCGGACGCTGAGTTCCTGTTGAGAAACCCGAATGCGCACCTCATCACCGGCAAGTAGACTCAGAACCGCCGCCCCGCAGCGGGCCCGGACGCGACACACCGGATGGCGGCAGCGCGCAGCACCGACCGTCCAACGAGCACGGGCCGTTGACATGGCGGCCCGGTGCCCGAATCGAGCAGGTCTCGGTCCACCGGTGCGCTCGCGGGCGACGCGGCCCTGGCTCACGTGCCGCGCGGCCGATGCGAGCCTTTGGGCGGCTCGGATACCCAGCGGTGCATTACGGATGCCGGGTTGTTGACGTAGCATGATGTCCGTGCTATCGTGATCCCATGATCGTCGCTTTCCGCGGCCAGGGCACGAGGGATATCTTCAACGGTGTGAACTCGAGAGCGGCCCGCAAGACCTGTCCGGAGTCGATGTGGAAAGTCGCGGCCAGAAAGCTCGATTTGCTCGATTCCGCGACGACGTTGGACGAGTTGCGGGTACCGCCCGGAAACCGGCTGGAGGCACTTTCTGGAGATCGCAAGGGCAATCACAGTATCCGAATCAACGAACAATTTCGGGTTTGCTTCCAGTGGACGGAAAAGGGACCGGACCAGGTGGAAATCGTTGACTACCACTGAGGCCGGCAGGGAGGTTGAAAATGGTGCGCATTCCAACGAACCGAGCTCCGACCCATCCTGGCGAAATGCTTCTGGCGGAGTTTCTTGAGCCGATGGGCTTGACGCAGCGAGATCTCGCTGATGCGATTCATGTTCCGTATCAGCGTGTCAATGAGATTGTCAATGGCAAGCGTGGTATCACGCCGAGCACGGCCTTGCGGTTGGGTAAGTTTTTTGGGATGACGGCCGATTTCTGGATGAATGTGCAGCTACGCTGGGACTTGTTCTACGCTCAGCAGAGCGAGCAGGATACGCTTCAGGCTATTCGGAGATACGTGCATACTTCGGCCAGCGCGTCGTAGTGGCGAGAGAGATAGTCGATGACGATCCCTCGGAAATGAGGGATCTTGCGTTCTTTGCTGCCGCCTAACGAACACATCCAGCTGACGTGGCTAATCGGGGACCCAGGCCGGCCTCGGTGCATCCGCCACGCACCTGACGCCTCGCCGTAGACGTATGCCGTGAGGAGGACCCTGCGCCGGGCCGACACCGGAGCCGCCCGGTCGCTGACGCCAGGGCCTGCGGTCCACGGTCGGCCCAGCGGGCGGATCACCAAGGAGTACACAGCATGTACGGATTGATCGGCAAGATCCAGTCGATACCCGGGCAGAGGGCCCAACTGGCGGCGATCCTCCTGGATGGCCTGCGCGGCCTGCCGGGTTGCCACAGCTACATCGTGGCGAACGATCCCACGGACGTTGACGCGTTGTGGGTGACCGAGGTCTGGCAGGACGCGGCGAGCCACAGGGCGTCGCTGGCGCTGCCCGGCGTGCAGGCGGCCATCGCCCTGGGGCGGCCCTTGATCGCGGCCTTCGGCGAACGGTTTGAGACCGAGCCCATCGGCGGCCACGGGCTGGTGGACTAGCCGGGGACTTCAACGATGAACTCACCGCTCTTTCGCAAAGTGGATTGTGTTCGGTTGGGTGTGCCCGACCTGGAGTCGGCCCTGGCGTTCTACCGCGACCGGCTTGGGCTGGGCCTCGTGTGGCGCACCGAGACGGAGGCCGGTCTGAGCCTGTCTGACGCGGACACCGAGATCGTCTTGCAGACCGAGCGCCCGGGCCTCGAGGTCGATCTCCTGGTCGGCTCGGCCGACGAGGCGGCCCAGATCATGGAACGGGCCGGCGGGCACGTGCGAGTGCCGGCCTTTGACATCCGGATCGGCCGCTGCGTGGTCGTGAGCGATCCCTGGGACAATGAACTGGTGCTGCTTGACATGAGCAAAGGCCGGCTGCGAACGGATGCCGCTGGAAACATCGTGGGTCAACATCCGCCGGAGTGAGGCCGATCCGCGGGGGCCGCGGGCGCGCCACCCATGCGCCAACCTGTGTAACCGGGAGAACCTGTGTCGCAAGCGACGAACCCCTGGGTTGACCGCGGCACTTGCGGACTTCGAAGTCCTGGCGCTTCGGGCGGACTCCGTGCGGCACTACGGCCTGCTGGGCTCGAAACGGCCCGCGGGCTGACGCGGAGCCTGCGAGACGTCGAACGGGTGCCATCATTTCGAGAGGTCCACACACGATGACACAACCGCAAGCACTGGTGGGCAAGGTCGCGCTCGTCACGGGCGCGAGCCGGGGCGTCGGCAAGGGGATCGCGCAGGGCCTGGGCGAGGCCGGGGCCACGGTCTACGTCACCGGCCGGACGACCGAGGCCGGGAAGGGCGCTGTGGCGCTCCCGGGCACCATCCACGAGACGGCCGCCGAGGTGACGCGCCTGGGTGGGCGGGGCATCGCCGTGCGCTGCGACCACACCCGCGATGACGAGGTCGCGCGTCTGTTCGAACAAATCGCGGCCGAGCACGGCCGGCTGGATGTCCTGGTCAACAACGTCTGGGGCGGCTACGAGTTCTTCAACGATGGGACGGAGTTCTGGAAGGAGAAGGGTTTCTGGACGGCGCCGCTGTCGCGGTGGGACCAGTCGTTCCAGGCCGGCGTGCGCGCGCACTACGCCGCCGCAGTCCTGGCGGCGCCGCTCATGATCGCGCAGGGGTCCGGCCTGATCGTCAACGTGTCGTTCTTCGCCGCACAGCGCGCCGACAAGGGCGTCATCTATGGCGTCGCTAAGGCGGCCGACGATCACATGGCCGCATGCATGGCGCATGAGCTGCGCGAGCACCACGTGGCCGTGGTCAGCCTCTATCCGGGCCTGGTCCGAACCGAGGCCGTGCTCAAAGCGGGCGCGTTCTTCGAGCTGAGCAATTCCGAATCGCCGCAGTTCATCGGGCGGGCGGTGGCCGCACTGGCCGCCGACAACCGGATCCTGGACAGGACCGGCCAGGTCCTGGTCGCCGCGGCCCTGGCCACGGACTACGGGTTCAGCGACATCGACGGTAGGCAGCCCCGGCCGCTGACCGCGGCGGAGGCCTGAGCGGCCGTGCTCAAGAACCCATCCCCGAATCGCCTGCCGATCCTGCTCCTGACCTTCGCCCTGTCGACGTTGGCGTTCATCCTGGCCGTGGTCTTCTTGCGGTTCCCGTTCCCGCTGTACCCGCTGCTGAGCACCCAGGACGTTGTGGGCCTCCTGCCGCCGCTGGTCTTCATCCCGCTCTACTGGCTGATCTTCCGGCACTGCGCGACTGACACCCGCGTCGGCCAGGAGATCGCGTTCATGCTCCTGGCGGCGCTCTGGGTCGAGGGCCAGGCCGTGCATCTCGCGGCCAACTCGATCAACAACCTCATCGAGTCGCTGGCGCGCAACCAGATCCTCGACCTGAAGCCCACCGACGTGTACCAGCTCGCGTACTTCTTTGATGAGCACCTTGGCCACTACCTGATGCATGTCGGCATGCTCGGCCTCGCGGCCTTGCTCATCTATCGCGAAGGGCGCCGGCCGATGGGGCCGGTGACGCTGCGCTGGGCCATCGTCCTGGCCGGCGTCCTCTACGGGATCGTATACTTCTGTCTGTTCATCGAGGGCGGGACCGTGGCGCTGGGCCTGCCCTTTGGCCTGGCCGTCGTCGCCTTCGCGGCGATGAGCGGCCGGACGGCGCTCGCGCAACGGCCGGTGCTCGCCTTCTTCGGCCTCGCCTGTCTGGTGGCCGTGGTGCTCTTCGCCGGCTGGGGCCTGGCCTGGGGCGGCTTACCGCAGTTCTCGGAGGTGCGCCTGCTCTAGGCGCACCGGCAAGGCGCGTCTCTGACGCATAAGGAGCCCATGATCATTCGCGCGTTTGACTCCGCGGATTACGCGGCGCTGGTTCAGATCCATGACTGCCTCGGTGTGGTGTGGCCCGAGCAGCCGCCCACGGCGGCCGGTTGGGCAGAGGCCGATCGTCGGCGAAACCCGAAGTGCCTGTGGCGACGCTGGGTCGCCGAGCGAGAGGGCGCCGTCGTGGGCTTTGGCCTGTACTGGCAGAGCAGCCTCGACTATCACCCGAACCGCTTCTACGTGAACGTCGAGGTGCGACCGGCCGATCAGCGGCAGGGGATCGGCAACGCCCTGTTCGAGACGGTGCTGACCGCGCTGGAGCCCCTGCAGCCCCGGGTGCTGCGCGCGGATGCCTTCACGAACCTGCCCGCCGGGTACCGGTTCCTGGTCCGGCACGGGTTTCGCGAGGTATTTCGCGAGACGCCTGTCCACCTGGATGTTCAGGCCTTTGACCCGACGCCGTACGCCGATCTCGAGGCGCGGCTGCGGCGCAAGGGCATCGAGATCAAGTCGCTGCGCGAGCTCGCGTCCGATCCCGGGCGTGACGAGCGCCTCTATCAGCTGTACTGGGAGACAGCGGCGGATTTGCCGCAAGAGGACATGCGGATCGAGCCGCAGGCCTTTGACGAATGGGTCAGGTGGAGCCTGAACGACCCGACGCTTCTGCCGGATGCGTATTCGGTCGCGATTCATGACGGCGTTTACGTGGGGTTGCGCGAGTTGGGCCAGGACCCGGGAAGCGATACGGTTTGGGGCGGGCTGCTGGGCGTGCGGCGCGCCTATCGACGCCAGGGCATCGGCCTGGCGCTGCAGCTGCGCGGGATCAACTATGCCCGGGCCAAGGGCTGCGCGCTGCTCAAGACGTGCACGGCGATCCAGAACATCGAAATGCAGGCGCTGTTCAACAAGCTAGGCTATGCGCGGGGCCCCGAATGGCAGCAGTGCCAGAAGGATCTCTAAGCTCCCCCGCGGGCCGCACCGAAAGGACAGGTATGTCGATCCGTCAGCGCAAAGTCCAGGTCAGCGTCCTCGGCAGTGCCGAGCCCGGCTCGCGCGCCTATGAACTCGCGGGCGACGCGGGCCAGGCGCTGGCCCGGCTGGGCATCACGGTGGTCAGCGGCTGCGGCAGCCCCGCGACCCGGGTCGCGGCCGAACGAGCGCTGCAGGCCAACGGCCTTGTGCTCAGCATCATCCCACCCGATCAGATGCCGCCGCCGGAGTGGCCGGCGACCGTGGTCGTGCCCTGCGGCATGGGCGACGCGCGCAACCTGCTCATGGCCCTGGCCGGCGACGCGTGCATCGTGATCGGCGGCCGGGCGGGGACCAAGTCGGAAGTCAATCTGGCCTGGCTGCATCAGCGCCCGCTGCTGCCCCTCGTCGGCTGCGGCGGTTGGTCCGAGACGCTGCCCGCCGACCCGCCCGATGAGCGCGCGAACGCGCCGATCCTGCCGTGGCGCACGGTCGCCGAACTCGTGGCCCAGTTGCGCGTGCTCGGGCTGGTTGCCGAAGTGTAAGGGGAGGAGTCCCCACCATGGAAAAACATCGCATCTTTACCACCAGTGTCGCCAGCGTCTATCCCCATTACGTGACCAAGGCCGAGCGCAAGGGCCGCACGCAGGCCGAGGTCGATGAGGTCATCCGTTGGCTGACGGGCTATACCCAGAAGGCGTTCGAAGGCCATCTCAAGAAGCAGACGGATTTCGAGACCTTCTTCGCGAAGGCGCCGCGCCTGAACCCGTCGCGGGCCCTGATCAAGGGCGTGGTCTGCGGCGTCCGCGTCGAGGACATCCAGGAGCCGACGATGCAGGCCATCCGCTACCTCGACAAGCTGGTCGACGAGCTGGCCAAGGGCCGGCCGATGGAAAAGATCCTGCGGAAGTGAGCGTGCCGCAAGATCCCGCTTCGCTCGCGACCACGATCGCGCTGGCCTCCGGCGCGCCGGCCATCGTGCGCCACCTGGCGCCCGGCGACCGGGCGCAGCTTGGCGATTACTTCGCAGGTCTGTCGGCCGAGACCCGGCGCCGGTTTGGGCCGCACGCCCTGGACCACGCCACGGCCGACGCCCTGTGCGCCGCGCTCGATCCGGCCCGGGTGCTGCGCATCGTGGCCCTGGCGCGCGAGGGCGGCAGCGAGGCCGTGATCGCCTACGTCATCCTCATGCTCTCGGTGACCGCGGCCGAGACCGAGCGCTATGCGCGGCGCGGGATCGTGTTGGATGGGGCAACGGATTGCACGCTCGCGCCCTCGGTCGCGGATGCGTATCAAGGACAGGGGCTCGGCAGCCAGGTGCTGCGCCATGTCTTTCGCCTCGCGCGCGGCCTGGGGCGGACGCGGGTCGTGCTGCTGGGCGGGACGCAGGCGACCAACGCGCGCGCGATTCACTACTATCGTAAACATGGCTTCGAGGACTGCGGCGGCTTCGAGGCGCCGGCGGGCGTCTGGAACATCGACATGGCCGCGGACCTGGGCGCCGCCGGAGAGGCGTGAAGGGCGATAGCGTGGAAGCAGTCAAAGGGATCAATCTCATCGTGATGTTCGGGCTCGAACTGGCGATGCTCGGAAGCTTTGGCCTCTGGGGCTACCAGGTCGACCCGGGCAGCTGGGTGGGGTGGGCGTTGGCCGTCGGCCTGCCCCTCGCCGCGGCGGGGGTGTGGGGGGCCTGGTTCGCGCCGCGCTCGCCCAGGCGGCTGACGCTGGTGCCGGGCGTGCTCCTGTCGCTGGCGCTGTTTGGGCTGGCCGCGCTGGCCCTGGTCGTGGCGGGCCAACCCGTGGCCGGCTCGTTCATGGCGGCTGTGGCGGTGATCAATCGGGCGCTGGCGCTGTTCTGGCGCCAGTGGTGAGCCGAGCTCTCACGGCCCGCTGACTGTGCCGTCACGTGAACTCGCGCAACCCATCGTGGGGAGGCCAAATCTTGCGAAAAATCATCGGCAGTGTGTTTCAGTCTTTAGAGGGCGTGATCCAGGGTCCGGGGCGGCCCGAGGAGGATCGCGCCGGCGGGTTTGCGCTTGGCGGCTGGGTTGGCGCGTACACCGACGACGCGACAAGCGCGGCCGTGATCGAGACCTTGCTCGGCGCGCCGTATGCCCTCTTGCTTGGCCGCAAGACCTACGAGATCTTTGCGGCCTACTGGCCGTATCAGGCCGCCGGGAACCCGATCGCAGACCGGTTCAACGGGGCCGACAAGTATGTGTTGACGCGCGGGCAGGATTCGCTCGATTGGGCCCGCAGCCACAGGCTTGAGTCGCTTGAGGCGGTTCGGGCGCTCAAGGCCACCGCTGGGCCCGACCTGTTGATCCAGGGTAGCTCGACTCTGTACCCCCAACTGCTTGGCGCGGGCCTGATCGACCGGGTGCGGGTCCAAACCTTCCCACTCGTGCTGGGCGGGGGTAAGCGGCTGTTCGGCGAGGCCCTGCCGCCGGCCGCCCTGAAGCTGGTGAGCAGCACGGTCTCGACCACGAGCGTTGTGATCGCCACCTGCGAACCCACGGGCGAGGCGCTGCGCTTCTCGCCTGAGCCGCCGGACCCCAGCGCCGCCGAGCGCGCGCGGTGGGAGCGCGTCAGTCGCGAGGGCTGAGCGACGGCCCGCGGCCGGGTCGACGCACTGGCTCGATGCCAGTGACGCTGACGCCCATTTTGTGGGCGCACCACCTGGTCTCAACCACGCGACCTGGAGGAGCGTCGCGAACGGCGCGAGCCACGTGGAGGCGATCTGGCGGCGTCGCGCCGTCAGTGAACGATCCCGCGTCGCCTTTCGCGGCCCGGAGCGGCTGCCCCGTGTCGGCTCACGGCTGGGGTCGGTGATAGAGCTTGAAGCCGCCGCCCTCGAAAGCGGTCGGCTCGAGATCGCTGGCGCCCTGCCACTCCTTGGTGCCCATCAACTCGGCCTCGAAGACGGTCCAGGCCGTGGCGAGGTAGGCCTCGACCTGGTCGCCTGAGCCGATGCCCTCGAGCAGCGCCTCGAGCGATCCTGCGGGAGGCTGGCCCTCACCGCCGGCCACCTCTTTGTAGTGCGTCACGAGGAAGAGGCTGCTCCAGTACGGCGTGGGTGGCGACTGGTACTGCATATCCGGCGTCTCGTCTTTGGGGTCGACGCAATCGATCAGAAACGACTCGGTGGTCTGGCCCGGATCGTACTGCAACGAGAAGTCCTTGACGAAGTAGCGGTCCTGGCCGTCGACGTCGCGGCGCAGTTCGTGGACCCAACCGAAGGCCGCGGCCGTGAACGTCCCGCCACCGGTGAAGCTCTGGTTGTTGCACACCTGCCCGTCCAGTTCGCCAAGGGTGAAGGTGAAGTCCAGGCTGTCGAGCGGGGCCGATCCCTGGAGCTGCAGCTGCATGACGTCGCCCTGGACCCGGATCGGGACCACCGCCGCGACCCGCGAGTCGTAGCTGAGATCGTCGGCGTTGAACATGCCGGCCGACTCGAATTCGAGATCCCACTGGTAGCAGCGGCGGACCAGGTCCTCGCCGTAGGTGCGGACCTCGACCCAGCCGGCGTCTTCCTCGGCCGGATTGGAGGCGCTGAAGGCGCCGAGCAGCTGGCCGAGCCTCTCGAAGCCGAGCAGGGTGGGCAGCATGCCCGCGACCTGGTGCTTCGTCGTGCAGCGCTCGAACTCCTCGTCGAGGCACTTCTTGATCAGGGTCGGGAAGTACGTGGCGACCACGCCCTCGATCTTCGCGCCGTCGGCGCCCGGGCCGAGCAATTGCTGCAGACGTGCCCAGGCCACGAAGGTGTCGATGGCCTGGCGGGCGTCGGCGCAGGTCGAGGCGTTCGCCGTGGCGGCCTTGAGGCGCGGGATCACGACCGAGTTGTAAAACTCAGCCAGCGCGGCTTCGACGGCCGCCGGGTCGGTGCTCCGCCCAGCGCGCAGGTCCTGCAGGTGGGCGCCGATCTCGCCCGAGATGCGCGCGTCGGCGCGGCTTGCCATGCGCTGAAGGACTCCGGCCTTCTCGTCGCTGACGCCACTGGCGACGCCGGCCCCGCTGAAGTGCAGCAGCCGGATCTGGATCTGGCCGTCGTCTGCGCCGGGCAGCGCGAGGTGCAGGTCCTGGCCGTCGCCCTCGAACCCGAACAGAATCTGGTCTTCGAGCGGGATGGGGTTGGCCGGTGTGAGCGTCAGGGTGACGTAGTCACTGAACTGCAGGCCGTCTGGCTCGAGCCTGACGGCGGCGCCGAGCCCACCGCTGAAGGGCAGGCCGGTCATCTCAGCGACCGGGGTCAGCCTGATTTCTGTGGCGACGCTCAGGGCGCCGGCCGGCACCGCGAGCGTATAGGTCGCGCCGTCACTGGCCGTCACGGATAGCGATCCGCCGTCGGGCGTGATCACGCCCGTGGTCGTCGCCTCGTCGAGCGTGAGCGACACGTCGATCGGGTTCCCGGGCTCTGTGTAGACGCTGTCGACGTCGCCGATCGGGGACGCCGAGTCGACCAGCGCCTGACAACCGAGTTGGGTGAGCAACAGCAATGGGAACACGAGCCTGGCGACGATCCCTCGACGTGACATGATCAGCCCCCCTCAGATGGTCGACGACATCGCTCAAACCCGCGCGGTCAGAGGACGCCAGGCCAGATGGCCAGGCCGGGTCGAGCGAAGTGGTGTGTGATTGTCAGCGCGACAAATGGCGTGCAGTCGGATCAAAGAAGGCCGTATTGTAACAGGCCGATGGGCGAGTCGGCGGGCGTGTGGTCTGCCGTTGAGGGTGTCGATGGCGGCGATATCGTGGAAGCGGTCAGCTGACGCGTCTGACGTCTGGGCGGTTATACTCATCGTCGTGATGGTCGGTCTTCCTTTGTCGTTCGAAACGCCTCGATTGCTCGTTCGCACGTACCGGACCGAGGACAGCGCCTGGTATTGGCGTGTCGGCCAGCGCAACCGTGAGCATCTGGCTCGCTACGAAGCCGATAATCCGATCCGCACGCTGTCCTCTGAAGACGATGCCAAAGCGCTTCTCGAGAGCTTCAACACCGCCGGGCAGGAAGGTCGGGCGTTCTTCCTGGGCGCCTTTCTGAAGTCGACCGACGCGTTCGCGGCTCAGCTCTATGTGGGGCTGCACAATCCCGGCGTGCCCGAGTACTCGATCGGGTACTTCGGCGATGAGGCGCACGGCGGGCGCGGGTACGTGACCGAGATGGTGGCGGTCGGGCTCAGGCTGTGCTTTGAACACCTGGGAGCCCATCGCGTTCGATTGGAATGCGACGATCACAACACCCGGAGTCTGGGCGTGGCCGAACGGTGTGGGTTCGTGTTGGAGGGCCGGATCCGCGAGAACCATCGCCACGCTGATGGAACGTTGAGCGGCACGCTGCACTACGGCCTGTTGCGCAGCGAGTGGGCGGCAAGGCGAGCCTGACCCCGCGAGCGACCCGCGCGGAACGGAGGCGATCGTGACGACGTCGACAACGCTGCGTCTGGCGGTCGCCTGGATGATCCTCAGTCTCTCGACGGGCTGCGCGGCCCCGGCCGCCGCGCCGACGGCCACCCTGCCGGCGCTCTCCGCTGAGCATCCCCGGGTCGTCGTGGTCGACACGGACATGGCGGCCGATGACTGGATGGCGATCCTCTACCTGCTCCAACGCCCGGACGTGACCCTCGCGGCCCTGACCGTGACCGGGGCCGGCGAGGCCCACTGCGCGCCCGGGATCGCGCATGCCCTCGGGTTACTGGCCCTGGCCGGGAATACGACAACGCCCGTGGCGTGCGGGCGCGAAACGCCGCTGCAGGGCGCTCACGCGTTTCCGACGGCGTGGCGCGATCGGGTCGACGACCTGTTGGGCCTGGCCTTGCCCGTGAGCGACCAGAGCCCGTCCAACCAAACAGCAACCGAACTGCTTACGGCAGCCGTCCGTTCGGCGCCGGAAAAGATCACGCTCCTGACGCTTGGGCCTCTGACCAACGTCGCCGAGGCGCTCCAGAAGGATCCTTCGTTGGTGGACCGGATCGGCGGGATCATCATCATGGGCGGCGCCATGCAGGTGCCGGGCAACGTGGGCGCCTCCGGGGTCGAGATCGATAATGCGGTGGCCGAGTGGAATATCTACGTCGATCCCGCTGCCGCCAACAGCGTCCTGCGCGCGGGCGTGCCGGTCACGCTGGTGCCGCTTGACGCGACCAACCACGTGCCACTGACCCGTAAGTTCTACGACCACCTCGAGCGCAACC
>Ga0209573_1005661_pt1 | contig 11032 bp, 9 predicted proteins | sample TNRBio252014_DNA_FD_185870 | JGI IMG/M metagenome (GOLD analysis project Ga0209573, IMG submission 185870) | Wastewater treatment Type I Accumulibacter community from EBPR Bioreactor in Madison, WI, USA - TNR Reactor_6/25/2014_ DNA (SPAdes)... | ecosystem: Engineered > Bioreactor > EBPR >...
GACTTCGTCAGGTAATCCTGTTGTTTCCCCTACAGTTACATCCGATTTCAGTGCTGATTTAATAAGTGTTGGGGTAGATGAAGTAACGTCTCGAATAACTAAGGAAGAAGTATTTGCGTGTACAACTTGTAAGGCCTGCGACGAAATATGTCCTGTAAATATTGAGATCATGGACAAAATCGTTGATATTCGACGCTACTACACATTGATGGAATCTGCATTCCCGCCAGAGCTAGGTAATGCTTATAGAGGAATGGAGAACCAAGAAAATCCTTGGGGTATCTCACAAAGCGAACGTGGCAATTGGGCAAATGATATAAATGTGGAAGTAAAAGTCATCGATCCTTCAAATCCTTCAACTTATAAAGACGAGCAAGGCAACTTTGCATTTGATGTTTTGTACTGGGTCGGTTGTGCTGGAAGTTTTGATGATAGAGCAAAGAAAACAACTCAAGCATTAGCAACATTATTAGAGCGCGCAGGAATTCGTTTTGGAATTTTAGCTGGCAACGAGAAATGTACTGGTGACCCAGCAAGACGAAGTGGTAATGAGTATGTTTTCCAAATGCTGGCATTAGAAAATATAAATACGTTAAACACAATTGAACCAACAACAATTCTTACTCAATGTCCTCATTGTTTTAACACTTTAAAAAATGAGTATAGAGATTTTGGCGGCAACTATAACGTCGTCCATCACACACAATATTTATTAGGCCTGATTGACGACAACAAATTAGATATTAAAGGCGCAACCTTAAATGAAAAAGTTACCTTGCACGATTCGTGTTACCTAACACGTCACAATGATGTTGTTGATGAACCACGAAAAGTTATTGGGTCAATTGGTGGTATTGAAGTTATAGAGATGGGTCGCAATAAAGAAAATAATTTCTGTTGTGGAGCAGGCGGTGCTCAATTCTTCATGGAAGAAGGAGGCGAAACAAGAGTCAACCTTGTAAGAGCCAAAGAGGCGCAAGACACTGGTGCATCCACCGTCATTTCTGAATGTCCTTTCTGTGCCGTAATGCTGGGAGATGGCATGGCAGCTTTAGATGATGAGGGCACACATGCACAGGTCAAAGACTTGGCCGTAATACTGGCTGAATCACTAGAAAATAATGTCTGAACAGGGACTTTTCACAATCTAGCCATTCCACTTGTTTTACGTATTTCGGACAATTAGAATATATAGACATTATTTTATTCAAGGATGACGAATGTCTAATAAATCTTATCGTAACGAAGATGTGAAACAAGCTTTGCAAGCGATGCCTGCCGATACCAAGATGGAAATGTTCAATCATAAAGGCGTGTACTTTAAGGCAAATCTAAGTGTCCCACAAAAACGTGCCTTGCTCTTTGTGCTGCTTCCATATCTAAGCCACGATAATTCAAGGCGTGTTCAAGAAGGAAGCTTAGATGCTTTTATGAGATACAGAGAACAAGCTGTTGAAGGTCATAAGCAGCACGATATGTACTTTGACATAATGATGGAACTATTAGGCAGTAGGTTTGCCTCAGTAGTTCGGGGCACACTTCAGAAACTAGCATCATGTGTAGGTCAAGAATCTGAGAAGAACAGAACTCGAGTTCTAAAAAGAATATTGACTATTCACAAAAATGAACTAGCTAAATTAGAAAAACTAATGGCAGCAGGCGACCAAGTTCATCCTAACGATCTTCGATTAACAGCAAAACGAGTTGAAAATATAGCTGAGGATATAGCTTCTATTTTTAAAGCATGGCGAGAAAACGGTGTAACTTTATCTTTAGAAAATCAAAGTAGAGTTGTAGAATTTTTAGGACGTAGCATTGCAAACCCGGATATAAATAGATACGTTCCAGATAAAGCCTTTAGATATTTTGAGTCTATTGTAGATATATGCCCCAACCAAACAAGCGTGTTGTTACATATGTCAGCTCGTATTCTAGGTAAAGAAACTACAAAGCATCGCAACAGCAAAGAAGAGAAAATTTCAGCAGAAGTTCGTGAGCTACTTGGCGAACGAATTGCTTCTAGCTTAGACAGGATTGCTGTCGCATTAGTACAGATAAAAGAAGAACGTCCTGCAAAGTATGCAGAAGAAGTACGTTTACTGGGAGATATTGTTGAAGCTTTAGCTGATAGTAAAGGGAAATTTACACCTAAAAAATTAGCAGGATCGCTACCAGTTGTAGCCAAGTTACTTCCAGAAGAAGCTAGCTTATGGGAAGATGTGGAAGCAGAACTAAGAGGCAGAAACGATCCTTATGTAGATATTGCTTTCAAAGAAGGCGCGCTTCGTGCTTCGAAAATACCTGCACCGACCACTTTAGCTGCTCCAGCATTTGACGACCGATGAGTGAAATAGATCTATCTGTCGAGCGGAGACTTCAAGAAGTCGAAGAATTTTTTGCTGAAGAAAATCCGACATATAAACAATCTATTCGTGCATTCAGAAAACTTTTTTCGGCTGCAGAACGTATCAGAAGACGAGATCCACAATTCATTAAATGTAACGAGCTAGCACAACAGCTGATAGATCAAGCAAACAACGATAGCAATATCATTGGAAGAGCATTACAAGTAAAACTATTGCTTTGTCCTTTGTATAAACCGCAAGAAAGCGTTTCGCTTTTTAAAAAGGTAAAAGCAATCTTTCCGCGCTTAGATTCGCATAGTAAAGAATTCTTAATGCAAGCATTTTCGAAAAGCATCGATGGAATAGCTCTCAGCAGTTCTAGAAGGAGCAGCCAGAAACTTAATGATGAAGAACAAGATTTAGTTTTTGATATCTACAAACAAGCAGTTGACCAAAACAACTCTTTTGTTTCATCGAAAGCATCTTTGAGCCTTCACCGTATAGTTAACTTATGCCCAACTAAAGTTCCTGAACTTTTAGAATCATTTTCTTTAATCGCAAAAAGTCAAACGGACCAAGATTTGAGATTACAAGAACATATTGCAAAAGCAATGAAGGCTCTGTCTGACTCGGTCAAGGCATACATTTCTTCTACAGAAAATGTTGACCAAGATGAATTATGGAATCAGTACATCGATATATTAGAGGACTTAGCAAGGAGCCAATATAGACCAGCTAGAGAGCTTTTAGCTAAGAGAATCCATACGATAAAAGATAGTGTACGTCAGCGACCAAGAGTAGTTATTGCTTGCGACAAGGTAATTGATCAGTTGCGTTACGATCCTTCGCCTAGAGTCTGCGCATCATTGCATCACGGCATGCGTCTCATGGGAGTAGATCAACCAAGACGTTTTACTTAGCCAACGCCAAGAAAACGCTCAGCAACTTGAACTGAATGAGTGCAAAAGGAGCTTATTGTTCCTGGTTATTTTGGAAGTTAAGGAAATATTTAGAAGGAGTTGGACCCCGTTGACCTTTGTACTTGGACCCGATCTCACTACCGTACCCGACACTAGCGGGAGTACTCATCTGCAGAAAAGAGATTTGACCAATCTTCATTCCTGGATATATCGCAATTGGCAAATTAGCAACATTGCTGAGCTCAAGAGTGATGTGCCCATCCCAGCCCGGATCGATGAAGCCAGCAGTGGAATGAATCAAAAGGCCTAATCGACCCAACGAAGATTTTCCTTCTAGTCTTGCCACTAGAGAGTTACCTAATGCAACTCTTTCCAATGTTGAACCTAAAACAAATTCACCAGGATGCAAAATGAATGCGCCATCTTCTTTTATTTCTACTAATTCAGTTAAATCTTCTTGCGGAAGTTTAGGATCAATATAAGGTGTTGTATCATTTCGAAATACACGGAACAGGCCATCAACTCTCAAATCGATACTTGAAGGTTGAACATTATCCTTTTCAAAAGGATCAATCTCTATTTGACCTTGGTCTATTGCTTGAAAAATACTTACATCTGATAAAACCACGTCGATATCCTAGTAATAAAGCCTTATTTTCGTCCATTTATCCTTATAACCAACAATTTTTTATTTTTCTGAATTTATGACAACCTTTTAGGCTCCTCAAGCGACTTATTTACTACAACTAGGTAAAGCAAGAATAATGACAACAACAACGGCTGCAAATCCGACTTTAAAGAAGTTGGAACAATTGTATAAGAAGTCTTATCAACCCTTAACGGGGTTTGCTTTCCTGTTTGTATCTTCTCGTGAAACTGCGGAGGAAATAGTGCAAGATGTATTTCTATTAACAATAAACAAGGCAAAAAGAGATCATGTCTTTGTAATTGTTGACGTAGAAAAATATATTAAAAAAGCTATCGTTAACCGATCGCGTGACTATCATCGAAAAAGTTTTTTGAGGAAAGAAAAAATAGAAGACCTCAAAAGCTCTCAAGTCGAATCAGAAAATCAACCTACCTACCCATCAAGTGAAAATGATTCAATAGATCGAGCAATATCCATGTTGCCCAGAGCTCAGCGCGAATGCATAATTTTGCGTTATTTCGAAGACATGAAACTGAGTGATATTGCAGAAACATTGTCTATCTCAGAAGGCTCCGTTAAGTCACACTTACACAGAGCGTCAATCGCGATTAAAGACGCATTAAACACACTAGAAAGGGAGGATGCATAATGAGTGCTGAAAACATTCTCTCTTTCGAATTAGAAAATGCTATTCGCTCAACGTTACAAACCAAAGCTTCTTTTGGGGCCAAAGGTGTTGTAACACCATCATGGCAAGCATTTAGCCAACAACCTGCTCCTGCTGCAACTGCTGGTGGAATTGGAAGTGCCTTAGGAACTCAAATAGCTATTGCAGTAGTTTCAATAGGTGTAATTGCTAGTGCAATAGTTGGATCAGTCGTTTATCCAAGAACACAAAATAAACCTCAACAAGAAAACAAACCAAGTGAGAACCAGGTATCAAGCACATCTTCAACAACAACCACTTCGCTACCTGAAGAAACGACAACAACAATTATTCCGCCGACGAGTTATGTGAGATCTAAAACTCGTACGACATCAGTGCCTCCGCAGCTTCAAGGTACGACAACAACATCTACAACTGCAGTGAATGGTTATTACACTTCATGGCACTGGCTTGATGGAGAATTCTTCTCTGGAGACTTCTATGGCTTGTGGCTTAAAACACTCACACCTATAAATGGTGGAGAAACCATTCAAACATTTTTAGCATATAACTATTCGCAGTTAGAAGTCCTATGGGAATCTCCCCGACTAAACCCAGCGGGTCACATCTCCATCATTAGCGATGCTGAGTTTGATCTTAGCGAGCTAGTGATCTCTGGGGTCGGAGAAGTGCAGTCAACCGTTGCTGTGAACTTTACCTACCATGCAACAACGGAAATCTTCTCCATCATCCCATAGGGGTACGTTAATGCGCGGCTTAGCCCCTAGGTCGCGCATGACGTATTATCCAGTACGTGCAATGTTTGCGAACTTTGTATATTTATCTAAGAACGCCAAGCGAATCGTACCAGTTGGACCATTACGGTTTTTACCAACAATAATTTCACAAACACCTTTTGACTCTGAATCCGGATTATAAACTTCATCACGGTATAGGAACATAACAACGTCAGCATCTTGCTCTAGTGAACCTGATTCACGAAGGTCTGCCAACATTGGTCTTTTGTCTTGACGATATTCAAGCTGACGGTTCAACTGCGAAAGAGCAATTACTGGAACTTCTAATTCACGAGCCAAAATCTTAAGACCTCTGGACATTTCAGAAACTTCTAGTTGTCGTGATTCTGTAGAACCATTTGAGCTCATCAACTGCAAATAGTCGATAACTATTGCTCCTAGCTCTCCGTGACGCGCCCTTACTCGACGAGCTTTTGCACGCATTTCCATGATTGTACAATGCGGGTTATCATCTATAAATATTGGTGCATCTGCTAGGCGGCCAACTGCATGCGAAAGTTTTTCCCAATCGTCTGCAGAAACTTTTCCTGTTTGTAAATCGCGGAATGGAACACGAGCTTCGGCGCTTAAGAGTCGCTTCGTTAATTCTAAGTGACCCATTTCCATTGAGAAAATCATTGTTGGTTTTTTAGAAGTCATTGCAACATTTGCTGCAATTCCTAACGAGGCGGCAGTTTTACCCATTGCAGGTCGAGCAGCAACAATATAGAGAGCGTTCGGTTGCAAACCAAGAAGAAGCTCATCTAAATCGTAAAACCCTGTAGATACACCTGTTACATCATCGCCTTTACCATACATTTCTTCCAGGTGGTTCATTGCCCCGTCAACGCTTTCGCGTACGGATACAAGTGAATCCACAACTTGGCGTTCTGCAACATCAAAAATCAATGTTTCGGCACGATCTAAGGTTTCTGGAATTGATTGAGGTTCGCTATAGCCAAGTTCAACAATGTCGCTTGCTGCTGAAATCATTGCACGAAGTTGACTTAAATCAGTAACAATTTTTGCATAATATGTTGCATTTGTTGATGAAGGTGGCGCTGCTTGAATACTAAGTATTGCTGACTTTCCACCAACTTTATCTAATGCATTATCGCGACGAAGTTGCTCCATAAGCGTTACTTCATCAACTGCTTCACCTCTGTTATACATTGTCATAATTGCACGATGAAGTTCGCCATGTGCTGGTTTGTAATAGTCGCGCTCGTCAACACGCATTTCAATCGCAGATGAGATTGCATCGCGATTTAAAAGCATCGAGCCGATTAAACATTCTTCAGCAACTAGGTTGTGTGGCATCTGTCGAGAAGCTGCTGCTGCTCTGGTTGCTTGGGAAGAAAGCATATCGGTCATGAGTGATATTCTCTCACAGATTGACCTCTACGTGCCAAGAGAGATTCAATAGAGCAACTATTATCTATATCTTATGGATTCGCTTTATAAACAGGTATTTAATGCTGCGTCTTACGCCATAGAGTCAGCATTTAATGAGCATGCTGATCCTGTTGTGCGTTGGAGCGACAAGCCCGGTTTTGGGGATATCCAAATAAATGCTGCGATGGGCTTAGCAAAAGCAAAGGGAGAAAACCCTAGAGAGGTTGCACAGAAAATTGTCGACAATCTAGATCTTTCCCAAATTACAAGCAACGTTGAAATCGCAGGTCCAGGTTTTATTAATATAACTTTTTCTAATGAAGCTTTGTCTTCTTATGCAAGTGAGCTAGCCGTCAACTCAACAACGAGCGCGCAACAAAGCTCAACGCCACAACGAATTGTTGTTGATTATGGTGGGCCAAATATCGCAAAAGAAATGCACATTGGCCATTTGCGTTCTTCTGTTATTGGTGACGCACTAGTTCGTATTTTCAATTTCTTAGGACATACAACAATCCGCCAAGATCATTTAGGTGATTGGGGTACTCAATTTGGAATGCTTGTTGAGTTCATGGTTAAAGATGGAAAAGTTCCCGACCAGCTACCTGAGTTAAAAGATTTAAACGACTTTTATCGTCAAGCAAGTGCAAAATACAAAGAAGATGAAGAGTTCGCAGTAAAAGCACGCGCTCGTGTTGCTCTACTCCAGGGCGGAGATGAAGATTCACTTCGCGCTTGGCGACATATTTACGACGAAACTATGAAGCATGTTTTAGAAATCTATTCACGTCTAGGTGTTTTGCTGACGTCCAAAGATTCTCGCGGTGAAAGCTTTTACAACCACATGTTGGCTGACGTTTGTGAAGACTTAGAAAAACGTAGTTTAGCCATTGTCGATGAAGGTGCACTTTGCGTTTACAAAGAAGGTGTGGTTGATCGCGAAGGAAATCCTTTTGGCTTAATTATTCGTAAATCTGACGGCGGATATGGTTATGGAACAACTGACATTGCAGCTTTAAAGTATTCAGCTGAAAAAGACAAAGCTGATCGTGTTATTTACGTAGTCGATGCAAGACAATCTCAGCATTTTGAAATCGTATTTGATGTTTGTGAACGTGCAGGCTACAGCGGTAAAGCAAAGCCGACCTTTGCTGGCTTTGGAACAATTGTTGGCAATGATGGAAAGCCTTTCAAAACCCGTTCGGGCGAAGTAGTGAAACTTTCCGTATTACTAGATGAGGCAATGGATCGAGCAAATAGCCTTTTGGCTGATAGATCTAGCGACTTAAATAGCAATGAACGTGAAGAGCTCGCAAAAGCAATAGGAGTTGGTTCAATTAAATACAGCGACCTCTCCAATAACAGAATTAAAAACTATGTGTTTGATTTTGATCGCATGATAACTATGGAAGGTAATACCGCGCCTTATTTACAATACGCAATTGCCCGCATTAATTCTTTACTCAGAAAAGCAGAGGGCGAAAATGTTTCTTCTTCTCATGTGATTGTGACAAATGATTTTGAAGCAAAAGTCGTTAAAGAACTTTCTAAGTTTGGACAAACACTAATCGATGTTGAAGAAACTTTAGAACCTCACAGGCTATGTACTTACCTTTTTGATTTAGCGCAAACATTTACTTCGTTCTACGAGAACTGTCCTGTGTTAAAGGAAGAAGATGAAAGTATTCGGAGAAGTCGCTTAGCTTTAAGTTCACTTGTTGCTAATACGCTACGAACAGGCATTGGCCTTCTGGGCATTGAAAGCCCAGAGCGTCTTTGATATATAAACGTGATTTGATAGTTCTACAATTTTCTCTTAAAAAATAAGGAATTTCGCTATATCTAAGGGAATTCTTCAGCCCTTAGAACTAACATATATGACTTATGACAGCTACAACAAAAGCATCTAAAAAAAGTGTTGCCTACCTTGGACCCAAAGGCACTTTCTGTGAAGCTGCAACTTTGAGCCAAGCAGATCTAGCCGACTTAAAACTAAGTCCACAACGTTCAATTTCCGACGTTTTCAATGCTGTTTCTTCTGGAGATTTTAAATACGGGGTTGTCCCGTTAGAAAACACTATTGAAGGTTCAGTAGACGTCACATTAGATAACTTGGCTTTCGATGCTGACGTGCAAATACAGCGTGAAATAGATCATGATATTTCTCTCTGCATTGCAACACGCAATGGGGTCAAGAAGAAAGACATACAAATCATTGTTTCGCATCCACATGCTTTAGCACAGTGCCAAGCTTATTTTAAAAATGCATTCCCTAAAGCAACAACTCGCACATATGATTCAACAGCATCAGCAGCACAATATGTTTCAAAATCAAGCGACAAAGATTTAGCGGTTATTTGCGCACTGGAAACAGCCAAACAATATGACCTAGAAATTATTGATTCAAAAATTCAAGATAAAGCAAAAAATCAAACACGTTTCGTTTTGTTAGGTAAAGGAATTCCAAAACCAACAGGTCACGACAAAACTTCTATTGTTTGTTTCCAAAGATCAAACAGACCAGGTTCGCTGCTGGCTATCTTAAGTGAGTTTGCAGCTCGCAATATTGACTTAACAAAGCTAGAGTCACGTCCAACAAAAGAAGGTTTAGGCCAATATTGTTTTCTAATTGATTTCATTGGTCATGTTGCAGACGATTTAGTGTCAGATTGTTTACAACATGTTCGTACTTATCATGCAGATGTTAAATTCTTAGGATCATATCCAGTTGCTGGAGATGCAGGTAAAGAAAAACGTGCAAACACTTCAAAGGCCTGGAAAGATACTAAAAAATGGCTGTCAGAATTACGTGCAAACATTGAAGAGGATAAATAATGATTGACCGCAAACTACTACGCGAAGATGCAGATTACAGAAAACGCATTGAAGCAAAACGTGTTGACCCACAGACGATAGATACTTTCTTGGACATAGATGAAAAACGAAGTGCGCTTTCACAACAAGTAGACGAGCTACGAGCGCAAAAAAATGCGGTTTCGAAAGAAATTGGTAAGGCTTCTCCAGAAGATCGTGAAAGCAAATTGCTTCAAGCCACAAAAATTAAAGAAGAACTAGAGGGGTTGGAAGCAAGCCTGAATGACCTCGATACTCAGCACAAAGAGTTAATTTTACAAATACCTAATCCGATGCATGATTCGGTCCCAATAGGCGACGAAGACGATTATGAAGTCGTCTCTACATTTGGCGAACAATACGCAGCACCAAAGATGGACCATGCTGAATATGGCGAGCACAAGGGCTGGGTTTTATCTGAACGCGGTGCAGAAATTTCTGGTTCTCGTTTTGCATATCTAGCTGGCGATGCTGTTCGCCTAGAGTTCGCATTAGTTAATTGGGTTATGAGCAAACTGGCTGAGGCAGGCTTTACTCCAATTGTTCCTCCAGTATTAGTTAGAGAATCAACAATGGAAGAGGCAGGATTTTTTCCAACAGACAGAGCTCAGGTTTATCACTTAGAGGAAGATAATTTATTTCTCGTTGGAACATCTGAAGTTCCTCTCTCTGGTTTACACAGAGGAGACACGCTAACCCCAGATCAACTTCCAATTAAGTATGCTGGCTTTTCAAGCTGTTTCAGACGAGAAGCTGGAACTTACGGGAAAGATACTCGAGGAATTTTCCGCGTGCATCAATTCGACAAAGTCGAAATGTTTATTTATTCAAAACCTGAAGACTCATGGGATATTTTCGAGCAGATTCTTGAAATCGAAGAATCTATCTGTAGAGATCTTGGTTTTAGCTATCGAGTTATCAATTGTGCATCAGGCGATCTAGGCGCAGCCACAGCTAAAAAATATGACATAGAAGTTTGGCTACCAAGTGAGGGTAAGTACAGAGAACTAACAAGTTGCTCTAATTATTTAGACTTCACTTCGCGACGAGGAAATATCAGAGTTAAAGGTGAAAGCGGCAATGAGCTAGTTCACACATTAAACGGGACGGCGGTAGCAGTTGGTCGAGCAATAACCTTCTTAATGGAATTAGCCCAGCAAGATGATGGCAGTTTCTTGATACCAGAAGTATTGCGACCATATATGGGCGGTCAAGAAGTGCTCTAGATTCCACGCCTCGCTGCGCTCGGCTCTGAATGACGTTAACGTATCGGCTACGATATTTCAACACAAAAGGTGGGATGGCAGAGCGGACGAATGCACCGGTCTTGAAAACCGGCGACCCGCAAGGGTCCGAGGGTTCGAATCCCTCCCGCTCCGCTCAGCACACAAGCCGATCAACCCCTGTGGGGCAAGGCTTTAGCCCCG
>Ga0209573_1005662_pt1 | contig 11031 bp, 12 predicted proteins | sample TNRBio252014_DNA_FD_185870 | JGI IMG/M metagenome (GOLD analysis project Ga0209573, IMG submission 185870) | Wastewater treatment Type I Accumulibacter community from EBPR Bioreactor in Madison, WI, USA - TNR Reactor_6/25/2014_ DNA (SPAdes)... | ecosystem: Engineered > Bioreactor > EBPR >...
AATAAAGGCACTGCATTTTGCTTCGGTGCCTTTAAGTAAGTGAATATATCAGGTTCAATGATAATGGTTTCATAGACCTTTAGAACCCTTGAATTAATAACCCCTGTTAAAGCCCCTTCTGTTAGAAAAAAATTCCCTTTTAAGTCGAAAGCAATCAACCCAAGAATCGGGTCATCAATAGGCAAGGTGTAATAGCCGATTAAGTTTTTTATGGGGCATGGGAATAAAGAGTTGTTGTATTCTTCCAGTATGGGGGCTTGCTCTTTGGATATGTAGCCAATGGGTAAGCCTTTGGTTTGGAAGCTCTTTTCTAGTAAGGTTTGGGCTTTGGGGTTTTCGTGGTAGCTTTTGGTTAGGTAGTCTTGGATTGAGTTTAGCATAAAAAATACCTTTTTGGTGTTTAATTTTACACCTAACAATTAAATATGTCAATAGCTAATTGGTGTTTATTTTTAACTAAAATATGATATAATGCAGAATATTTTATAAGTGATTGAAATTTATGGATTTAGGCGCAAATATTAAAAAATATCGCAAAGAAGCGAATTTAGGCCAAAAGGAACTTGCTGAGGCAATCGGCACCGTTCAAGCCGTTATTTCTGGTTTTGAATTAGGCAATAAAAGGCCTAACCCACAAAACTTAATTGATATAAGCAAAACTCTTGGGGTCAGCCTTGATGTTTTATTGGGCTTAGAAAAAGAAAAACTACCAAAAGATGTTAGTCGGGCTGTTTGGCAAAGAGTTCAAAAAATTGAAAACCTATCTGCCACTGAAAAACAAAGCGTTTTAAATGCCATTGACCTAATTTTGAAAGGGTTTGAATAAATATAAAAAACTTGATGGTATTTTTTAATTACTTAACCATCTTGAAAAAAATCATTTCTCTTTTGATGAAAAATACTCAAAAGCAAATTTTTATTATTATTAAACTCATTTTGCAAAATCCTTAATTCATGAGAATACCTTGAAGCTAATTTATCATAAATTTCTTCGTGCTTAATGAGAATCGGCGTTGCTTTCAGCAATTTTTTTTGCATTTTATTTGGATCCGTTTCTTCATATATGTCTTCAATACTCATTTTGTTTCTAATCCCAACTTTTCCTTTTTCTTGAACAATATCACGACGAATAGAATTAAAGATACTTTTATGAGCTGGAATATCAGGTTCTCTCATTTTTAATGATAATTCATCAAAATACCCCAGATATTCACATCTTAGACAAGCTACAAGCATAAAATTTAATACTTGACATAGAGCCCTACAATGCTCCAAAAATTTATCGTAATTCTTCAATATAATGATGGCTTCTTCAAATTGCTGAATTAATTCATACACTTCCAAATACTTTGCCGAATATTTCGTTCTGAAAAGCAAGGCTGATTTTTCATCTCTTGAACTTTTTTCAAACATGACAAATTGATTGATTAATTTATTAAATAAGTCTTCAATTTTTTCAAATTTGCTAAATTCTGGATTCGAAGTAATTTTCTTATAAACCACAGTATTTAGTTTTCGAGCATCAATTATATCTTTGAATCTTTGTTTTAAGTATTCATAATTAATTTCTCTGCAATTATATTCTTCTGAAAACATTCTATCAAATGTTCTTTCGCTAACATAATTTTTAAATCCTTTTAATTCATTGCTATTCGATTTACAACATATCTCTATTTTTGTAAACCCTTTTCCAAGAGAGTCTTTAATAGTTTTATAGTCAAGTGCAAATTCTTTTTTCCATCTTTCTTTTGGATTCATGTATCAATACCTCTTAAAAAGAGTGTTCGCTTTTTTGCTTTACCGCCAAATACCGCCAAATACTGCTAATTTGAATACCTACAAACTAAATCCTTCAGATTCACTTAATTGTCTATTAAATTAAGGCTTAAGTGTAAACCAAAAAGCCAATTTATTAAGGAAAAAACCATGAAATTACTAACAAAATTAAGGGTTGAAAAAGGCTGGAGCTTAAACGAGCTTGCAAGAAAGGCAACAATGGCAAATGGTGATATAGGAAAAATTGAATCAGGCAGATTAATCCCTTATAGCTCTCAATTAGAAAAAATTTCAAAAGCATTAAATTACCCAATAGGACAAAAAGAGAAGTTACTTGAAGAAGTTGCTCTAAACATCAATCATAGGGAACATTAATCATGCTTGGAATAAGCATATCCCAAGAAATGGAAAAAGCCTTATTTCGACTTTTTTCTTTAATCAATAAAAATGAAGACTACAAGTTTTATCATGTAACAAATTTTACTTCAAGTGAAAAATTAAAGCTTTATTTCACACTTACCAAATATTGGGGTTTGATCGAATCTTTGCCAAACCCACAAGGTAACATAAAACCAAACGAATTTTGGCGTTTAACTGATAAAGGGTATTTATTCTTGAAGGGCGAAATCACCATTCCTAAGTTCATGTATATTACAAATGGCAATATAGTTGGTGCAAGCACTAAGCATGTAAAAGTTTCAAAGGCACTAAAACCAAAATTAGCTAAAAATATTTCTTGAAAGGTTCAGAAAAAAAGCCTCTTCATAAAAGCTTAGCGGGCGAAAAACGAAGAGGGCTTATAAGTATAACGACACCCATGATTGCACAAAACAATGCTAGATTTTCAATCTAGTTTTAGGGTAGTCGTTTAATTTTAACTAAATTAAATTGGACGATGAAAAAATGAAAAATAAAAATAGACAGATTATAGATTTCTATGATACATCCATCTGCAATAGTTTAGAGGAAGCAACGGAAAAATTAAAAAGCACAGAAAAGCTTGAACCAATAAATAGAGAAGAGTTACAAAAGACAACCAAATACCAAAAAGAACATGGCTATGGTATGCGAAATTCAACACTTCCAAAAGAAACAATTGATACTGATGACGAGTTTGGAGAAATACTGCCTATAGAAGAAACTTTATGTGAGGTTGACCCACTTCCTATAGAATGTTTACCGAACAATATTCAAGAATATGTTAAACAAGAAGCAAAATATCTTTCATGCCCGCCTGATTTCATTGCCATGCCCATGCTAACAATTTTGGGTAGCTTAATTGGAGCCAAAGTAGTATTAAAGCCCAAAAAGAATGACAATTGGATTGTGCCAGCGAATAACTATTGCGTTATTCTAGGGTCACCTAGTTCCAAAAAAACTCCTAGCTTATCAAAAGCAACTAACCCACTAATACCATTAGATAATAAATTAAAAGAAAAATATGAGACAGAGACGAAACAATACAAAATAAACTTTGGTCTTAATAAACCTAAATCAAAAGAAACTGAATCAAATGCTGGTAAAAGGCCTTTTCAAGAACCAGATGAGCCCACCAGACTAAGATTAATGTTAAATGATTCTACTGTTGAAAAAATAGCAGTTCTAAATGGCCAAAATCCAAATGGAATTTTACTGATCAAGGATGAAGTAGTTTCTATAATTGAAAAATGTGAAAAACCAGGCTATGAAAGCGACAGAGCATTTTATCTTGAAGGCTGGAACGGGTTGAACAGCTATTTAGTTACTAGGATTTCCCGAAAAGATACTGAAATTCCTAATCTTACACTTTCGATTGTTGGTGCCAGTCAAATAGCGAAATTCAAAAAATATGTTGGCCAAGCATTAAGCGGTAATTGCGGGGCTGATGGCCTCACTTCAAGATTCCAGCTAATGGTACAACCAGATGATAACGATGAATATCATTATTACGATGAACCTTTAAATAAAAATCTTTGTCGTCAAATAGAAGAATTGTACGATTTTTTATATTTTATGAATCCAATTGAGTTTGGTGCAAAACAAGAAGACCATATCAAATTACCGTATTTAGAATTTGATTCTTATGCATATGAAATTTTTAAAGAATGGCTTATCAATCTTGAAAATTCTCTAAAAAATGATTGTTATGACCCTGCCATTAATGCCCATTTTGGGAAATATAGGCGACTAATACCTTCGCTTTGCTTAATCATTCATTTAGCGGAAAAAAATCGAGGACAAATTAGTGTAGCTACATTAAAAAAAGCTCTTGGTTTAAGTGAGTATCTAAAAAAGCATGCTTTTAGAATTTACAATTATGCTTTAAAACAGGAAATTGATGTTGCCAGAACAATCTTGAAAAAAATAACAGAGAAATCTTTAGAAAGCGATTTTACATTAAGAGATATAAATAGGAAAAATTGGGCAGGAACCAAAGATAAAGAGGTTATTCAAAAGGCACTAGATACTTTAACTGAAAAAAATTATATTATGCCTCGAACTAGTAAAAGCGACTTTGGCGGACCGCCTACTACCAAATATATTATAAATCCTAAAATTTTTAATAATAAGGGAATTAAGAACAAAGTTACATAGTTCTGTCACCTGTCAGTTAGGGAGTCTCATTTTTTTATATTAATAACTGAATATTATTTAAAAACTTGAATACTTTTCGTTCAAATAAATATTATGAGAGGGTCACTGACAAGTGACAAAACTGACAGAACCACTTAAATGCTTTATAAAAAAGCCTTTATTAAAATAACACAGCACTAATATTTGTTTTATGAGCAATTGGTCTTAAGAACGCCTATAGCCAAAAGAACACACAAAGGCACCGTTTATTTAATTACCAAAATCAAATTCATTATTTTTTAAAAATAGGTATAATAAGCATGTAAAATTAAAAAAGCGAATATCTAACAGGTTTAAAATCAAGATTTTATGCCATATTGTTAGAGTTTTTAAATAATATGGAGTTTTTATGGAAGCTGTAAAAGCGAAAACTGGCAGGAAATGCCTTTTAAATGAAGAATTAATGAAAAAAATCCTAGAAGGCGTAGATTCGGGCGTATCATATAAATCTGTTTGTGGTTATGCAGGAATTAGCGAGCCTTCTTTTTATGGTTGGCTCAAAAAAGGGAAAGAAGATCAGTTAAACGGTATCAAATCACCTCATAAAACATTCTATGAGGAGCTTCAAAAACACCTTATCAGCGTTGAAGTTGATCTTGTGAAAAGCTTAAAACAAGATAAAGACTGGCGAGCAAAGGCATTCATTTTGGAGCGAAGATTCCCTGAAACTTGGGGTAAACAACAAGAAAAAGAGGAAGAAAAAAAAGAAGTTCAGCCTATTGTTTACAATATAAAAGATTTATCTGATGAAGAATTGCATAGACTTATAAAGCTAACGGAAAAGGAAAATGATGATTAATCTAAAAAGGAATACCGTGTGCCTAAACATTCTTGATTGACACACGGCAACTTATATCTTTATTCTTTTTCTAAAGCAAGGTTGCCTGTTGGCCCATTCTCAACGATACTCGATTTCTTTAGAAATAACCCCAAAACTAAGGTGCCGATTAATACTATGAACCAAACTCCAAAAATTACACTTATACCAATAGCGGTGCCTATGGTAGCACCAACTTGTTCTGCACCAGAATTTGCTTTTTCCACAACTTTACTCGCACTTATCATCCCTACTACACCAGCTACAAACATAAATATTGTCCAAAAAATAGCAAATGATTTAATCACATTCCAAGCGGTGCCTCCTTCTCTTACCTCACCAGCTTTGAGAGGTCGCTTGGCAAAGTAAAAAGGAATAACAACAACCATTAAAAGTGATGTTCCTATTCCCCAAAGTAAGGCTTTATTCATTTTTCTTTTTCTTGCATCAAAAAAAACCCACAAGGCAATTAAAATGTTCAACATCCAATACCACATAAAAAACTTTCCTTTCCTGAAATTAATTTAAATTTTAATAAACCATATTTGTTGTTCTATTTTGGATCTAATAAAATAAATGAATTTTTACTAGACCAATAACCACCTGAAATTTTAAGTTTGAATTTACGGTTTTTAGGGACATCAAAAACGATAAAACCTTGTTTTTTAACACTTGGATTTAAGCTGTCTAACACGCCCAAAGAACCTTCGATTAAATACCCTTTCGAGCTCACTTCGTATTCTGAACCATTTTCATCAATTAAAAGAAAAGGGGGTATCACCCGAGGTTTTGTATCATCATTTCGGACTGTCACTTCAACAACAAGAAAATTAGCGTCTGCCTTTTGATTTAAAAATTTATTATCACTTAGCTTCTTTACCCATTTGGATTGAGATACTAAGTAGGAAGTGTACCCAACACTCACGGTTTCGTTTTCATCCCATTCACCTGCTGCATTTCGTTGTGCCCTCAAAGCATTAGCTTTTTCTATAATTTTATCATTTTCCTCTTGTTGAATTTTCCTTCTTTCAAACTCTTTAAACTTGTCAGAATATTCTTGCTCCAAAGGTTTTAATTTGCTTAGCTCTTTGTATATTTCATAGCACCCCTTTACAGTACCTACTTTGCCTAATTGTTCTTTAAGTTCACTTACTCGTTTTTCAGTTTTCAAAGCAAGTATTGATGCAGCCTTCTCTGCCTCTGCCTTCAAATTTTCTTTTTCAATAGTTTCAATTTCTAGCAAAATAACTTGGTATTCAAAATCATTGGATGACTCGGGAAATCTTGAATGAAGCAGTTTAATGAGCTCCTTTGTTTTTTTAAAATCTTTTTCTTGATATGCCTTAGTAATCGAAACTGAAAACTTATTTAATTCTTCAGCTTCTCTAGCCTTCTTTTCCTCTAATTTTATTTTTTCTTCCGAAGCTTTTAGCTCCAATGCCTTTAATTCTTTTGCTTTTTTAGATTCTAATATTGCTTTGTTACTAATATTTATCAAATCTGTATTCTTAATAAGTAAGTATTTGGAAGTAATGGAAATGGCTTTATCAAATTCACCATTAATTAAAAATTCGTTTGCCTCTGATAAAACTTGATCTCTGTTTTTATTGAAATCTTCTGTTAATTCTTGTCTGAGCTTTTCTTCCTTTTCCGCTTTAATTTTCTGCTCTTCAACAGCTAATTTTTCAGCTATTTTTCTTTTTTCCTCGTCTAGTTTTTTTGTTTGCATATCAAATAAAGCAAAAAGCGAAATTACTAACACAATTCTTACAACAGCAGGAATTCTTTTATTCGTTTTTCTATAAACTAAGTTTCTAATTGGCGGTAATAACAAGAATGAAATAGAAACCATAATTAACGAAATAATTATTTTACCATTTAATGCGGAGGTAATGCCACTAATCAGGAAAAGCACACCAAAAAGCCAATTAAACACACTAACAATAAAACGAACAATAAGCGATTCTTTTATTTCTTGGCCTGTCTCAGCTTTAGAATTCACCCTATTTTGGTTTTCATTCTCTGTTTGTTTTTCATTCAATACAAGGTTGTTCGTAACAAGTGGGGCACCGCAATTTGGGCATGATGTGGCCATATTGCTAATTTCTTTTTTGCATTCTGAACAATTAATTAATGCCATTTTATTAGTCTCCGTTATAGTAAAGATGGTTATTTTTCAGGCACCGTGTTTCTATTGCTTGTAACTGAGGTGACTTTACCGTTTTCTATCACGACCTGAACGAGTTTTGGTGCGAAATTGAAGACATGAATATTATGAAACATATAAGATTCCAAAATTTGTTCGCCACCTGATATTGTTTTAACATTGGTTTTAGTTAAGCCTTTTGGTTTACCCAAAGAAGCAAAAGCAACCCATTTTGGAGAGCCAATTTCTACTTTATAGTCTCTAATTAAAACTAAATCGGCATCGGTCATCAACCCCCGCTTTTTAAACTCTGCTTCGATTTCGTTTCTGCTTTTTTCGGTAAAGGCTTTGCCTCGATTAGTAGAATAATATTTGTAGCAAAGATTTATATCTGTTAATTTTGAAAGTTCCGAGGGTGGAAAGGTTTGAACAGTGGGAGCTTTGCCACAACTGCAAAGTGCAAATAATAATACTAATTGAATTGTGAAAAAACTCTTTTTGAAAATATTCATGTCCGCTTGCTCCTGTGAAGGTGATGCCAATTAGAGCAATCATCCTATCCGAGGTTCCGCTAAGACCCTACTGAGAACAATAGACCCTAACTGACATCATAAACCACCACAGGGTGGGCATGATGCCGTGAAGTCGTATTGCGCTCAGTATTGAAATTTAGCGGATTTCGAATAGCACAAATGCCGATAAACGGCAGATTAAAAAAATTTAAATCCTACTTGATACTTTTTTCTCCTAATTTGATTAAGTTTACACTTTGGCACATTTTAGTCATTTTCTCAAAAAATTGAACAAAAACCTAATTCATAAAACAGATCTTTTATGAATCACCCCTAATTGACAAGATTTTCAATAATTAGGGTTTTCTGAATACCTGCACTTTTAATGAATTGGTGAATTTTCCCTACTGAAACACCTAACTTTTTGGCAATTTCTTTAAAGCCTAGACCGTTTCTTCTTAATTGAATGGCAAGGTCATAGTCAAATTGCATCTTGGGTCTACCTAGCTTTATATTTTGCTCCCTCGCCCTTCTAATACCCGCATTTACACGAGATTTAATAAGGCTTAACTCAAATTCTCCAATTGCCCCTAGCATTTGAAACACTAGGCGACCTGTTGGGCTTGTTAGGTCGATATTTTCCTGCATTGAAATAAAGCTAACATTGTATTTATGCAATTCATTTAAAAGGTAAATTAGGTGCTTTAGGCTACGACCTAAACGGTCAAGCTTCCAAACCAGTAACACTTCAAATTTACCTGCTTTTGCATCTTCTAGCATTTGATTCAGGGCAGGCCTAGAATCCTTGCTTCCAGATATTCCATGATCTGAATATTCCTGAACGATTTCTAGGTCTCTATGCCCACAAAATCGCTTTAAATCAAGGGTTTGGTTGTCGGTTGTTTGTTCTTTTGTCGAGACTCTACAATATAACGCTACTTTTTTGGCCATAATTAAATCTCCTGATACATTTTTTCGCCCTGTTTGTTAAAATTCAGGATAGGCTAGGGCTTTAGGGCCTTATCCTGATACAGCCGTCCTTGGGAATCGCAAGTTCCCTTGGATGGTTCTACTCTACATATTCAATAAATACTCTTCAGCTTCTTTTCTTTTAGCTTCCAAATCGGCTAAAACCTGACGATTGTTTTCAATGAATTCTAATGCCTTTTGGGCTTGTTTTTCTGTAAGTCTTTTTAATACAGTCTTACCGCTTACTTTACGAGTCCAAGTCCAGTATGGCCCATGCCAATATTTGCGGTCTTCTTTGCAAATACAGTTTTTCTTACCACAAGCAAGGTATTGCTCAAATACTGAACCTGAGAGAATTCTTTTCATTAAAATATATCCTTTAGTATTATTACTAGCAAGATTATAGGCAAAAAAATATAGAGTCAAGGAAATTAACGAATTTTTAAAATGAATTAGTTTAATGATATTCCCCACCCGAACCAAGGCACCCACCTTTATTTACAAAAGAAGCGAATTAAAAGCCTTTCATCCCTTGGCTTTTCATTATCTTGCTTTCATTTTTGCCTTTTCAAAGCCATACTTTCTAGCTGTTTTACACCAGACGAATAATTTGACCAAACGACATAATTTTTCTATCAATAAAAAATTATATAATCATCAATTTCTTCCCCATTTAGACCATATTTAACAATATATTTAAGTAAAGGTTTAGTGCTATTTTTATTATAAATAATACCCTCCACAGAAATATCAATAAGATTATCATTAGACCATGACCTTATATTAAATGAAACACACATTTCAAAAAATTCAAAATTATTATTTAGAATATAATTTATTTCAGGTAATATCGAGAAATATTCATCTGGGTCATCCTTATATGAATTTTTTAAATATATCAGAAAAGAATCTCTAAATTTATTTTTAATTTTAAATCTATCCATAAATTCATTTAGAAATAACACCATAGCCTACTTTCTATTTTAAATCTTTAAATACTTCAAAAATTATTCTACCAGAATCATCCATATTACCTAGCACACGATAATGCCCCATGCCTTTTGATAAAACTTTTATTTCGTACTTATAATACTTCCCGCCGACCTCTATACCTTTACCCGTTAATACTTTTATACCGTTTTCGCCTTTGGCACCTACAAAACCTTTCGACATAGCAGAGACAAATTTCTCTACACCTTTTTGACCAAATTTGTCCTTGATTTCATTAAAAGTGCTATGCTTAATCCAGGCTGAAATCTGCTTAACAGAAGAATTTAATCCAATTCCTTCTAGGCCTGGCATCAACACATTCAGGGCTTTTAGATCATACATTAAATGTTTTTTAGCAAGCTCTTTAAAGACAATTTTAGCTTCTGCTTTTAATGCTACAGAAAAAGTAACACCCTTTACTAATGAGGAAAAAACAAATTTACCACCACTCGTAAATAACTTAGTACCACCCATGAAGATAACAGCTTCTTCGTAACCAGCAGATTCAATTCCTGGGAAACGTTCCATAGTTAACTGCAAATCAACTTTGTTTCCTTTTACAACATCTGTCATTGCCTTGTAAATATAACTTTGATTATAATGATAATCCGCTTCTGTTTTTGTCCAAACATTGCTCGGCTTGAAATCCAAATCAGCATTAATTATTTGTGCCCAATGACCTGCATTACTCCCCTTCTCGCTAAAAGAATCCCAGAAAGAATCATCATTAAAGCTATTAAATTGATCAACAAATATTCCATATAAATCAACTGCTTTTTCTATATCATTTTGAGATTTAGCCGATGCCAATTCACGAAGAATCCTAGAATACATTTCGCTAAGTATTCCACTCTCATAGTCACTAATATTTAACCCCAACACATCCACCCCATTAGGCCCAGCATAGAACCTGTAAAGATTTTGCCCATCTCTGTAGCCTGCAGGGTCGGGGGTTAGCCATCGGACATGTTGCGGGTCGTATAGGCGGTAATGCGTGTGATACAAGCCTGTGTGCTCATCACGCCACATGCCTTGGTAGCCGAATGGGTTTGAGAAGTCTGACTTGACCTTTTTGACTTCTGGGGTGTTGACATTTAGGTCATGGTCAAAAGTCTTGACTAGCCCGTTTTGGTCGAGAATATTCGTGATACCGTAACTGCTATATTCGTACTGCTCTCTTGGAACTGAACCTGTGGTATCGCTTGCTT
>Ga0209573_1005663_pt1 | contig 11029 bp, 9 predicted proteins | sample TNRBio252014_DNA_FD_185870 | JGI IMG/M metagenome (GOLD analysis project Ga0209573, IMG submission 185870) | Wastewater treatment Type I Accumulibacter community from EBPR Bioreactor in Madison, WI, USA - TNR Reactor_6/25/2014_ DNA (SPAdes)... | ecosystem: Engineered > Bioreactor > EBPR >...
CGATCTCGCCAGCCGAATGTTGGTTCTGCACCGGGGTCGGCTGGCCGCCGACGGCGCCCCGGAAACCGTATTGGCCGGCAACGTGGCCGCCTGGGGACTGGAGCCGCCTGGCCCCTGGCCGGAAGCGCCGCCGTTGCCCGCTGCGTCCGCGCCGGAACCAGTGGTGGAATGGGACGGCGTCTGGTGCGAGCGCGATGGTCGGCCGGTGCTGCGCGGCACCAGCCTGACCAGCGCGGCGGGTGAAATCGTCGCGCTGCTGGGGGCAAACGGCGCGGGCAAGAGCACTCTGCTACGGCATGGCAATGGGCTGTTGCGCAGCCAGCGCGGCGCGGTGCGGGTGCTGGGACAGCCGGTTGGCCGGCGGCCGGTGGCGGAACTGGCCCGCGAGGTGGGGCTGGTGATGCAACAACCGGCGCACATGCTGTTCGCCCCCACGGTGCGCGCCGAACTGGCCGCCGGGCCGCGCGCCCTGCGCCGCCACGATCCGGCCTGGTGCGACCAGTTGAGCGCGCGTTTCGGTTTGGAACCGCTGCTCGACCGGCCGCCGCAGATGCTCAGCGCCGGCGAACAGCGGCGGGTCGCCATCGCGGCGGTGCTGGCCTCGCGGCCCCGGGCGCTGCTGCTGGATGAACCGACCGCTGGCCAGGATGCCAACGCCCGCGCCACGTTGCGCCGCCTGCTGACCGACTGTGCCGCTGAAGGATTGGCAATCACGGTAGCGACGCACGATCCCCACTGGGCCTGGCCGCTCTGCCACCGCTGGGCAGTGCTGGCCGAGGGGCGCATCACCACCGATGCCGACGCCGCGACGGTGTTGACGCGGTACGAACCATGCCGCCGCGCCCGGGCGGCAGCGCTAGCGGTGGCGGCGTGATGGACGATTTTATACCCCCCACCCCAACCCTCCCCCACCAGGGGGGAGGGAGCCTATGGCGTTGCGATCCGCGCGCCAAACTGGTGGTTTACCTGCTGGGCTGCGGGCTGATTCTGCTGACGACCCGACCGCTGGAACTGGCGCTGCTGACCACCGCATCGCTGCTAGGCATTGCGGTGGGGCGATGCTGGGGTGAGTGGCGGCGGACCCTGCGCCTGCTGTGGCCGACCTTGCTGCTGTTCGCGGTGATCGTCGGCTTCAGCGGCGGTCCCGAAGCCGCCGCTGGCGCGGTGTTGCGGCTGCTGGCCCTGGTCACCGCCAGCGTGCTGTTTTTCGCCCTCACCCCGCCGGAGGAACTGGGCGAATCGCTGCTGGCCAGCGGATTGTCGCCCCAGGCGGTGTTCCTGCTGGAAGGAACCCTCCGGTTCGCGCCGACAATGGCGACCCTGGCGCGCGAGGTGCGCGAGGCGCAGGAGAGTCGCGGCATCCGGCTGGATGGGCTTTATCTGCTGCGCAACGGTTTTGCCCTGCTGGGGCCTTTGCTGGCCAGCGTGATGCGCTTCGCCGATGATCTGGCCGAGGCGCTGGAAGCGCGCGGCTTCGGCGGGCCGGTTCGCACGCCGCTGGTCGAATACCGGTTCCGCCGCCGGGATTGGGCGCTGGTGCTGGGGATAGTGGTTGTCGCGGTGGGCTGGGGATATCTGCTCGGATAATCAGGGCTGAGATGGGAATCCAACCTTTTCCCTCGATTCCGTGAGTCCGCGTTTTTGAAAACAGTGTTGCCCGATCAGATTTCAGCTCTATTTATGTTGGTCATGATGTCGCGCATCACCTCTTCGGCCATGGTTCTCAGTTCCGGCGGGATACCGTCCAGGGCTTCCGCCTCGCCCGCAGCGGTGCGCAAGGCCAAGGCGATGGGTTTGAGGAAGCTGGCGTGCGCGGACTGCGCCATCAGTTCGGCCAAGGCTGGCCCAAGGCCGATACCATGGCATTCACGGGCTTGTTTCTTTAACTTGTATAGTGTCCATGAATCGCCGCGACTTAATTGTTCAAGAGCTTGGAGGGCAGAATCATGATTGCCGAGATAAAGATGAGCTTGCAAAAGAATTTCCCAACATGCTGGATTTTCCTTTCGTTTAGTTAAACGTGTTGTAGCCAATCCGATGGCTTGACGGTAAGCTTCACTTGCTTCGATGGTTTTTTTCTTAATAACTAATATTCTAGCTTGGTTAAAAACAGGATAAGGGTCAAATGGATTGAGTTTCCGAATCGGTATTTGGATTAGCTTTTCTTCAATATAACGGTGCGAAATATCTCTCTCTAGATCTATGAAGCGGCTCCAAAAATACGGATTGTTAGAGTTAAGTTCAATTGCCTTTTGATAAGCGGTCTTGGCTCCGTTGTAATGATTTTGAACAAGTAATAGGCTACCGAGTTGTTGCCAAAGTAAGGAATACTTGGGATCGAGCTTTATGGCATAGCAACAGAGTTTTTCCATCCACTCACTGAACTGATGAAATACCTCCATAAGATGAATACAAAATCCAAGAGCGACGGCATCGCCACCAAAACAAGCAATCGCTTGTTTATAGGCTAGTTCTGGATCGGGGCAATCTGGGAAAAACTCACCGCTCAGGATAAAATTATTAATTTTTTCTTGTGTATCCCGGCCTAATATCTCCTTCCAATCATTAGCATCTCTGTTGAAGATCTCCATTAATTTCATGTATCCATTTGCAGTCAAGGCTAGCGATTCATCCGCGATTTTCTCTTTCTCTTCTAGTTTAAGATGGGGACTACCTTTTACGGCATCTATCCATGCTTGCTGGTCTTCCAGCATGACATGAGGGCAACGTGCGAGAAGATCGTCTAGGGCTGCAAAACGCGCTAGATAATTCTCAGCAGTGCAAAAAGATTTATCGGCGCCTTCCAAGTCGAAAAAGTCAGGAAGGATTTCGGCGATGGATCTGCGCAACCGTCGAGCTTCGTTTTGGGCAGCGTAAAATATACTCAGTTCCAAGCGATATTTTTCCGGCAACTCATCTGGCAAAGCAGCAGCGATGGCGCGCGAGTGTTCGAGATGGTCTACATAGCAGAGCCGGCCCTCGGCATGAGCACAGGCGCGTTCGCCAGCGAGGGCGCATAGATCGTCGCTGCTGTACCAAAGTCGCATGAACTCGACCAGCCACGTGAGACCCTGCCGGACGCGGCGCGGGGTATAGCGCATCAAATACCAGATGTTGAAAAACCGCTCAGCGATCTGATAACCCGCGCGGCGGCGACCCGGCAGTTTGGCTTTTTCGATCAAGCCTTCCGCCTCCAACCGGGACAGTTGTCCGCTTACCGTGGTAGCGGGGATACCGGAAGCCTCAGCCAGTTCGGCGGCGGCCACCGGCGCCCAATGCTCCATCACATGGGCGAGAAGCTTGCGTGGCTGGTCGGCCAGATTTTCCATGCGCGCCTTGTACAGCGGCGTCATCAAGTCCAGCAGCAGCTTGAGGTCGGCGTGCAGGTTGTCTTGCCGGTCGGCGGCGAACAACTCGTAGAGCATGACCGTGGTGCGCGGGTTGCCGCCGGTCAAGTTGCGTAGAGCCTTCAGCCGTTCCGGTCTGGCGTCCAGGATGCGGGCCATGACTTGGGCGGCAGTTTCGCCGGGCTTTTCCTGACCCGCGCCAAAGGTGCGCGCGAGGGCCAGCATGGCTTGGCGCATGTCGTCCACGCTCAAGGGACGCAACTCGACCAGCTCGAAAAAGTCGTGGAAAGCGTCGCTGTACAGGTGGCCGGACTCCAGGGCTTGGTAACTCGCGCCGAGCCAGAAAAAACCGCTGTGGTGGGTGAGGGTCTTGCGCAGACGCCACAGCGAGGCGGCGCCGGCTTTTTGGCCGCGCTTGCCTTCCTCTGCCCCCCCCAGACTGTCGAACAACAGGTCGGTGCTGTCGATGAGCAGCAGGACACGCCGCTGATGCTGGTCGATCCAATCGCGGAGCAGGCCGATGGCGGCCTCTTCCCTCTCCAGGGACGGCAACGCCCCGATGCGGCGGATTTCCCCATCCAGACGGTCAAGATCCGCTTGCGGCGCACCCTCGTTTTCCAGCGTGTCGGTCAGGGCGTCGAGCACGTTGCGCCACAACTCGGCCAGGGTGGAGACGGTGAATTGCTCCTCGGGGAAGGTGAGGGCGATCCACTGGCGCGAGAGTGCGAGGTCGTCCCTCACCGCCAAGGCCAACCGGCGCAGCAAGGCGGTCTTGCCCATGCCCCGCTGGCCGACGACCAGCACATGCTGGGGCGCTGAACCCGCCGGAGTTTGCCGTAATCGGTCGAGCAGTTCGGCCAGTTCGCGGGTGCGCGCGACGAAAATCGAGCGCAACTCATCGTCGCCCCACAGGTGCGGGTTGTATTTGACGATGCCTTGCAGCGGGGCGCGATTCGGATCAGGCATGGTTGCGTCTCCAGTAATCGCGCAGCAGGAAGGAAAGAAACACGATGCGCTCGCCGGTTCCGTCCACGTAACCGTCTTCCTCCAGCTTGAGCAGCAGGCGACTCATCGTGGCGGTGCGCTGGTCGGGATCCGGCTCGCGGCGCTGCAAGCGAACGAGAAGCTGCTTGCGCATCAACCCCTCCTCTGATTTGGTTAGCGCCCCGAGAATGGCCAGGGCGAAGGAGAAATCAGGCTCGGCCAAATCTCTTTCCAGGCGCTGGTACCAGTGGATGAAGCGCGACCGGCTGGCTAGCAAGCGGTCGTAGCCGTCATCCACATCGGACTGAATCAACACTTTTTCCGATGATCCCGCTTCCAGTTCGCGGTCGCGCGCCGCTTCCATGCTGGAAGCCAGCAGCAGGTTGAGATAAAAGGGCGACAGCCAGCCCGTGCGCTGGCACAGATGAGCGAGCGCCGCATCGTTAGCCCGCCAGCCCTCACGGGTCGAAACCTCAGTCAACATGACGAGCGCAGCTTTTTCCTTGAATGGGCCGAGGCGGAAGTCATAACAGTCGTTGAAGCGAGTGCTGAACTTGTGCTGTTCGAGCAGGTAGTTCAGGCCGATGGAGCCGGTAAAGACGAAGCGGCACACCACCCCGGAAGAGAGACGCCAGGCGCGCAGCCAGCCGAGCAAACTTTCCGCTTCGGCAGCGTCCCGCGCGATCAGCTTTTCTAGAAAAACCGAGAATTCATCGATCAGGATCAGCAAGGGCGCGGCGGACAAGCGATTTTGCAGTTTCGGCGCGGTCACAGCCCATGGGGCTTGGGGCATGGCCTGCATTTCCAGGCCGCCGCCGATGCCACCGGGCAGCTTTACGTCAACCTTGCGGAAGCGCGCCAGCCAGTCAGAGGCTTTTTTGCCCGCCGCTTTCAGATAGCCCGTGATGCTCTCGTCGGGGAAAGCGCCCTCCAATGCGCCGACAAATGCCTCGGCGCTGTTGATGCCTCCCACATCCACCAGCCGAGCCAGCAAGCCCTTTTCCTCGGCCTCCTCGGCAAGGCGTTGTAGCAGTGAGGTTTTCCCCAGCCGGCGCGGCCCGCTCAGAACGATGTGATTGCCTTCCAGATAGCGCCAGAGATCGTCCCGTTCCGTCACCCGGTCGAAGAAATCAGCCCCTTCCGCCTTGCTTCCCAAACGCATGACCATGTTTCGCCCTCCAACAACTCAACAGACGGGCGAATTATAAATTCAAAACTGAATTAAGTCAATTTTGAATTTATTTGACTTTGAATTAGTTTGAACCGGATAATCCGAGGCAAAATGGCGTATCAACCCTGCCCTTTCGTCCCGTGGAGCCTGCCTGCATGAAAACTGTTTTTGCCCTCCGTCACGTTGCGTTCGAAGACCTCGGCGGTTTCGCGCCGGTGCTGGCCGAGCGCGGTTACGCCATCCGCTATGGCGAGGCCGGTTATGATGATTTGGCGTTGGTGGACCCGCTGGCCGACGATTTGCTGGTGGTGCTGGGCGGCCCTATCGGCGTTTACGAAGATGAGGCATATCCGTTCATTCATGACGAGTTGGCGATGCTGCGGGCTCGGCTGGACGCGGGCCGGGCGGTGCTGGGCATCTGTCTGGGTTGCCAGATGCTGGCGCGGGCGCTGGGGGGAGCGGTCTATCCGGGCGGGCGCAAGGAAATTGGCTGGGGACCGCTGACGCTGACCGCCGCCGGCTATGCCAGCCCGCTGGCGGCGCTGGCCGACGGGACGCCGGTATTGCACTGGCACGGCGACACGTTCGATTTGCCGGACGGCGCTACGCTGCTGGCCTCGACCGATTTATATCCGAATCAAGCCTTTGCCTGGGGGCAGCGCGCCCTGGGCTTGCAGTTCCACCTGGAAACCACCGCGCGAGGGCTGGAACGCTGGTTCATCGGCCATGCCGGCGAAATCGCCCACACTCCCGGCCTGAACGTGCCGGCGCTGCGGGCCGCGACCGCCCATCATGCCGCCGCTGCCGAGGAACGAGGCCGGCGCTGCCTGAGCGCCTGGTTGGATCAGGCGGGGCTGTGAGCCAGCAGCCCCCAGTAGGGGATGCAAGAGAGCCTTATGCTATTATCTTGAGACGAGCGATAGTCAACCGATAGTGCGCCCTTATCCTCTGTTTGAGAACTTCTCATGCACGACGAACCGCGTCAAAAACTCCGCGAACTGATCGTCCAGTATGGCCGTTCCCTGTGCGACGATCCGCGCCGATGCGAGGCGTTGCTGAAGGATTATTGCGGGCAGTACAAGCGGGCGATTTTCGTGCTGGTCAGCGCCCTGAAGAACCGGGTGGCGGAGGACTTGATCAAAACTTCCGCTGGCGTACCGCTTGCGCTGGTCATGGGGCGTCTGATCCAGCGGCTCGAAGACGAGTTGGGCTTGGCCGAGAGCGCGGCGCGCTGGGCGGTGGAGTCGTGGGCGCTGGCGCTGGGGATGCCCGTCGTCCCTGCCGAGCAACCCCGCCCCGCGCCGGAACCGCCCCGGGTTAAACCCGTGGAATCGCCCCGCCCGCTCGTCGCCCCGCCTGCGCCCTCGTCTTCGCCTCTCAAACCCTTCACGGCGTTCCGTGACCGGTTGCGCGATGGCAGCGACGGCCCGGCGATGATCGTGATTCCGGCGGGCGAATTTTGGATGGGGTCGCCGGAGAGCGAAAAAGGCCGTGACAGCGACGAATACCGTCATCGGGTGCGAGTACTCTCTTTCGCTATCGGTCAATGCCCGGTACATATTGAAGAATACGACCGCTTTTGCACCGCGACCAGTCGGGAGAAACCGAGTGATTCAAGCTGGGGCCGCGATGGTAGACCAGTGATCAACGTGAGTTGGCACGATGCGATGGAGTACGCTGAATGGCTTTCCAAAACACGGTTGTACCGCCAGCGGTACCGGTTACCAACCGAGGCAGAATGGGAATATGCAGCACGCGCCGGAACTCAAACAGCCTATTGGTGGGGAAAGGAGATTGGCTATAACCAGGCTAATTGTAATGGTAGTGGCAGTCGTTGGAGTGGCAAACAGACAGCTCCGGTTGGTTCCTTCCAGCCCAACCCTTGGGGATTGTACGATACATTGGGTAACGTTCGGGAATGGACTGGTTCTCTATATCAAGAAAAATATGATGGTGCGGAAACACGCTGTGCGGGAAAGGATGAGGACGGTCTTCGCGCTGTGCGGGGCGGTTCCTGGAGTGATGAACCCGTTTGGGTGCGTTCCGCTTATCGCAATAAATTCGTCCCGACAAGCCGTTATCTTACTCTAGGGTTCCGCCTCGCCAGATCATTTTGACCGAATATAACTCGACCATGCACCAACTCCTCCAACTCCGCTCCACCGTCCAAGCCGCTTCCGGTCATCCCTGCACGGTCGAAACCTTCCTTGGCGGCGGCGGGCAGGGCGAAGTCTACCGTGCCCTGTTGGACGGCAAGCCGCTGGCCCTCAAGTGGTACTTCCCCGAACAGGCCACGCCCCAGCAGCGGCAAAACCTGGAAACCCTGATCCGCAAGGGTCCGCCCAACGGTCAATTCCTCTGGCCGCTGGAACTGGCGACGTCGGCGAGCGCGCCCGGCTTCGGCTACCTCATGCCGCTGCGCGAACCGCGCTACAAGAGCTTGTTCGATCTGATGAAATGTCGGATTGATCCCTCGTTCCGCAACTTGGCCACGGCGGGGCTGCAACTGGCTCAAGCCTTCCTCGAACTACACGCCAAGGGCCTGTGCTATCGAGACATTAACTTCGGCAATGTCTTTTTCGACCCAGATACCGGGGATATTCAGGTTTGTGATAACGACAACGTCTCCATTGACGGCCAAAATATCAGCGGCGTGGGTGGAACAATGCGTTTCATGGCACCGGAAATCGTGCGTGGAGAAGTACTGCCCAGTACCCAAACTGATTTGTTCTCATTGGCAGTGCTACTGTTCTACCTGTTTCACATCCATCATCCGCTGGAAGGTCGCAAGGAAGCTGCGATCAAAGCCTTCGATCTACCGGCGATGAACCTGCTATACGGTAAGGAACCGCTGTTTATCTTCGATCCTGCTGACAAAGCCAATCGTCCCGTTCCGGGACTGCATGACAATGCACTGGAATACTGGCCGCTCTACCCGCAATTTCTGCGCGACTTGTTCACCCGCGCCTTCACCGATGGCCTGCGTGATCCCCACGAACGGGTGCGGGAAAGCGAATGGCGGGCGGCGCTGATACAGTTGCGCGACGCTATTCTCTATTGCGGCCAGTGCGGCGCGGAAAACTTCTACGACGGTGAAGCGTTGCGCGCGTCTGGCGGCCAACCGGGATCGTGCTGGTCCTGCCAGCGCCCGTTGACGCTGCCGTTACGCCTGCGGATCGGGCGCAGCGTGGTCATGCTCAACCACGACACCCAACTGTTTCCCCATCACCTCGACAGCCAGCGGCTGTATGACCTGTCGCAACCGCTGGCGGTGGTGCAGCGCCATCCCCATAATCCCAACGTCTGGGGCCTGAAAAACCTGTCCCCTGTCAAATGGGTGATGACCGCGCCCGATGGCACGATCCGCGATGTCGAACCGGGCCGCAGCGTGACGCTGGCGGCGGGGGTGAAGGTCCATTTTGGCGCGGTGGAAGGCGAGATTCGGATCTGACGACAAGAATGCCAAGAAAGATTCGGGAGTTGATACGGGAGTTGCTGCAAGCCGGTTTTATCAACCGGGGCGGAAAGGGCAGTCATCGCAATTTCACTCATCCCAAGGTGAACAAACCGGTCGTGATCTCAGGGCAAACCGGGGACGATGCGCAACGCTATCAGGAAAATGCCGTGAAAGCTGCGATTGAGGAGTCCAAAAAATGAATAGAGGCGCTTACTACGTTAAAATTGTCGAATGGTCAGAAGAGGATCAATGCTTTGTTGGTAGTTGCCCTGGATTATTTTATGGAGGTTGCCATGGTCAGGATGAGAGACAGGTTTTTTCTGAATTATGCGATATCGTGGAAGAGATGATGGCACTTTATCAGCAGGATGGAAAGCCGTTGCCTCCGGTCACGTCAGGTCGGGATTACGCAACCAAAATGCTGGATGTTGCCTAAAATTCAGTTTATCTCAGAGCTTCCACGATGCACGACGAACCGCGTCAGAAACTCCGCGAACTGATCATCGAATATGGCCGCTCTTTATGCGACGACCCGCGCCGGTGTGAAGCGTTTCTGAAGGATTATTGCGGGCAGTACAAGCGGGAGATTTTCGTGCTGGTCAGCGCCATCAAGAACCGGGTGGCCGATGATCTGCTGAAAGCCTCTTCTGGTGTCCCGCAATCTATCCTGTTGGCGCGCTTGAACAAGCAGTTGGAGGAAGAATTGGCGATAACCACTGAGGCGGCTCATTGGGCGGTGGAATCGTGGGCGCTGGCGTTGGGGGTCATCGCGCAACCCTTGCCTGTGGCGAAGCCTGCCCCAGTATCGCCACCTTCACCGCAACCGACTGTCGCCAAGGTCGCGCCTACACTTACGCATTGCCAAACTGGTCCCATAATTGTGGGTCGCTATCATGACAATTCCGACGGCACAATCACAGACCTACAAACTAGTTTGCAGTCGATGCGGTTTTCTTTGGGGCAAGAGTGGAATAGAGGAACCTGTACCGGTGAGGCAAGAAGATACACATGGCAACAGGCGCTCATTGCGGCCGAGATGCTAAATCGCAAAGGGGGCTACGCCGGTTACTGTGATTGGCGAGTACCAACGATTAAAGAACTAAAAACCTTAATAGATCAATCAGGCTCTCCAACAATCAACCAACTCGCTTTTCCGAATACACCGCCTCAATGGTACTGGTCCTCCTCAGCCTACGCCAACTATCCGACCGATGCGTGGGGCATCCATTTCAGCAGCGGCAACGACTACGTCGGCAGTAAGAGCTACGACCACTATACGCGGCTCGTGCGCGGCGGACAGTGATTTAGCTTTTTAATTTCCTTTGCACAACTTCAAACAACATTTGCATTTCACTCCAAGGAGTCCCCCATGGCCAAACGCCCCGGCGGCGAACTGGCGACTCGCCCGCTGCACTTCATCTGGATCGCCGACTGTTCCGGTTCCATGGCGGTGGAGGGCAAGATTCAACAATTGAACTTTGCTATCCGCGATGCATTGCCGCATATGCAAAAAGTAGCCGACGAAAACCCCAATGCCGAAGTACTGGTACGGGTGCTGAAGTTTTCCAGCGGCGCGCAATGGCATGTCTCGCAGCCGACCCCGGTGGCGGATTTCAAGTGGACCGACTTGCAGACCGAGGGCGTCACCGACCTGGGCCGGGCGCTGGCGATGGTGGCGGAACAACTGCGCATCCCGCCGATGAGCGACCGCGCTCTGCCGCCGGTACTGGTGCTGATCTCCGACGGCCAGCCGACCGACGATTTCAACAAGGGCCTGCAAACCCTGCTGAACGAGCCTTGGGGCAAGAAAGCGGTGCGGATCGCCATTGCCATCGGCGAGGACGCCGATACCGAGGTGTTGCAGAAATTCATCGGCCACCCGGAGTTGAAACCGCTGCAAGCCAACAACCCCGAAACCCTGGTGCGGCACATCAAATGGGTATCCACCGCCGTGCTCAAATCTGCCTCATCCCCGGCCAGTCAGGCGGCGGGCGTGACCCCGGGCTTCAACGTGCCGATTCCCACGCCGCCGGTCGTTGCTGGCCCCAATTCAGCGGATGACGTGTGGTA
>Ga0209573_1005664_pt1 | contig 11029 bp, 9 predicted proteins | sample TNRBio252014_DNA_FD_185870 | JGI IMG/M metagenome (GOLD analysis project Ga0209573, IMG submission 185870) | Wastewater treatment Type I Accumulibacter community from EBPR Bioreactor in Madison, WI, USA - TNR Reactor_6/25/2014_ DNA (SPAdes)... | ecosystem: Engineered > Bioreactor > EBPR >...
GGCCTATGAGCAAGCGAAGAAAGTTGCGCCTAGTCTGGATGTCTATTACCTAGAAACAGAGTGGCGCAATTGGTTAGCCAACAAACCGCAGCCAAAGAATCCAGCAGGATCGTTCATTGGTTTTTGCCGCTCTAAGTATCAGGGCAAGAGGCCACCATAGGCCGGCCATAGAGAAAAGATGGCCCCGATGATGACGGTGGCCAGCGCAACCCATAACCACGAGCGAACAGTCGCGGGACGGCCGTTCTGGTCGGCTGTGGGGACTGGTTGCCCTTCCGGTTCTGGCTTTGGCTGGTGAGTAAGCATCAGGGTCAAGCGGCGGATTTCGGCGGCGGCGTTTTCTCTTGCTTCGCTTTCCGCATCAAGGCGGCGGCGCAGATCGTCGCGCTCGTTCTCAATCCCCCGAATGATCCGCTCCAAAAGCTCCACCTTTTGCCGAAAAAGGGCGGTTTCTGGGGTCGGTAGCAGGGGGTCGGTGGCGGTTTCCGCGTCCGGTCGCCGCCCGGTCGGCGGATAAACCCTGAAAAGCTCGGCGGGGTCTATTTGGTAACGCCCCAGCTCGTCTTTTGGCGCGGACAAACGCCCGCTCCGTATGGCCTCAAGGAGGGTTGCCTTCGATCTTTCCGCCTCGCGGGCGGCTTGATTCAGGGTCAGGGGCGGCATGGTCGGGCGCTGTTTGGGGGCGGTCGGTTGCGGTTTCCGCCACTGTTCGCCCGTGGTCGGCGCATGTCAAGGCGGTTAGCTTCCGGCCACCGATTTGGCCCACACGCCACCCTGCTGCAAGATGTAACATAAGGCTTGCTGCGCCGCATGCGGCGGCCGGCGTTTCGCCACCCAGAAACGGGCGGTCGCGCGTCGTTTTGTCTCGTGTTGGCGAGGGCGGGTCGTCGGCGATTCAAGGGCTGTCCATTACACACAAGTCTTGCAGTATATAAAAATCAATGGGTTAAAAATTAAGCATTCTCAGCATGGCAAAGTACAAATATTGATAAGTCATTGATCCTATGTGTTTACTGAAAAAGCCTCAGAAATTTATGATGATGTGTAACTTATTGATTTGTCGTCATCCAAGAAGATGTGTGTAATGGACAGCTTTTTGATCCACGCCTCTCAATTGCAAAGATCAATGCCCTCAAACGAAGTTTGAAGAAATTTCGGGATGACATTCTTAGGTATGAGAAGGAGGCATAACCCTGCGTTCGAGGCGACCTGCGCGAAAAGCCACGCAGGCGCCTCAACTCCCCATTAGCTGGCCACTTGTGCCCGTCCGATTCAACTACAGAGAGACAATCTCATGAAAACCACCCTACTGAAAGCCTTTGGATGCGCGATGGTATTGCTCGCGTCGTCTGCATTCACGCTCACCCACGCTGCGGCCATCACTCCTGCAGAAACGAAGGCCATCGCCGAGGAGGGATACATCTACGGCCTGCCCATCGTGATGAACTACGCGATCATGAACGAATATGCCGTCGACAAGAATACGGACCAGTTCAAGGCACCGTTCAACCACATCAAGAATGAATCGCGCGTCTATACCTACAAAGACACTGCTATCCTCAGCCCGAATAGCGATACACCGTACTCAGTCGCCTGGCTGGACCTGCGTGCCGAGCCCATCGTGATCACGGTCCCCGAAGTCGAAAAGGGCCGTTACTACTCTGTACAACTGGTCGATGGCAACCTCTACAACGATGGCTACATCGGCAGCCGCACAACCGGCAATCAAGCCGGCTCCTATGCGGTTGCCGGCCCCGACTGGCAAGGTGAAGCACCCGATGGCGTCGCCCAAGTCTTCCATTCGACGACGCCATTCATGCTTGTCATTTTCCGCACCCAGCTGTTCAATCCCGAAGACATGCCCAACGTGGAAAAGATACAGGCCGGGTACAGCGTCCAGACACTGTCGGCATTCCAGCACAAGCCCGCACCAGCGGCGGCACCTGACATCGCCTTCCTGCCGGCGACATCGGCCGGGGTTAAAACCCACTTCTGGAGTTATCTGGGCGCTGCGCTTGATTACATTCCGGAGTCCGCCAAAGACAAGGATATCCGGGCCAGATTGGCCATGATAGGTGTGGGTCGTGGGAAGACCTTCGACATGAACAGTCTTTCGCCGGAGCAACGGCAAGCGATGGCCGAGGGGATGAAAGCCGGCGATGCGAAGGTCACCGAGTTCTTGGCCGATGGTGCCACCGACGTCAATGGCTGGCAGGTCGGATCGTTGTGGGGCGACAGCGATTTTTACGACGGCGACTGGCTCAAGCGTGCTGGCGGCGCCAGGGCCGGAATTTATGGCAACGACGCCGCCGAGGCGATGTACCTGCTATCCCGTATCGATGCAACGGGCCAGACCCTGGATGGCAGCAAGCACGACTACACACTCACCTTCCCCACCGATTCATTGCCACCGGTCAAGGCGTTCTGGTCGATCACCATGTACTACAGCGAAAGTCAGCTGCTGGTTGAAAACCCGATCAACCGTTACCTGATCAATTCTTCGATGGTGCCCGACATGAAGAAGAATGCTGACGGTTCGCTGACCATTTACATCCAGTATGAATCGCCTGGCAAGGACAAAGAGTCGAACTGGCTGCCGGCGCCAGACGGCCCTATCTATCTGGCGCTACGCATGTACTGGCCCAGGCCAGCAAGTGACGCCTCATCTGTGCTGCCACCTGGCAAGGGCACATGGGGGCCACCAGGGATTGTCAAGCTTAAGTGACCAGCTAATCGGGTAAGGGCGGGTAATTGGGGCCGTCTCAGAAAACGGAAAAAATCGTACGCTAAGCGTGCGCTGAGGCGGGCACCCAGCGGTACAGCGTAGGAATGGACACGCCGAGGTTCTTGGCCACGTCCTTGGGTGGGACGCCGCTGGCCAGCAGCTTCTTGGCCGACTCGATCTTGCTGTCGGTCATCTTAGGCTTGCGACCACCCTTGCGACCGAGCTGCTTAGCGACTTCCAGCCCGGCGCGGGTGCGCTCGACCGTTAGCTCTCGCTCCATTTCGGCGAGGCTCGCCATGACGTGGAAGAAGAAGCGCCCGGACGGCGTGCCGGTGTCGATGGAGTCGGTGAGACTCTTGAACTGGACGCCTTGCTTGTGCAGTTCGCCGACCAGATCAACCAGTTGCTTGACCGACCGGCCCAGCCGGTCGAGTTTCCAGACAACCAGGGTATCGCCCTCGCGCAGCATTTCGAGCGCCTTGGCCAAGCCTGGCCGGTCTGCCCGTGTGCCACTCACCTTGTCCTCGAAGACCTTTTTGCATCCGGCCTTGATCAAGGTTTCGCGTTGTAGCTCCAGGTTCTGATCCTGCGTCGAGACACGCGCATAACCGATCAACATGGCTTGTCTCGCGCTCGGACGATGTGTGCCTGCATCGCTGGTATGACTAGGCCCATGCCGATCGCCCGCCGTCTGTTGTCGAGCGGGACGGCATCATGGCATGGCCTTCGCCAAGGCTGATCCAATCCTGGACACAGCTTGATTGCTTGCCGACATCGATGCCGTGGTCTGTGTGATATAGATGGCGATGACGACCGCCGATCGTTCCGGAGGCCAGATAACGGCAATGATTGAACGTGAGCCGTGGCCACCCGCTCCGGACTTATCCGCTATGCGCCAATCCTTTGGAAGGCCTGCACGTAACAGGGCATCGGCCACCTGGTCATCAAGCATCCATTGCGTGAGTTCGGTCCGTGCCGTGGTGGACAAGAAGTCGCCGAGCAACAGCTTTTGCAGGCTCCGTGCCGCCGCCAGTGGCGTTGTCGAGTCGCGTGCATCGCCGGGATTGGCTTCATTGAGTTCTGGTTCTAGTCGGTCCAGGCGGGTCTCGTTGTCGCCCATGGAGCGCATGAAGGTGGTGAACGACGGCGGGCCTCCAATGGCATTCAGTGCGAGGTTAGCCGCGGTGTTGTCACTGACGCTGACGGCGGCCCTGCACAGCTCCCGCAAGCTTTGGCTACCGCCTGATGGCACTTTCCCCGTCACTGGTGAATACCTAACCAGCGCCTCGCGGTTGATCAGAATTGGAAGGTCCATGCGTATTTTTTTGTTGTCCGCTTGAGCGAGGACGGCTGCGCAGGTGAAGGCCTTATGAGTGCTGTTTAGGGGGAAACGCTCTTCGCCGCGATGCTGCCATATCTGACCAGTGCCGGTGTCGATCACGGCCACGCCAATCCTCGCCTGGAGCGAGGACTCCTCTTGGGCTACTTCGCGAGCAAGGATACCGACGTCCATGGCGCAAGCAGGTTTGCCAAGCAAGCTCGTGCATGCAAGCACGGCAATAGAAATTGAGCGGACACAAGTCGGGAACGATCTGGCCGACATTGAAGTGGCGAAGCGGATTACTGCTTCACGTACTGCACCTCGCTTCATGTCAAGCGCAACGGACGGTCGCATGGGCATCCCTTCTTATCGAAACTCATTGCAAGTGTAAGGAATCGAGAATAGCATTTTAAGAACTATTTTCGAGAACTGCAATGCCCTGATTTCGCGTGCCGCGCCGGTTGCCTTGACAGGCTTGTCACAAGCCTACGTTTTCAAGAAGAAGGAAACCACATGCCCCGCCGTTCGATCCTGTCCGCCGCCGAGCGCGACAGCCTGCTGGCCTTGCCCGACACCGAAGACGAACTCATCCGGCACTACACCTTCAGCGAGCCCGATCTGTCGCTGATCCGTCAACGGCGCGGCGACGCCAATCGCCTGGGCGTCGCAGTGCAGTTGTGCTTGCTGCGCTTCCCTGGCCAGGGACTGTTGCCAGACGCCGCCGTGCCGAGACCCCTGCTGCAATGGATCGGACGGCAACTGTGGTTCAACCCGGCATGTTGGCCGCAATATGCCGAGCGCGAGGAAACCCGGCGCGAACACCTGCTCGAACTGCGGGCGTACCTGGGCATGGAGCCGTTCGGTCTGGCGCACTACCGGCAGGCCGTCCATGTCACGACCGAGTTGGCTTTGCAGACCGACAAGGGCATCGTACTGGCCAGCAGTGTCCTCGACACACTGCGGCACCGACACGTCATCTTGCCGACGCTGGATGTTGTCGAGCGCGTCTGTGCCGAGGCGATCACCCGCGCCAACCGGCGCATCCATGACGCCCTGGCCGAACCGCTTACGGACACGCATCGCCGCCGCCTCGACGATCTGCTCAAGCGCCGCGACAACGGCAAAACGACCTGGCTGGCCTGGCTGCGCCAGTCACCGGCCAAGCCGAATTCGCGGCACATGCTGGAACACATCGAACGCCTCAAGGCGTGGCAGGCGCTCGACCTGCCTTCCGGCATCGAGCGGCTGGTGCATCAGAACCGCCTGCTCAAAATCGCCCGCGAAGGCGGCCAGATGACGCCTGCCGACCTGGCCAAGTTCGAGCCGCAGCGCCGTTATGCAACCCTGGTGGCGCTCGCCATCGAGGGCATGGCCACCGTCACCGACGAAATCATCGACCTGCACGACCGCATCCTGGGCAAGCTGTTCAACGCCGCCAAGAACAAGCATCAGCAACAATTCCAGGCATCCGGCAAGGCGATCAACGCCAAGGTGCGGCTGTTCGGACGCATCGGCCAGGCGCTGATCGAGGCCAAGCAGGCGGGCCGCGATCCGTTTGCCGCCATCGAGGCGGTCATGTCCTGGGATGCCTTCGCCGAGAGCGTCACCGAGGCGCAGCGGCTCGCGCAGCCGGAGGATTTCGATTTCCTGCACCGCATCGGCGAGAGCTACGCCACGCTGCGCCGCTACGCGCCGGAATTCCTCGACGTGCTCAAGCTGCGGGCCGCGCCTGCCGCCAAGGATGTGCTCGACGCCATCGAGGTGCTGCGCGGCATGAACCGCGACAACGCCCGCAAGGTGCCCGCCGATGCGCCGACCGACTTCATCAAGCCGCGCTGGCAGAAGCTGGTGATGACCGACACCGGCATCGACCGGCGTTACTACGAGCTGTGCGCGCTGTCGGAGCTGAAGAACGCGCTGCGCTCCGGCGACATCTGGGTGCAGGGCTCGCGCCAGTTCAAGGACTTCGAGGACTACCTGGTGCCGCCTGCGAAATTCGCCAGTCTCAGGCAGGCCAGCGAATTGCCGCTGGCCGTGGCCACCGACTGCGACCAGTACCTGTACGAGCGGCTGACGCTGCTGGAAACGCAGCTCGCCACCGTCAACCGCATGGCGCTGGCCAACGCACTGCCCGACGCCATCATCACCGAGTCTGGCTTGAAGATCACGCCGCTGGATGCGGCGGTGCCCGACACCGCGCAGGCGCTGATCGACCAGACAGCGATGATCCTGCCGCACGTCAAGATCACCGAATTGCTGCTGGAAGCGGACGAATGGACGGGCTTCACCCGGCACTTCGCGCATCTGAAGTCAGGCGACCTGGCCAAAGACAAGAACTTGCTGCTGACCACGATCCTCGCCGACGCGATCAATCTGGGCTTGACGAAGATGGCGGAGTCCTGCCCCGGCACGACCTACGCCAAGCTGGCCTGGCTGCAAGCCTGGCACATCCGTGACGAAACCTACTCAACGGCGCTGGCCGAGCTAGTCAACGCGCAGTTCCGGCATCCCTTCGCCGAGCACTGGGGCGACGGCACTACGTCATCGTCGGACGGCCAGAACTTCCGCACCGGCAGCAAGGCCGAGAGCATGGGCCACATCAACCCGAAATACGGCAGCAGCCCAGGGCGGACGTTTTACACCCACATCTCCGACCAGTACGCACCGTTCCACACCAAGGTGGTGAACGTCGGCGTGCGAGATTCGACCTATGTGCTCGATGGCTTGCTGTACCACGAATCCGACCTGCGCATCGAGGAGCACTACACCGACACGGCGGGCTTCACCGATCACGTCTTCGCCCTGATGCACCTGCTTGGCTTCCGCTTCGCACCACGCATCCGCGACCTGGGCGACACCAAGCTCTACATCCCGAAGGGCGATGCCGCTTACGAGGCGTTGAAACCGATGATCGGCGGCACGCTCAACATCAAGCACGTCCGCGCCCATTGGGACGAAATCCTGCGGCTGGCCACCTCGATCAAGCAGGGCACGGTGACGGCCTCCCTGATGCTCCGCAAGCTCGGCAGCTACCCGCGCCAGAACGGCCTGGCCGTCGCCCTGCGCGAGCTGGGCCGCATCGAGCGCACGCTGTTCATCCTCGACTGGCTGCAAAGCGTCGAGCTGCGCCGCCGCGTGCATGCCGGGCTGAACAAGGGTGAGGCGCGCAACGCACTGGCCCGCGCCGTGTTCTTCAACCGCCTGGGTGAAATCCGCGACCGCAGTTTCGAGCAGCAGCGTTACCGGGCCAGCGGTCTCAACCTGGTGACGGCGGCCATCGTGCTGTGGAACACGGTCTACCTGGAGCGGGCCGCCAACGCTCTGCGCGGCCACGGCCAGACCGTCGATGACGCCCTGTTGCAGTACCTGTCGCCGCTGGGTTGGGAACACATCAACCTGACCGGCGATTACCTGTGGCGCAGCTGCGCCAAGATCGGCGCGGGCAAGTTCAGGCCGCTACGGCCGCTGCAACCGGCTTAGCGTACGATTTTTTCCGTTTTCTGAGACGACCCCCCGGAGCGATGCGCCGATGGACGACGAGCTGCTGAAAATCTACAGCCTGATGAAGACCGCCGAGGACCAGCTCGCGGCCTTGAAGCACGCCACCGGCGCGCTGTCCGCCGAGCGGGCCGCCCTCGCCCGAGACCGCGCCGCCCTGGAAAAGACCCTCGCCGAACACGCCAGCGGCCTCAAAACCGCCACCGCAAACCTCAAGACCGCAGGAGCCAACATCCGCCAGGAAGCCCAGAACGCCACGCCCGCCCTCCAGGACGCCACAAAAAAGGCCGTAGAGGCGTCGATGAGGGAAATCCTTACCCATGGCCTCAACCGTCGCCGCAAACGCGCTAAAAACGGCTTCTGGGCCGGTTCTGGAGCGGTTGACGGTGGCGATCCAAGCCGCCGGCACGGCGGAGGCCTCGCTCAAGCGCGCCAGCCAGTGGTTCGCCTGGAAATGGGTCGCCCTCGCGGCGGGCGGAACGGCCGGGATGCTGCTGAGCGCCTTCCTTGCCTTGAAGCTCATCGAACGGTCGCACTGGAACACCCTCGCCACCCAGCAAGAAAGCCTGCTGCAAAACATCGCCCAGCTCCAAGCCACCGCCGACGCGCTGGAAAAGCGCACCTACGGGCTGCGCATCGTGACCGGCAGCGATGGCACGTTCCTGGTCGTGCCCAAAGGCATCCAGGCCACCCAATGCAGGGCCGGACCGTGCATCCGGCTGGAATGAGCGCCAAGATTAAGCCAAACCCCGAGACGGCGAGGAGTTGCCCATGCCAGCCAAAGAGCCGATCCGCGACAACAGCCTACTGGCGAAAATGAAAGCCATCGAAGCTTGCGCCATCGAACGATCCAAAAAGCGACGCGAGCAAGAATCGCTGCCTTTTCCCCCGGAGGCAAAGGCGGAACCCAAGCCACCCGAGCCAACGGCGCAACTGATCGAGTTTCCGCAGTGGCCCGAAGACCGCCGCGCCACGGCTCAAGCGGTCTTCCGCAGTGCCCTGTTTCCGGCCCTGAGCTTCAAGGGGGGCCGGCCGTACCTCAATGGAGAGCGCCTCTGTTCGGTCGAAGGCGTGGAGGTGTTCTTCACGGGCAAGCGGTTCGACCAATCCGACCTGGACGTCTATCTCGAACTGCTCAAAATCGCCCGAAAGACTCCATTCGGCATGGAGTGCCGCTTTTCGGCCCACAGCCTGTTGAAGGCGCTAGGGCGGCAAACGGGTAACAAAGATCACAAATGGCTGCACTCGGTCATCATCCGGCTATGCGCTGGCACCGTGGACATGACCGACCACCAAATGCGCTATTTCGGCGGACTGGTCGATGGCGGCACCAAAGAAGAAGACAGCCGGCACTACAAAGTCAGGATCAACACCGATTTCGCCTGCTTTTTCAAAGTGGGACTGTGGGCGAGCCTGGACAACCAACAACGCTGCGCCCTGGGCCGCAATCAGACCGCCAAGGCCCTGCACGCCTACTACTCAACCCACGTCGCGCCGGGACCGCACACTTTCGAGAAGCTGGCCGGCCTGATCGGGCTCAGCAACAAACAGCGCCGCGACGTGAGAGCCAACCTCATCGAAGCGCACGACGAGCTTAAGCGAATCGGCTTTCTGTCGGGTTACGAGGTACGAGAGGACACCGTCAAGCCGACGATCAACCACACCCCGAGCCAGAATCGGCACCTCGTTCGGAAGATCGTCAAAGCCCGTCGCCAAAAGAACACGGGATAGTGAACGCGCTGACACGGGATAGTGAACGCGCTGACACGGGATAGTGAACGCGCTGACACGGGATAGTGAACGCGCTGACACGGGATAGTGAACGCGCTGAAAACTAAAATTTTTATTTATTTTTAATAGGTTACAGCGTTTTTTTCGGGGGATAACCTTAGGATAACCTTTAGATAACCCGCCGCGCCTGTGGATAACTCTGCTACGACGCAACAAAACGGGGGGTGAAAACACCCCCCGGACCCCCCAAAAGGAGTTCGCTTCGCTCACGGATTTTTCAAACCCAATGGGGGGTAAACCCCCCAAACCCCCCTAGCCTTCGCTGCGCTATGCCCGTCAAGGCCAAGCCGCTTCGCGGCGCGCTTCGCGCGGCCTTGACGGGCGCTTCGCTACGGCTCACTGGTCGCCAAGGCCAAACGGGGTAAACCCGTTTGGCCTTCGGCTCAAACGGATTCGGGGTTTAGGGAGCAGTGGAGCGGAAAACCGGGTTAAGGCACCTTGCCACGGTGCAGGAGATACGATATCTGGAAGCGTCTGCATCATTTTTATTCATGAAAACATGGGCCTAGCCGTACAACATGATTGCGTAAACCTATTACCAATCGAATTGATTTTGCAATAGGGTTTTGCAACGCGAAAACCCGCAATAACACGTCACCCCAGGACGATTGCGCAAACGGTCGTTTGTGCAACTGATTCAGCGGCGAAGAGCACCGCGCCCTGGCGTGTGATGTATTCCCCGGCAAGCGGAGTGAGCTACGTCAACGCTACCCGCGCTACATTAACCGGGTTTTACGTTCCATTGCTCCCTAAACCCCGATTCCCAACACAAGCCCAGTTGTTTCAAAATAATGCTATTTTGCATTACAATGATTCTTTGAGAGACACGACAAAGGCGAGGGCATGACAACTACCTTGACGGTGACGACGCGAGGACAGGTAACGTTTCGCAAGGAGGTATTGCAGCATCTCGGTATCAAGCCGGGGGATAAGATCGAGTTGGAGTTGTTGCCAGAGGGATGCGGTCTGCTGAAAGCCGCTCGACCAGCGGCAACCATCGCCGACTTCGTGGGCTTGCTGGCGGGACGAACGACGAAGGTGGCGAGCATCGAGGAAATCAACGAGGCGGCGGCGCAAGGTTGGGCCAATCGGGAATGAAGGCCGCCGTCGATACCAACGTGCTGGTGCGCACCGTGGTGCGCGATGATGTTCCCCAAGCCGAGGCCGCTACCCGGGTTTTGATGGACGCGACGCTGATCGCCGTGGCTTTGCCGTGCTTGTGTGAGTTCGTTTGGGTGCTGCGGCGGGTCTACGGATTCCAGCCCACCGACGTTGCGGCGGCTATCCGGACCTTGCTCGCCGCCGCCAACGTGGAGGCGAATAGGCCTGCTGCGGAGGCGGGTCTAGCCGTGCTGGAAGCTGGCGGCGATTTCGCGGATGGCGTGATCGCTTATGAGGGACGCTGGTTGGGTGGGGAAACGTTCGTGTCTTTCGATAAAAAGGCGGTGGCGCTGCTAGCGGCTCAGGGCCGGCCTACACTGTTGTTGTGAGTGAACTACAGAGAGACAATAGCTACAATATAGAGACGACTTGATGGCAGCCCCCTAATCGGAGTTCGCTTTGCTCACGCTACGTCGATTGGGAGGGGTGCAGTAGCTTACAAGTGTAGGTTTTTCCGTAAAGAGTAAGCGAGACATGAGGTTGCGGTAAAATAGCCGATAGGGAAATCGCCTGGTTACCGGAGGAACCGTCAT
>Ga0209573_1005665_pt1 | contig 11028 bp, 8 predicted proteins | sample TNRBio252014_DNA_FD_185870 | JGI IMG/M metagenome (GOLD analysis project Ga0209573, IMG submission 185870) | Wastewater treatment Type I Accumulibacter community from EBPR Bioreactor in Madison, WI, USA - TNR Reactor_6/25/2014_ DNA (SPAdes)... | ecosystem: Engineered > Bioreactor > EBPR >...
CATGGCAGACATTCTTGGAAACACCATATATTCCAAATGTTTTTCAGTTGTAATGTATTCTGTCCAAACATTAGCTTGAGCACCCAAAATAAATATTTTTTCATCAAGAGAAAGTTCATTTGGAATGGGGTGATAAGCATAAACTTTTTCCAAAGTAACATAGCCACCAATGGCATGCGGTTCGGTTTTGGGATCGCCTTGATAATAATCAAAATAACAATAATCTGTTGGTGACATCACTACATCGTGTTGCAATTTTGCAGCAGCAATTCCGCCTTCGGTACCTCGCCAAGACATTACTTTGGCGTTTGGAGCTAAGCCACCTTCTAAAATTTCATCCCAACCTATGATATTTCTACCATGTGAATTGATGAATTTTTCAACTCTTTGAGTAAAATAACTTTGCAATTCCATTTCATTTTTCAACCCTTTTTCACGCATCAAATTTTGACAAAAATCACTTTCTTCCCATTGTTTTTTGGGACATTCATCTCCTCCAATGTGTATGGTTTCCGATGGAAAAAGTTCCATGACTTCTATTAAAACATCTTCTACAAATTGAAAAGTGGTTTCAGTTGGAGCATACACATTATCAAAAACACCCCAATGGGTTTCTACTTCCACTTGTTTTCCAGTGCATGAGAGTTCGGGATAAGCAGCAATAGCGGCAACAGCGTGTCCGGGCATTTCAATTTCGGGGACAATGGTGATGTGTCTTTCAGAAGCATATTGTACAATTTCTTTGATATCTTCTTGGGTATAAAATCCACCATATCGGATAGTGTCCTTTATATTGGGATCTAATTCTTTACGCCATGCTCCAATTTCGGTCAATTTTGGATATTTTTTAATTTCAATTCTCCAACCTTGGTCATCTGTCAAATGCCAGTGAAATCGGTTGAATTTATACATAGCTAAAAAATCAATATACCGTTTGACAAAATCTTTGTTATAAAAATGACGAACCACGTCCAAATGCATACCACGCCATTTAAATACCGGATGATCAACTATTTTCACATTTTGAATCTCTTTTTCTAATTTTTCGTCAATAGGAATCAATTGCAAAAAAGTTTGAATTCCATAAAACAACCCTGTTTGAGTTGAAGCAGAAATCAAAACTTCATTTGACTTTATATCAAGTTGATAGGATTCTTCATTTGCAAGATCAGAAGACTGTTTGGAATCTAATTTTAGTACAATTCTAGATTGATTCTTTTTGGATCTACCTTTGAACTTTAATAGGATTTTATGGTCAGATTCAATTTTTGAAATGAGATATTGAGTTTCAAAAAAATTATTATCCGCAACAACTAATACATTTTTATTTAAAATAAAAACACCTTCATTTTGTTGAACTACTGAAGGATAAGGAATCAAAGGAAGTTGATTTTGCGCATGTAATACACTAAAAAACAATACGGTAACAAAATGTAGAAAAATTTTCATCTGTTTATTTTTATTTGATTTTTAATGGTCAGACCCGCTTCGCAGCGAGGCGAGTGGAATGACCTCAATAAACATTTTGGTTGGTATGATGCTTATCTAATATTCATTTCATAGAATAAAATGGATATTTAAGACAACATTAAAATATATTCATTTTCTGTAATAATCGGAACGCCTAAAGTTTCGGCTTTTTTACGTTTTTCAGGTCCCATTTTATCACCAGCTATGACAAAGTCTGTATTTTTTGATATGGAACTAGCCACGATACCTCCATTATTTTCAATGGATAATTTCAATTCGTCTCTTGAAAATTTTTCAAAAACACCTGAAACTACAAATTTTTTATCATTTAATTTCTGACTCATATTCATTTGTGCTTCGCTACTCATTTCCATTTGAACACCATAACTTTTCAATCTTTCTATCAATTGAATATGCCACAAATCATTGGAAAATTCCAATACACTTTGCGCAATCTTCTCACCTATTTCTCCGACCTTCAGCAGTTCTTCTTGATTGGCAGTCATGATTCTATCAATGGATTTGAAATATTTAGCTAATTTTTTAGCAACCGTTTCTCCCACATATCTGATTCCCAAAGCATATAAAACTTTTTCAAATGGAATAGATTTAGACTTTCTAATACCTTCTACTATATTTTGAGCTGATTTTTCAGCCATTCTTTCCAATGGTATAATTTGACTCTCTTTGAGTTCGTACAAATCAGCATAATTTCCAATCAAACCGGCATCGTATAACAATCCAATGGTTTCACCTCCCAAACCATCAATATTCATGGCTTTACGACTGATGAAATGTTCAATGCGACCTTTGATTTGGGTTGGACAATGGTAAAAATTGGGACAATAATGCTTGGCATCACCTTCATTTCTTACCAATTTTGTTTGACAATCCGGGCATTTTTCAATAAATTCAATAGGTTCACTATGAGATGGTCTTTGATTAAAGTCAACACCTACGATTTTGGGTATAATTTCACCTCCTTTTTCAACTTGAACAAAATCACCAATGCGTAAATCTAGTTTGGCCATTTGATCGGCATTATGGACGGAAGCTCTTTTTACAATGGTACCTGCCAATTGAACAGGTTTTAAATTGGCAACCGGAGTAATTGCACCGGTTCTACCCACCTGATAATCAACACTCAATAATTCAGTAATGGCTTGTTCGGCTTTAAATTTGTAGGCAATTGCCCAACGCGGAGATTTGGATGTAAACCCTAATTCTTGTTGCTGTGCCAAATTATTTACCTTGATAACGACTCCATCCGTTTCATAAGCCAATTGGTGTCTAGCGGTATCCCAATGTTGTATAAAACTCAAAACCTCATTTATGTTATAGCATACTTTACCTTCCAACGGAACTTTGAAACCTGCTTCCCGTGCTTTTTGTAAGGTTTCTGAATGGGTTTCATAAGGAACATTTCCAACGACTTGGTATAACAAACAATCCAAAGGTCTTTTGGCAACTTCACTACTATCTTGTAATTTTAAACTTCCACTAGCTGTATTTCTGGGATTGCTATACAAATCCAAACCTTCTTCAGCACGTTCCTCATTCATTTTTTGAAATCCGGATAATGGCAAAATAATCTCACCACGAATGTCAAATTGTTCTGAAAATATTTGTTTTAATTGTAAAGGAATCGACTTGATGGTTTTGATATTGGCAGTAACATCATCACCTTGAACACCATCGCCACGCGTAACCGCCGATTTAAGCATCCCATTTTCATAGGTTAAATTGATAGAAGCACCATCGTATTTTAATTCACAATAGTATGCTACTTGTTCGATACCTAAGCCTTTTTTAACACGACTTTCCCACTCTAAAACCTCTTCAGTTGAATAGGAATTATCCAAAGAGTACATTCGATAGCGGTGATTAACGGTATTGAATTCTTTTGTGATTTGACCGCCAACTCTCTGGGTTGGGGAATTGGAATCAAAAAATTGGGGATTTGCAATTTCCAACAATTCCAATTCTTTTAGTAATTGGTCAAATTCGAAATCGGTAATACTAGGTTTGTCGAGCACGTAATAATTATAATTGTGCTCATTGATGATTTTACGTAAATGATTGATTTTTTGAGAAATATCCGACATAACACTTCATTTGATAAAGTGTTTAAAAATACTAAAAAAAATGAGTTATTCAAATATTATAGAATAAGGTCTCTCGATACTCATTTCCAATTCATCCATACTGAAATGTCGGCTTTTACGCAATGTTTCTCTACCTGCAAAAAAAGTGAGGATGGTTGGTTCGACAAATACGGAATATTGAGCAGAAACTTCGGGGCTGAGTTCTCTATCGACAAAATAGAATTTCATTTTGGGAAACTTGGTTTGAATGAGTTGCATCACTTTCGGAGCAACCGCTTCACCCACGTTACAAGAAGAAGAGTTGAAATATACCAAAAATGCATCGTCATTTTGCAAAGCAGCTTCAAATTCTTCTAAATTATTGAGATAACCAAATTCGTACATATAAAAGATGTGATATTTCTATTGAATCATAATTCTGTGCAAAACTAGCTATTTTAATCTGGTTACATTTGAAACACTTGTTACATATCAATATTTTTGATAGTTACATTTTTGCAAACTATAAAATTTTAATATTAATTCAGATATAAGCGGTACTTTTGTACTTATAAAAATGGTAACCCTAAAAACTTTATAACTTTTAACTTTATAACTTTTAACTTTATAACTTAATAAAATGTCAGACAACATTGAAAGATTAAAATGCGTAATCATCGGATCGGGACCTGCCGGCTATACAGCTGCTATTTACGCTGCTCGTGCCGATATGAAACCTGTAATGTATACCGGATTGGAAATGGGAGGTCAATTGACTACCACTACCGAAGTCGATAATTTCCCAGGCTACCCTCAAGGTGTAGAAGGTCCTAAACTAATGGAAGATTTGAAAGCTCAAGCAGAACGTTTTGAAACTGATGTGAGATTTGGTATGGTAACAAAAGTGGACTTTAATAAAGAACACGGTGGAATCCACGTATTGGAAATAGATGGAAGTAAAAAAATTGAAGCAGAAACCGTTATTATAGCAACCGGTGCAAGTGCAAAATATTTGGGATTACCTAGCGAACAAAGATTACGTGGTGGAGGTGTTTCAGCTTGCGCAACCTGTGACGGATTCTTTTACAGAGGTCAAGACATCATCGTGGTAGGCGGTGGAGATACCGCTGCAGAAGAAGCTACTTATTTATCTAAAATCTGCAATAAAGTAACTTTATTAATTCGTCGCGATGAATTGAGAGCTTCTAAAGCGATGCAAAACAGAGTATTTAACACTCCAAATATCGAAGTTTTATTCCATACTGAAATTGATGAGGTCTTGGGAGAAAAAACAGTTGAAGCTGTTCGTGTAATCAATAATCAAACAAAAGAAAAGAAAGACATTCCGGTAACGGGTGTTTTTATAGCCATTGGTCACAAACCCAATACCGAATTATTTGATGGTATTTTGGATATGGATGCCAATAAATATTTGATTACGCAAGGGAAATCTTCTAAAACTAATGTTCCCGGCGTATTTGCTTGTGGTGATGTTCAAGATCACGAATACAGACAGGCCGTTACTGCAGCTGGAAGTGGTTGTATGGCTGCTTTGGATGCAGAAAGATATCTTTCAACCATTGAATAATCAAAATAGATGGTACAATTTTCAAACCCAAATCCTAATCGGATTTGGGTTTTTTTAATTAAAATAATTGTACATGATCAATTATTTTTAAAAAAAAGATTATTTAATTAATTTATTGATATTTAAATGAATACAATTTTTAAAACATGATTATAATCATTTTACAATTAAAAATTATGTCTTTAATTTGTCTAATTCTTGAAATACTTTTGTAAATATCATTTTTTATTATATTTTTAGACCCTAAATAATAACCCCAAATCCGTACATAATGAGAGCAATTTATATTTTGCTTATTAGTTTTTTCTTCAATATTAATAGTTTCGGACAGGAAAATGAAGCATATAAAGTTCAAAATCCTGAATGTAAACAAGAAATCACTGGTTTTGTAAAAAACATTAAAACAGGTGAAGTACTTCCTAAAGCCTTGGTTCAATTGTTCAATAGAGGAGAGTTAGTAACTACTATTGAAACCGGAAGTGATGGAGCCTTCCGTTTTACGTTGGAATGTGGTACACGTTACAGTATTAATGCCCGATTTGAGAATTATACCATTAATTCTAAGATAATTTATACAACTACCAAAGTTGAAAATAAAGAATTGGATTTATATTTATATCCCACTCGTGAGTTTGTTATCAGAAACACCAATAAATACATAGATACCAATTTTATTGATTTTGAAACTGATGTAGAAAATATCAGCGAGCCCGCTAGATTGGAATTGGAAAAAGTAGTCAATATCATGCGTAAATACCCTGAAAAGAAATTCAGCGTTGATGTTCACACAGACAGTAAAGGTGATAGTCCTTACTCCTTATCTATTACAAAACAGAGAGCCGATGAAATCATTAATTATTTGATTGAAAAAGGTATAGAAGCAGACCGCTTAGAAGCAAATGGGTATGGTGATACACAATTAGTTAATCATTGTGCCAAGGATATCAAATGTTCAGAAGCAGAACACAAAGCCAATCGTAGAATTGAATTTTTAGTTATCGAATAAACCTATTAGTGTCCATTTAATTACTTTTAAAACTCCCTAAATGTGAAAAAAGTATTATTAATTCTAGTTTTAGCTTGGAATATCAGCATGATTTCCCAAGAATTGGTGAAAAATTGTTCAAATAGTGTTACAGGTAAAGTTGTCAATAAACAATCAAAAGCTTCAATTTCGAATGCTTTGATTCAATTGAAACTCAATGGGAAAATTGTAGAGCAACTTCATTCTGATGTAAATGGTTCATTTGCCTTTCAATTGGAATGTGATTCCAGGTATCAAATCAGCGCCGTTTTTGAAAATTATTCTAAGAGTATCAAATTGGTTTTTACAGCTAGAGAAAATGCAACTCATGAAGTTTTATTGGAAATGATTCCTTTAAGTGAATTCAAAATCATAGGAGACAAACGAATAATTGTTATGGAACCTATCGAATTTGAACCGGATGATTTCACTGTTAGTCAGGAAATAGGTAATCAATTGGATGTTGTGGTTGAATTAATGAATAAATATACGCAAATTCAAATTGAAATTGGTTTTCACTCCAATAATATGGGAGATTTGAATTTTCTAAAATCCTTAACTCAAAAACGAGCTGATGCATGTGCCTCTTATATAATAAATAAAGGAATTGCACCTGAAAGAGTTATTGCTAAAGGGTACGGTTTTACAGCTCCGCTAGCCGATTGTGATACCGAAAGTATGCGGTCAAACAAAGAAAAATGTAATAAAAATTACCGCACCGAATTCGTGGTTACATCTGAATTAATTGAATAATTATTTACCGAATTTTAAGTAAGTATAAATACAAACAACTAAATAAAATTTAGTTGTTTTTTTGTTTTAAACATTATGGTATTGACACTATTATTTTGAATTCAATTGTAGAAATTATTCCCATAGAAAATTACATCAAACTTTTATAAATATTTGTTAATCTGATTACTATTTAACATAGGATACTCCGTTATAACATATAATTAAATCATTTATATAATTTAAAAGATTGAATTAGATCAAAAAAAAAGCTTGCACATGTGGTGCAAGCTTTGATTTTTTAGTATCAATCTACTATTTTTTAGAATACTTCGCTTCATTAATTTTAGCATCGATATCCATAGCTGCTTGAGAAGCAGGATATTCCTCTTTAATTTTGATAAATAATTCTTCTGCCTTGGCAAAATCTTTAAGAGCCATTGCTGTTTTGGCGGCTTTATCAATAAAAATCGGAGTTGTAAAAGTATTTGGATTTAATTCATAAGCTTGTTCATAATAATCCAAAGCATCTTCCAGCTTATTCAAATCGGTGAAGGCATCACCAATTGCTCCTTTGGCAACTGAACCCAACATCAAATCATCTGATGAAAAATCATCTAAATATTCAATTGCTTTTTTATGGTCAGCCATTTTCAAATAAGAAACACCAGCATAGTATTTAGCTAAATTACCCGCTTTGGTATTACCATATTGGTCAATTATATTTAACAATCCCGATTTAGCACCATCCCCGTTTAAAGCCAAATTATACAATGAATCGGCTGGTTCAGCCATCTTCAATGCTTCTTCAAAATAAGCTTTTGGAAAAGCTAATTCATCTGCGGCATTTTTTTCAGCAGGTTGTTTTACAAATCTCATGTAAGCTAAATAAGCCAGTACTACTGCTACTACAACACCCAATCCTATCAATAAATATTTTTGTCTTTTTAAAATCCAAGTTTCAATCTTATTTGCACCTGTATCCAAACCTTCAAAAACTTCTTTCGTTGTGCTTTGTGCACTCATGACTGCATCGTGATCTTTTGTCAGTTGTTTAGCAGCTTTATCCTTCTTTTTATATGTTGCCATTGTAATAATTTTAAAATAGGCGCAAAAATACATTATTTTGTTAAAATATCCTAACCTTTTATCATTTGAATTTCAACAAACTTCTTCATACCTCATTTATTCTCAAACCTCTTGATGAATCCATAATATTATGTACTCAAGTTTCGCAAGCAATGTTACTTGTTGAATTACTTATAATTATTAAATATAAGATATTAAACTTAATTTGATTATCAGTAATTTAACATTCCTTGAACGATTTTGCAAAAATCTTTGTGTATCTCTGTGTATTCTCAGTGTATCTTTGGGAAATAGCATTTTTAACTATAACACAATTATAATCACTGAACACCACTAAAAAATAAAAACAAAGTGAAGTAAAAAGCACAAAGAAGCCACAATCCCGATAGCTATCGGTATACACAAAGTTTAAAAAGTATTATATTGTATATCAGTGTTATATATATTAATATTTTAACTTGCGAAACTTGAGTTATGTACTAGATTGCTTAATTAACAGGTATCAAAAAACATTGGATAACTTACCAAACATCCATTTATCGAATCCTTATCTCACCTTAAATACGCAAAGAATATGTAAAAGCCACGAATCATGCTTGCAGTTCTGCCACGCAAGGCGTGGTTGACAGGTACACAAATTTATCATTTTATAATAGGTGCATGCAAATTGATGCTAAATTACTGAGTAATAAACACTAATCTTAAATCCTTGCAGATTTAAGGTCTCATATGAATTATCAAATTAAACAGACAAACTATTTCAAGCATACAACTAATGTTTTATCTTTGCATCAAACGGTTTTTTCAATTATGTTTTTGAATAGCATCCAACTTATCAATTATAAAAATTTCACAGCCCAATCCTTGGATTTTGACAGTAAGATCAATTGCCTTGTGGGAAATAATGGCGTTGGGAAAACCAATGTTTTGGATGCCATATACCATTTATCTCAAACCAAGAGTTATTTCAATCCTGTTACCCTTCAAAATATAAAACATGGTGAAGACTTTTTTTTAATTGAAGGAAATTTTATTAAAAATGATGAAGATGAACATATTGTCTGTAGTTTTAAAAAAGGACAAAAAAAAATCATCAAGAGAAATGGTAAAATATACGAACGGTTTTCTGAACACATTGGAAACATTCCATTAGTTATTATTTCTCCGTCGGATCGTGATTTAATTGTAGAATCTAGTGAAACACGTCGTAAATTTATAGACCATGTCATTTCTCAATCCGATAAAAAATACCTAAACGACTTGGTAAATTATCATAAAGTATTAGCGCAACGCAATGCGTTACTTAAATATTTTTTTAAAAACAGAGTGTTTAATGCTGATAATTTAAATGTCTACGATGCGCAATTGGAAATGTATGCAAACCCAATATTTGAAAAAAGGAAAGAATTTATAGCCCATATTTCACCCGTTTTCACCAAGCATTATCAATCTATTTCCAATGGTACCGAAACCGTGAGTTTGGAATATAAATCTCAACTCTCCGATCATTCGTTAAATGATTTATTGCATGAAAACTTACTCAAAGACAGAATGTTGCAGTATACTGGTATTGGAATTCACAGAGATGATTTGGAATTTTTAATTGATGGATATCCCATACATAAATTTGGTAGTCAGGGACAACAAAAATCATTCTTAATAGCTTTAAAATTGGCACAATTTGATTTGATTCAAGTCCAAATGGAAGTAACTCCAATTTTACTTTTAGATGATATTTTTGACAAACTTGATGACGAACGAGTGAGTAAACTGATCAAAATGGTAAAAGAAGATCATTTCGGACAGATTTTCATCAGCGATACACATCAGGAAAGAACAGAAAACGTAGTTAAAGAAACACATCAATCCTATAAAATTATTGCACTCTGATGGCTAAATTTCAAAGACATAATGAAGCCAATTCTTTAGCTGATCTCCTTAAAATAGTAATCAAGGAAAATCACTTGGAAAAAGGATTAAATCAAGTAAAATTACATGATTTATGGCAAGAAATTATGGGACAAGGCGTTGTGAATTACACTGAAAAAATCCAATTACAGGGTGAAACTTTGATTATTCATCTCACTTCATCGGTTTTGAGAGAAGAACTGAGTTATGGGAAGGAAAAAATTGCTCAAATGCTTAATGAAGCTTTGGGTGAAAATCTTATCAAAAAAGTAAGATTGGTTTGAGCTAACTTATATCTATAAAATCAATAAAAGAATGACAACCTTATTCGTTCATATTCAAGAATTAGTTCAGGTTAGGGAACCGGGAATTTCATTTCTTTCAGGTATCGAAATGCATGCTTTACCAACTATAAAAAATGCCTTTTTATTGGTTGAAAATGAAATCATAAAAGATTATGGATCGATGGATAATTTACCCTCAAAAGAAGTTGATAAAACAATAGATTGTACCGGTAAAATAATCCTTCCTTCTTGGTGTGACAGTCATACACATCTCGTTTTTTCGGGGCATAGAGAAGGCGAATTTATCGATAAAATTAGAGGTGTTTCATATGAAGAAATTGCCCAAAAAGGTGGTGGCATTTTAAATTCAGCTAAAAAATTACAGGAAACATCTGAAAATGAATTGTTTGAACAATCTTATAGAAGACTGGAGGAAATTATTCAGTTGGGAACAGGAGCAATCGAAATTAAATCAGGTTATGGTCTAGAAACAGAAGCCGAACTAAAAATGTTACGGGTCATTCGTAAATTAAAGGAAAATTATCCCATTTCTATCAAAGCCACTTTTTTGGGTGCACATGCTTTTCCACACAAATATATTTCCGATAAAGAAGCCTACGTTAGTTTAATAATCGACGAGATGTTACCTTTAGTCCATAGAGAAGATCTAGCCGATTTTGTAGATGTTTTTTGTGAAAAAGGATATTTTTCAATCGATCAAACCGAACGTATTCTCAAGGAGGCTAGAAATTATGGATTAATTCCTAAAATTCACGTCAATCAATTTTACAGTATAGGTGGAGTTGGAATTGGAGTCAAACATAAAGCTTTAAGTGTAGATCATCTAGA
>Ga0209573_1005666_pt1 | contig 11025 bp, 10 predicted proteins | sample TNRBio252014_DNA_FD_185870 | JGI IMG/M metagenome (GOLD analysis project Ga0209573, IMG submission 185870) | Wastewater treatment Type I Accumulibacter community from EBPR Bioreactor in Madison, WI, USA - TNR Reactor_6/25/2014_ DNA (SPAdes)... | ecosystem: Engineered > Bioreactor > EBPR >...
GCGGACAAAGTGACACCGGGCTGTCGTCTGCTCCTGCGCACGGATTGGTCCCTCCACGCGGATCTGCCCGACTACCGGCCCGATATGCCGCGTATTTCCGCCGCGTTGGCCCGTTGGCTGGTGGAACGGAGCGTAGGACTGGTCGGGGTAGAGACGCCTTCGGTGGCCTCCCTGCGTCCGGAGAACAAAGCCGAATTGACCGAAGTGCATCGTACGCTTTTGGGCGGTCAGATTGTGATTGTAGAGAGCCTGACCAATCTGCGTGCTCTGCGCCAGGAGACAGTGGAGTTCATTGCCTTGCCCCTTAAGATCGATGGCGGCGACGGCTCACCTGTGCGGGCGATTGCAATAGAAGAAGCATAGGGTACAGCTCGGCGGAAATAATCGACTAATTTCTGGCGTTGTGCGTGGTGCGTGAACCAGTTCACGCACCACGCACAACAAAATTCAGGTGTATTTACGCTGCTCTGTAAGAATGTGTTGACGAGATTTGTTCCGCTTGCATCCCTCCCATCTGTGCCCGTGTTTTTATTGTCAGGTTGCCGATCCTGCAATGCCATTGATGTAAGCTGTCACCATACGCTGAAAGCTCTTGTCCACCTCCAACGGCATCTCAAAGCCGCCTGCCATCTCCAGGCTGACGAAGCCGTGGAGCAGACTGCGCAGCCCCCGCACCGCGTGCCAGGCGTCCTCGCCTTCCAGCCCCAACGAAGCCAGAATCAGCACAATTGTCGTTAAAATTTCCTCGGACGCTTCCGTCGCGGCCGCATCTTCGGTGGGAACGGCGGGCAGAATCAGCGGGTAGATGCCCGGATTTTCCTGGGCAAACCGGCGATAGGCGTGGGCCAGGTAGACCAGCGCTTTGCGCCCCGTTTCTCCGGCGGCGGCCTGGCGCAGGGCACGGGAGAGCCGGGTCAGCGCATAGAGACGCATCTCCCGGCGCAGCCCGTCCAGCCCGGCGATGTGGTTATAGAGCGACGGCGGCTGGATGTCCAAGGACGCGGCCAGTTCGGTCAGCGTCACTGCCTCCGGGTTACGGGCCGCGTTCGCCATCTCCACCGCCCGCCGCACCACCACTTCCTGGGTCAATCCTCTGCGTTTAATCATCCAAACCTCCTACAAATGCTATTCCCGCTGAATTCCACAACGGGCAGGAGCCGGGAATCCTCCAATGCCGCCGTGCGGTGGCCCATCCCTTTCAGATACTCTGCATCCGATGCAAAGGCCATAAAATCCGCCAACGAGTTTTGCCGAACCAGCATCACACAATCCCATCTTTCCTCTGCGGGACCGATCAGATAGTGACCGCCTGCGCCGAGCAAGGCGAGGGAGCCGCCGGTTGCTTCGAGAAAGGGCAATGTGTGGTCCATATACGCCTGGTATGCCTGTTGCCCTGAAATTGGTTCATCGGGGGCCAGATCAGGCGTTGCAGAATAGTCGGCTTCGTCACGAAAGCGCAACAGATTGAGCATCACCACCTCGCCTGGAATGTGGCGAGAGAACAACTTTCTGCCCGCTTCTTGCGTCGGTTCGAGGTATCGTTCAGTCATACTTTTTTCCTTCCTTCCTGTGTAAATTCTACATCTCAAATCTTCTGGTGGCTCGCTCAATCGCAGCCGACAGTTCCGCTTGTGGATTTTCCAACACCGGCCCGTGGCCCACCGCCAGCCGGGACGGTTGGAGTGCGGCCAGCTTGCGCGCTGTCTCCAGCGCCGTAGCTTTGTGCCAGGTTGCCCAGGCGGGCAATGGGAAAAGCCAGCGCATATCCCCGCTCACCGCCAGCCCGCCCTGGGTCTGGAAAGCATCGCCTGCGTAGAGAGTCCCGTCTCGGGTGTCCCAAAAGGCCAACTGATCCGGTGCGTGGCCCGGCGCGGCAACCACCTGCAAAGAACCGACCCGGTCGCCGTCGGCCAAAGTGCGCGCTGCTTTTGTCTGGCGACGGACAAATCCGCCCCGCAGTTTGCTACCCGCCTGTCCCGGCTCCAGGCGCATATCGCCAGCCAGAAAGCGAGCAGTCTGTTCGCTGCACAGAAATTCCGCGTCGGGCAGTCGGGCCATCAGTTCATCCAGCGAACCCGCGTGGTCCGTGTGGGCGTGGGTCAACAGCACCCGCCGAATCGGCTTACCCAGCGCCTGTGCCCCGGCCAGAATCGCATCCGCGCTGCCCGCCATCCCCGTGTCGATGGCAGTCAGGCCGTCCGCTTCTTCCACCAAATAGCTATTCATCACACCAAAGCGGGTGATTTTTGTGCAAAAATTGCCGTGGGTCGCTGTCATGGGTTTTCTCCGTACATAAAAAAATGGAAACACAAACTAATATAAATAATTTATAAACTATTTGTGTTAGTTTGTCAAATCCCCATAGGATTTGATTTATGCTGTCAACTTTCATTTCTCATTGTGAAAATCGCTTATTTGGGGTACACTTAACCAGTCCAACAGTGGACGTGGTTTCCCCTCTATCCACCATTTTTGGGAAAGAAAACCTCATGACTGAAGAATTGCTCAACAAAGTCAACACTCATTCCAGCCCCTCGGACCTGCGCATTACTGATATACGGGTTGCGAACCTGTCCGGGCTGCCCATGCGCTTAGCGCTGATCCGCATCGACACCAACCAAGGCATCTCCGGCTACGGCGAAGTGCGTGACGGGGCCAGTATGAACTATGCGCTGACCCTCAAGCGCCAGCTTATCGGCGAGAATCCCTGCAACATCGACAAAATCTTCCGCAAGATCAAACAGTTCGGCTACCACGGACGCCAGGCCGGTGGCGTCTGCGCGGTGGATATGGCCCTCTTCGACCTGACCGGACGGGTCTACGGCGTGCCGGCCTATCAGCTTGTGGGCGGCAAATTCCGGGACAAAGTGCTCTGCTACTCGGACACACCCAGCGTCCCCGACGGCAAAGAGATGGGCGAACGTCTCAAAGGTCGGATGGAGATGGGCTTCAAATTCCTCAAAATGGACGTGGGCATTCAGTTGCTGAAGGATGTGCCCGGCGCGCTGATCGCCCCTCCCGGGATGCTGGAAAGCCGCACAGTGATGCACCAGTTCACCGGCATTCAGATCAGCGACATCGGCATCGACCACCTGGTCCAATACGTGGAAGATGTGCGCAGCATCATCGGCTACGAAATTCCCCTGGCCGTGGACCACTTCGGCCACATCGGGCTGAAATCCTGCATCCGCCTGGGCAAGGCCCTGGACAGATTCACCCTGGCCTGGTACGAGGATATGATTCCCTGGCAGTTCCCGGAGCAGTGGGCCGAGCTGACCCAGGCCGTGGACACCCCCACCTGCACCGGCGAGGATATCTACCTGAAAGAGGGTTTCCTGCCCCTGCTCCAGAACCGGGCCGTGAATGTCATCCACCCGGACCTGGCCTCCTCCGGCGGCATTCTGGAGACGAAGAAGATTGGTGATATGGCCCAGGACTACGGCATTGCCATGGCCATGCACATGGCCGGTTCCCCCATCAGCGCGCTGGCCAATATGCACTGCGCCGCGGCTACCGAAAACTTCCTGGTGCTGGAAAACCATTCGGTGGACCACCCGCAATGGAACCAACTGGTCACCGGTCTGCCCGAAACGCTGATCCAAGACGGCTATATGCACGTGACCGAAAAGCCGGGGCTGGGCTTCGACGACATCAACGAAGAGATGGTGCGGGCACACCTGAACCCCCGCAATCCGGTCTACTTCGACCAGCCCACGGACGAGTGGGACAAGGATTGGTCCTGGGATCGGCTGTGGAGCTAAGCAGATTCGATGCTGGGATGATGTGACGAGGAAAAAAGGGTGATGATCAGTCGTAGATCATCACCCTTTTTGATAGGGGAGAATGGGTTGTCTTGCGGGCCCGCTGACAATTTACGGGGGTCTATTCCACCGCAATTAGAACGTGACAATCTTCACAGCGATACTGGACTTTGCCTGCTGTCGGTTCGGCCACCTTTTCAAAGTCATAGCGCTTGGAGCCGGTTGTTTCGTAACATTCAGGGCACCATTGACTGCCCAGTTCGTCGCTTTTGATTGTCAGATGGCAATGACGACAGCGCAACCGTTCTTCGCGTTCCGACAGCAGGACGAGATTCTTGTGTCTACACGGTTTTGCATTCATATCTACCCAATGTGAAAGGAAAAAAGATGACAATCCTCAGCGCAGCCGACCGGGCCTTCTGGGACGAGCAGGGCTATATCGTCGTCCCCAACGCCGTGCCCCAGGAAAATCTGGACCGGGTGATCGACACCCTCTGGGACTTCCTGGGGATGGATCGCAACAACCCAGAGGAGTGGTACAGCCGCCCGGACTGGCATCGCCCAACCGGAATGGTGGAACTATACCACCACCAGGCCCTGTGGGACAACCGTCAGCATCCCCGCATCCATCAGATTTTCACCGAACTCTTCGGCGATGAAAAGCTCTGGGTCAGTCTGGACCGGGTGAATATGAACCCGCCGGCCCGGGCCGACTGGGACTATAAAGGTTTCATCCACTGGGACTTTGACCCGACCACCTGGCCGATTGGTCTGCGTGTCCAGGGCGTCCTCAACCTCACCGACACGGACGAAGCCCAGGGCGGCTTCCAGTGTGTGCCCGGCTCCCACCGCCAGGTGGAAGAGATTGTAGCCCGGCAGAAGGAAGGGGCCAATCTGCGCAGCCCGGACATCACCGGTCTGACCGTCAAGCCGATTCCGGCCAAAGCAGGCGATCTGGTCATCTGGCATACGGGGCTGCTCCACGGCAACGGACGCAACCGCACGGATCGACCCCGGCTGGCCCAGTACATTTCTATGTATCCGGCCCAGCCCCAGAACGAAGAAGCCCGCCAGGAGCGCATCGCCCAGTGGCGGGAGCGGCGACCACCGGCCAATGCCCGGGCTTTTCCCGGCGACCCGCGCAAATTGGAGGAACAGAGCGGCCAGTCCGCACAGTTGACTGAACTGGGCAAGAAACTGCTCGGCCTGGAGCTTTGGTAATACGCGAAAGGACCTGCCAGGTTTCGGAAAACCTGGCAGGTCCTTTCTAAACGAGGAGAATCCCCGATGACACACATTCAATACGGCATACGTGTCCCCGCCTTCCCGGTCAACGGCAGCCAGGGGCAAACATTCACCGCTGAAATTGCGGCTACACTGACCGCAGCGTCAGGCAAATTTCACTCGGCCTGGGTGGCGGATCATTTCATCCCCTGGGCCGCTTGGCAGGATGCCGAGACAGATACACTGGAATGTCTCTCCAGCCTCTGTTATCTGGCCGGGGCCTTTCCCCAACTCCACTTCGGCACAATCGTTCTCTGCCAGTCCTACCGCAACCCGGCCCTGCTGGCCAAAATGGGTGCGACGCTCCAACTGCTCAGCGGCGGACGCTTCATCTTCGGCATCGGCGCGGGCTGGAAAGTGGACGAATACCAGGCCTACGGCTACGATTTCCCCAAACCAGCGGTGCGCATCCGCCAGTTGGAAGAGACCGTCGAGATCGTCAAACGGATGTGGACAGAGACCCCCGCCAGCTTCGAGGGCAAATACTACCGCATCGAAAACGCCCTCTGTGAGCCAAAGCCCAATCCCCGGCCCCCAGTGATGATCGGCGGCGGCGGCGAGCAACTGACGCTCCGGGTGGTGGCAAAGCACGCGGACTGGTGGAACATTCCCGGCGGGGATGTGGCCCGCTATGCCCAAAAGCTGGATGTGCTGCGTGGCCACTGCGACGCGGTGGGCCGGGACTTCGACAGCATCCGCAAAACCTGGGCCGGGGAGACAATCTCCGTGGCCCACAACCGGGCCGACGCCCAGCGCTACGCGGACGCTTCCCCCTTTGCCAAAGGCGGTGGAATGGTGGGCACACCGGAGGAGGTGGCCGACCAATTGCGCGCCTTCACCGCCCTGGGCGTGGACTACTTCATCCTGCGCTTCACCGATTTCCCCGGCGTAGACGGTCCGCTGCTTTTCGCGGAGGAAGTGATGCCGTTGTTGGGGTAGGAGAAGGCAAAAGGCAAAAGGGGAAGGCAAAAGTAGGTCGGACCGACACTCGACAATCTTCCACACACAAGGAGAAACCCAATGCAATACACAAACTTGGGCCGCACGGGTCTTTCTGTCAGCCGCCTGTGCCTGGGCACAATGAACTTCGGCACCCGCACCAGCGAAGCCGACAGCCACGCCATTATGGACCGGGCACTGGACCTGGGCATCAACTTTTTCGACACGGCCAACCGCTACGGGCGGGATGTGAGCAACGGCTTCACCGAAGAGGTGATCGGGCGCTGGCTGGCCCAGGGCGGTCGCCGGGAGCAGATTGTGCTGGCGACGAAAGTCTACGGGGCGATGGGCGACGGCGTCAACGACCGGGGACTTTCCGCCTACCACATCCGCCAGGCCTGCGAAGACAGTCTGCGCCGCCTGCAAACCGATCACATCGACCTCTACCAGATGCATCACGTCCAGCGCAACACCCCCTGGGAGGAAATCTGGCAGGCGATGGAACTGCTGGTGCAGCAGGGCAAAGTACTCTACGTGGGCAGCAGCAACTTTGCTGGCCTGCACATCGGCCAGGCTCAGCACGCCGCGGAAAAGCGCAATTTTATGGGGTTGGTCTCGGAGCAGAGCAAATACAGCCTGAATATGCGGATGATCGAACTGGAGGTCATCCCCACCTGCCGGGAGTACGGCCTGGGGCTGATTCCCTGGAGTCCGCTGGGGGGCGGGCTACTGGCGGGCAGTGAATTTGCCAGCGGCGACCGGGCCAAAGGTCGTCTGGCCGCGGCTTCCGAGCAGGTCCGGGCCAGCCTGGCCGAGTACGAAGCCTTCTGCGCCGAGTTGGGCGAGAAGCCCGCGGATGTGGCCCTGGCCTGGATGCTGGCCAATCCGGTGGTCACCGCGCCGATTATCGGCCCCCGCACAATGGCCCAACTGGAAGAGAGTCTGCGTGCGCTGGAGATTTCGTTGGACGCAGACGCGTTGAAGCGGCTGGATGAAATCTGGCCTGGCCCCGGCGGCGAAGCACCTGAAGCCTACGCCTGGTAGAAGCATATCGTCTGCCGGATTTCACATCCGGCAGACGTAGACTGCCTCCACAACCTGTCGGCATAACCGATCAATCTCACCCGGCCTCTACCGCAGCCAAATGCTTCTTAGCCCGCCGCAGTCTGGTGCTGACGCTTTTTTGCATATGGTCTGATGTGCCAGCGCCGTGCCAGGCCGGGTGATTATCAGGCAGAATGTCAGGGGTTTGCTTCTCCAGCAATGTAATCACCTGTTCAAAGTCGGCTCTGGCTCTGGCAAAATTCTGCTTGGCTTGATATGCATGGCCGCGATTCGTATAGGCTACAATGTAGTTTGGATTAACGGCAAGCGCCTGATTGTAGGCATCAATGGCCTGATCATACTCGCTCTGGTCCAGGTGGACATTCCCCCGATTTGTGTAGGCCGCGGCTGAATTGGGATCGAGTTGAAACCTATCGCCTTCGTATATTTTTCTGATAATCGGCGCAAGAGTTGCCAATAGCTGTGCCGGATGGGTCGGCCTGCCGTTGATGGCCTGACCCAAAATGATAGATTGTCCATACACTTCATCGCCTACTTTGAGATCGATATCGACACCTTCCGCCAACGAGGCCTGGACATATTGCCCTTTCCCCCGATCCCTCTCATCCCGGAGAAGTTCCACTGTCAGTTGATCGCCCTGTACTTTGATAACCTGGCTGAGAAACGGGCGAAAAACGATTTGTGCTGGCGTAGGAATCCTGTCGATGACGACCAACTGTTCAGGCCGAATCTTGATTTGATCCTGAACCTGCAACGAATAGCGGGTGTCGAGCAACGTATCGTCCTCGATCAGCCGAACCTGACAACCTGCTGCTCCACACGACATCACCTTTGCAAGAGCTAATTTCATACCCATCTCCTTGATAAATTCATCACTATTTGAGGGCCGGTGTTCAATCAGATAGTCTTGGAGCAAATGAATCATTTCCTCTTTTAATCGCTTGCGCGCTGCGTAGAGACGCGTCTTCACAGTTGCCACTGGGATCTCAAGAAACGCGCTGATCTCCCGCTGGGAATATTCGTTAATGTAGAAGAGCGTGACAACAGTCCGTTGGTGTTCTGGCAGAGCGGTGATAGCGGCCAAAACTTGCTCCTGCATCTCACGGCGTTCTATCATCTCAAGCGGAATCAGATCAGTCGATGCAGTTTCGCTGGCAAATTCCAACGGAATGTCATGCACTTTTCTGGCCCGCTGAATTCGATTGATCTGGGTGAAAACAATACGCCGGAACCAGCCCGGAAAGGCAGCTGAATTGCGAAGATCGGGCAAGTCGTAATAGGCACGGATAAATGCCTCTTGCGCTGCATCTTCTGCCAGTTGTCGATCTCCCAATATGGAATAGCTGTAGGCGATGGCCATATCCTGAAAATTCTGGATTACCTTTTCATAGGCGCCTTGCTCGCCAAGTTGGGCGCGTCGGATCAGATCATTTGGGGATTCATTGTTTTTCGTCAGCACTTCACCTCCAATATTTACTCCGCTGCAAGTCCTTCTATTCATAAGAGCCATATTTCCCAAAAAAGGTTCATCTCCGCAATAAACGGTTGAGGCTTTGTTCGGATAGGTATCTATAGACGCGAACAAGCCGCTGAACGGACAGCGGCTTCAACAGCGATATTTGCTTTGTGGGCCAGCAGACTGACCCAATAGCCAGAGTGAACGACCGCTAACGACTCACTCCCCACCCGCCGCCGCCAGGGGTCTCAATCCGCAGTCGGCTGCCCGCGGCCAGGCGGTGGCTGAATTTGCCGGGCAATTCTTCTTCCCGCCCATCCGGGTGGATGAGCAAATTACGTCCGGTTGCGCCGGACGCCCCCCCTGCCAACCCCCAGGGACCGACTACCCGCCGGTCGCTGAGAACGGTGACAGTCGTCTCCCCCAGCAGTTCGTACTCCCGGATCAGCCCGTCGCCGCCCCGATGCTGACCAGCGCCGCCACTCCTCCGGCGCAGTTCGTAGCGCACCAGCCGCAGGGGATAGGCCATTTCCAAGGCCTCCACCGGTGTGTTCAGTGTATTGGACATATGCACGTGCGCGCCGCTCAGCCCGTCGCCGTCCGGGTGCGCGCCCATTCCACCGCCCAGCGTTTCGTAGTAGGCCCAGGGCGAACCGTCCGCACGCTTGCCGCCCATTGTGCAGTTGTTCATTGTGCCCTGGCCCGCCGCTGCCACCCGATCCGGCAACGCCTTCGCCAGCGCGCCCAGCACCGCATCCGTCACTCGCTGGGATGTCTCCACATTGCCCCCGGCCACGGCAGAGGGCGGCTGGGCGTTGACCAGACAGCCGAGGGGCGCGGTGACAGTGACCGGCGCGAAGCAGCCCGAATTCACTGGCACTGTATCCCCGGCCAGCGCACGCACGACGTAATAGCAGGCCGATTGGGTCACGGCCAGGGGCGCGTTGAGAGAGGCGTGGATGGCGTCGGCGGTGCCGGTGAAATCGAAGGCGATTGTCTCGCCCGCAATCGTCGCCGCTACCCGGATCGGCGTCAGCGTCACCCCCTCCGGCTGCACAAATTCGATCACATCCTCAAAAGTGTACTTCCCGTCAGGCCATTCGCTTATTGCGGCCCGTGTCAGCCGTTCGCTATATTCCATCAGATAACCGGCATAGGCTTGCACTTCGTCCCCACCGAAACGCTCCACTAGTTCCAACAGACGCATCTCCCCCACCGCGTGGGCAGCCCGCTGCGCGGCCAGATCCCCCCGTCGCTCGTCGGGCGTGCGCACATTGCGCAGAATCAGGCCCAGCACCCCTTCCACCACCTGCCCAGCTTCGTAGACCTTCACCGGCGGAATGATAATCCCCTCCTGATAGATTTCCGTGGAGAGGGGCAAAGAGCCGGGCGACATCCCTCCCACATCCGCGTGGTGGGCGCGGCTGGCGATGAAGAAAGAGGGGGATTGCGAGTTGCGAGTTGCGAGTTGCGATGCATTAGCTCCATCACTCGCAATTCGCAATTCGCAATTCGCCTCTTCCAAAAACACCGGCGAAATCATCGTAATGTCGGGCAGGTGGGAGCCACCCGCGTAGGGGTCGTTGAGCAGCACCACATCGCCGGGGGACCAGTAGGGGAAGGCAGCGAGCGCGGCGGCCACACTGGCGGGCATCGCGCCCAGATGGACGGGAATGTGCGCGGCCTGGGCCACCATCCACCCTTCGCCATCGAAGAGCGCACAGGAGTAGTCCAGCCGCTCTTTGATGTTGGGCGAATAGCTAGTGCGGCGCAGAGTCACGCCCATCTCTTCGGCGATGCCAGCGAAGCGGTGGCGGTAGAGTTCGAGGGTAATGGGGTCAGCGCTAGGCATGGGAGTAATTCCTGTAGTGGGCGACGGCAGACCGCGGACGGCGGGCCGCGAGAAGTGGCTACACCCGGCTATTTGATCCAACTCAGAATGGGATGTCTGTGTCGATCTGGTAGTCGGCGGACTCGTCGCGTATAGTGTCGGATTGCAGCGATTTTCTAAAGGCCTGCAACCGGGCAAAGAGCCTTTCGCTGGCTCGATAGGCGGCGCGGAGGGGTTCGGGGTCAGCCAAATATCCACGCCGGTGGATGATGTGCAGACAGGCGACCGTTTCGATGAGAGAACGGATGGCAATGCTCAAAAAACGCGTTTGTTCAGCGTCGCTCAATCCGGTCGAACCTTCCGCAATGTTCAGCGAAACACTGGTGGCGGCACGTGTGATCTGACTTTTGAGATTGAATTCTTCTGGCTTGGGAAGCTGATTGGCTACGACATAAATCAGATCAATGTAATCCAGCGCCAGCTTCCAAACCTCCAACTGTTCAAATTTATACGCCATTCTGTCACCTTTGCCGATTGAACCCACCCTATCCTCCGGTCTGCGGTCCGCCGTCCGCCGTCGCTGGCCGTTCCACCCACAGATTCCCCCACCCATCCACCCGCGCGGCCCAGCCAGGCGGGATGACGGTTGTGGTGTCGAATTGGTAGACGATAGCCGGGCCGGGGAAGCG
>Ga0209573_1005667_pt1 | contig 11025 bp, 9 predicted proteins | sample TNRBio252014_DNA_FD_185870 | JGI IMG/M metagenome (GOLD analysis project Ga0209573, IMG submission 185870) | Wastewater treatment Type I Accumulibacter community from EBPR Bioreactor in Madison, WI, USA - TNR Reactor_6/25/2014_ DNA (SPAdes)... | ecosystem: Engineered > Bioreactor > EBPR >...
GTAGCCGAAGTCATGCCGGATCGCGACGGCGATGCCATACGGATCCTTCTCGTTGGTCGGGTCGAACGTGAACAGGCCCCAGCCCGCCCAAATGACGGTGCCCGGCCCGGCCGCCACGATCGGCGTGCCGGGCGGCGCATCGACATCGATGCCGGCGTGGATGTTCATGGCGCCGAAGTAGGTCGAGCCGTAGCGATACGTGCCGAGCGGCCAGTTGACGCTGTCGGACGCGATCGGCCGGGCCATCCAGAAGTGATCCTGCGGGCGCGCGGCCAGCGGCACGGGCTCGAGCGGCGGCCGCCAGTTGTTGGGCGTCGCGAAAGCCACGGGCGACGGGAAGACGAAGCTCTGCGGCTGAACGCGCGGCATCTGCGGCACGACAAGCGCCTGCGGCCGCGCGATCGCCTGCGTCGGTTGCGCCGGGGCCGCAATACCGGATTGGTCCGGCGCCGCGCTGATCGGCGCTGCGAACGGCGTGTACGTCGCCAGCGGCAGGCTCTGGAGCTGCGCGACCGATTGCCCGCCAAGCGGCACAAGGCCCGCGCCGCCCTCGACAGCGCAACCCGTGATCACGGCGGTCGGCAGCAACAGCGCCAGGCTGATGCGCACGAGGCGGTAGAGAGGATGAGCGCTCGTCATGGGGTCACCGTCCCGCTCTCGGGCGTCGCCGTCACTTCGGGCGTGGCCGTCGGCGTGCGCGTGATGGTCGGTGTGCGCGTGATGGTCGGCGTGCGCGTGATCGTCGGCGTCCGAGTCAGAGTCGGCGTGCGCGTGATCGATGGCGTCAGCGTCGGGCGCAACGTGTTGGTCGGCTCGACGGTCTCGGTGGCGGTCGGTGTGGGCGAGGGCACGGGCGTGAACGTCGCGTACTGGTCGCCGAGATAGATCTCGCGCATCGCATCCGACCAGCTCAGGCCGCCGCGATGTTCGAAACGCCAGTAGAGGATGCCCTCGAAGAACGAGCGCCAGTTGTTGGCCGCGGGCACGCGCGCCCAACCATAGGCCTCGGCCAGGGCCGTGAAGTCGACGAAGTAGCCGGCCGGGATGCCGCTCAGGTATTCGCCGCCGGCATCGTACGGCTGCGGGCGGCCGGAGTAACGGGCGTTGAAATCCCAGGGCATGACGCGCAGCGGCTCGCCCATCGTGCCGTCTTGCAGATAGGCCCGGACCCACACGCGCCAGTAGGTGCGATAGCCATGGTCTTCGCGGGTGATGACCACCCAGCCGGCCTGGTTGGCCGCCTGGATGACGTCGAAGCCGCGTCCCGCCTTGAGATACGTGTTGGGGTCCATCGACGGCGGCGCCGGCGCCCGCGGCGCCAGAAGCATATTGTCGACGGTCTCGAGGAACTTCCAGCCGGCTTTCTGGCCGATGGCGTCCGAAAGGGCCAGGAAGCTTTCGTCGACCTTATCGGAGAGCCGTGGGTCGGCGGCGCGCACGCCCGGGATCCCGACCAGGGCGACCGTCGGGTCACCGCTCAACGGCTGGCTGATCGCCACGCGATAAGGCAGCGTATCCGGCGTCTGCGACACGGCAGCGAGGTCGCCGGGCAGCGGCTCGGGCAGGGCCGTCAGCGCCCAGACGGCCGCGTCGATCCGGCCGGTCGTCGGGCGATACAAAATCTGCGCTTCACCCGGATGGCCGACGGGCGCCCAGGCCAGGGTGTCGGGTCCTTCTTCGCTGTGCAACACAGCCACAAAGCCGTCTTGCGCGCCGGCCCAGCTGGGCGTGTCGCCCTGGCCGGCCTCGATGACCGTGGTTGGGTCGGCGAGGGCGAGCGTGTAAGTCTGGTTGAGCGGCGAGGCCGAGTCGGTGAAGAGCAGGCGCTGGCCGTCGGGGCTGAAGGCGGGCCACGAGGGATGACGCGCGCCCTCGCTGGTCAGCTGCACGGCGTCGGTTTCGTAGGGTCTGTCAAGCGAGCGCAGCCAGAGTTCGGGTTTGCCGGTGCGGGTCGAGACATACGCGATCGTTCGGCCGTCGGGTGACCAGGCGGGCTCGAAGTCGCCGCCGGGGTCGGCCGTGAGGTAGTGGCTCTCGCCGCTCGCGATGTTGAGCAGGCGGATGTCGAGGTTGTCGTCGCGGTACTGCTCGAAGACCAGCCACTGGTCGTCGGGGCTCCACGTCGGATGCCCTTCGTACTCCGGGCCGGTCGTCAGCTGGCGGGTCGCGCCCGTGGTCAGGTCGAGCAATTGCAGGTTCCAGCCGTCCTGACGCCGCGAGGCGTAGGCGATCTGGCGGCCATCGTGGCTGACTGCGGGATCGCGATCCTCCCAGGGCCCGAGGGTGAGCCGGGTGGGGGTTTCGTCGCCGACGCGATAGCTCCAGAGGTGGGTGGCGGCCCCGGACCGGAGCGAGAACACGATTAGGCCGGCGGCGACATCGGCGTCGCTCACCGGGGTCTTGCCGCGCGCATCCTGGGCCGCTGCTTCAATAGAAGGAAGCGCATCCGCGGCGCTCGGCTCGACGGTCACGGGCGCCACGGTCGGCACCTCGGTGAAGATCGCGGCGCTGGGCCAGGGGGCCATGGTCGGCGCTTCGGCGACCGGCGCTGCCAGGGTCGACGAGACATAAGCCAGGCCAAGGCCAGTCAACACGCAAACGTTGACGCCGACAAGGCCGATCAGCCAGGGTAGATGCGCCCGCTTGATCGGCAGGCGAACGCTCTCGTCCCGCTTTTCTTGCGGCGGCGTGGGCCTGGGGGCCGGCTTTTCCTGCCGGGGTGGGGGCGTTCGATAAAGACTCATGTCCGAGAGACACTATGTCCGGTGGGCATCATAGCATTAAGACCGAAGCCCTCGATGTTGGGTTATGTTGTGAATGGATGGTTTTTGCGCCATTTTTACCAACCATTTCCCAACGATCCGGGCCGTCGGATGGGTCAATGTGTGCGAAGAGCCGGTGAGCCCAGGACGGGGCACCGCCCAGGGCTCACCGGCTCCTCGCACAAGGCTCCCGGCGCTGGCAGGTTGGCGCGGTCAGCGATCGGGCCGGCCGAGGGCGCCGTCTGGATGTGAGGTCAGCACGATCTGTGCCAGGCCCCAGGCGGCGGGGCAGCCGATGCCGGGCATGACGCCGCTCTGCATCAGGCCAAGCACGGCGCCCGCGGGATGCAGCTCGTACTCCAGGTTCTCCGTGGAATCGAGGTGCTGTGGGTGGGTTTGGGCGAGGCCCTGGGCAAGGTAGAGGTGGGCGCGCGTGCCGGAGCGGTTGGTATCGAGCGCATAGCCGCCGAGCGGCGTCCAGCGCGTTGCGGTGTAGCCGGTCTCCTCGCGCAGTTCGCGTTGCGCCGCGCCGAGCGGATCCTCTTCAGGCGTTTCGAGATAGCCGGCAGGGAAGTCGAGCACCACGCGCCCGACGCCGTGCTTGTACTGGCGCACGAGCACCACGTCGCCCGCGTCGGTGAGCGGCACGATCATGGCGTAGTCGCGCGCCGGCGTGAGCAGGTAATCCTTGATCCGTTCGCCGTTGGGCAGCGCCACCTCCTGGCGCATGACGCGCAGCCAGGGCGAGAAGTCGAGCAGGTGCTCGGTCTCGAGCACGGTCCAGGGTTGAAGAGACATAGGGATCAGGTGAGTGTGTGCCGGGCCGATCGGTCAGGCAGTTCAATAGGGGGCGGCGATATCGAAGCCCACCTGTCGTTCGGCCACGACCTGTTTCTCGTCGGGCCGGTCGTCGGCGACGAGGTAGAAGATCTGCAGGTGCAGCGTGTGTGAACCGCGCGGCTCGGGGCCGCGGAGGTGGAGCGTGAACTCGAAATCCTGATCGATGGCCTCGATCAGGCTCATCGCGGCCACGGTATGGCCGTCGCTGTTTGTCACCCAGGCGTCGACCGACGGCTTCTCCTCGAAGGGCGGCAACCGGAAGCGCAGCCGCACCCGGCGGCCGTCGGCGTACGGGTCAGCGGCGATCGTCTCGAAATGCATCTTGTCGCGCGGCAGAGGCTCGGGCATGTCGTCGCGATCGTCGTACAGCGGGATGTCGGACATGGTCGCGATTATAACGGAGCGCAGGGGGATGAACCGCGAAGACGCGAAGAGCGCCAAGGACAACTTGGCGCTCTTCGCGTCTTCGCGGTTGCTGATCCTTGACACAGCCGCGGCGCGGGAGGACCCCTCCCGCGCCGCCGTCACGCGGTGATGGGCCGAAGGCCCTCGGCGTCGCGCCCTCCCCTGCAGGGGAGGGCAGCGCCGCGATTCCGATGGGTCGATGAACAGACACTCAGCCGCGGCGCGGGAGGGGTCCTCCGCCGCCAACAATGACACAATGGCCAGCAACCCTATTGCTTCCGGGCCTTGAGACACATGAAGCCCGGCTGGACCATCAGCTTCGCATACTCTTCGGGATCGGCGGCCAAGAACGCGGGCTGCGGGCGCGGCTCGAGCACGGCCTCGAGCGCGAAGCCATTGGCGAGCAGCGGCGTCAGCAGGTCGCCGAACGAGCGTCGATAGCTGGGCACCTCGACCTCGACGCCGAAGCCGCGCCAGAGGTACGTGACCTTCTCCACCGCGAAGTAGTTGGAGCCGCGGCGGTGCTCGATGTAGTCGACAAACGGATGCGTGACCGAGAACACGACCTGGCCCTGGGGTTTGAGCACGCGCTGGAACTCGGCGAACACCGCGTGCCAGTCGTAGACGTAGTCGAGCACCAGGGCGCAGACGACGCCGTCGAATGACCCGGCTTCGAGGAAATCCAGTTTGCGCTCGAGGTTGGCCTGGATCAGTTGCACCGGCCGTGACCCGAGCCGGCGCCGGGCCATCTCGAGCATCCGGGCGTTGGCGTCGATCGCGACCACCTCGGCCCCGGCGTCCAGCAACATCTCGGCGTACTTGCCGACTCCGCAGCCCGCATCGAGCATGCGTTTGCCCGCCACGGGGTCGAGCAGCGACCAGGTCGCCGGCCGCTCGTAGTAGGCGTTGTGCGCCTTTGTGTCGATCCGGGCCGCATAGCCTTCGGCCAGCGCATCGTAGGCCGCGTTCGCGAGCGTCTCAGACTCCATCGATAGATCTCCCCACGCAGCGGCGGCTCAACGGGAGCCCAAGGGCCGCGCCTGTACCTTCAGCCGGTTCACGACGCCGCGCACTGAGCATCGATCAGCTGTCGCGCCGCTGCAGCCAGTTGATGGGCCGGATTGGCGACCGTGGCGCCATAGAGCCTCGCGGACATGTAGCCGCCGTCCATCAGCAGCAAGAGCCCGCCGGCCAACACAGCCGGTTGCCGGGCGCCGGCTTCGACGGCCAGCGCCTCGAAACGCAGGCGCACCGCCTGCTTGTGCTCGAACGCCAACGCATGGCCGGCGTTCTGCGGGTCGGGGAACTCGGCCGCGATATTGATGAACGGACAACCGTAGCACCCCGACGACGTCACATAGGCCTGCAGCGACTCGAAGAAGGCCAGCAGCTTGCCGCGCGCGGTGGGCGCGGCCTGGGTGCTCCGCTCAAAGTGGCCCCAGAACTCGGCGTCGGTCTGGCGCAGATAGGCCAGGATCAAATCGTCTTTGGACGGGAAGTGGCGGTAGAGCGTCATCTTCCCGACCCCGGATTCGGCCGCGATCCGATCCACCCCAACGGCCTGATACCCCTGCTGGAAGAACAACCGCGCCGCGGTCTCGAACAGCCTATCCCTGGCGGTGGTTCCGGTCATCATTGGATTTGCCTCTTGACACGATACAGGTCTGTATTGTACGCTGGCCCGCATTGATACAGATCTGTATCGTAGCACAGCCACTCGCGCCAAGCAACCCGGGTGGCACGGCCGTTTGCACGGGCGAGTCGTCAGTGCGTTTTTGCCGCGGATTGCGCGGATTTCGCAGATGATGATCAACCGATCAGCGTGCCGATACACCAATACCACTCAAGGAGTCCCTGATGAAGATCGGCATCCTCGGCACAAGCAGCGTGGGCCAGACCCTGGCCGGAAAGCTCGCTGACCTCGGCCACGACGTGGTCGTGGGCACGCGCGACGTCGCCGCGACCCTGGCGCGCACCGAGCCGCACCCGTATGGCTTCCCGGCGTTCAGCGTCTGGCTGAAGGAGCACGCGACGGTCAGGCCCGGTACCTTCGCCGAGGCTGCACGCCATGGCGACATCGTGCTCAACGCCACAAACGGCGGCGGCACGCTGGCCGCGCTCGAACAGGCCGGGGCGGCCAACCTCGACGGCAAGATCCTGGTCGACATCGCCAACCCGCTCGACTTCTCGCAAGGGATGCCGCCATCGTTGAGCGTGTGCAACACCGACTCGCTCGGCGAGCAGATCCAGCGCGCTTACCCGGCGGTCAGGGTGGTCAAGGCCCTCAACACGGTCACGGCCTTCCTGATGATCGACCCCGGCCAGGTCGGCGGCGGCGACCACACGCTGTTCATCTGCGGCGACGACGCCGGCGCCAAGGCCGAGGTGACCGGCTGGCTCACGGCCTGGTTCGGCTGGCGCGATGTGCTCGACCTGGGCGGCATCGCCAACGCGCGCGGCACCGAGATGTATCTGGCGCTCTGGGTCAGGGCCTACGGCGCGCTCGGCACAGGGATGTTCAACGTCAAGATCGTGCGGTGACCCCACGCGCCTTCGCGGTTCGACCCGCCCCCCTCAAGGGTCGGTGGGCATGCTGTGGGATGCGCTGAGCCATGGATCCACGAACGCAACTCGGACGAAGCGAGCTTCAAGTGCCCCGCCTCGGCGTCGGCGTGATGACCTGGGGCGAGGCGCGCGGGCTGGCGCGTCTGCACCCGGCCAAGGCCGCGTACGGCGGGGCCGATGGCGTGGACGAGGAGCGCCGCGCCTTTGAGGCCAGCGTCGCCGCAGGCGTGAACCTGTTCGACACGGCCGCCATGTACAGCGGCGGCGCGTCCGAGCGCCGGCTGGGCGAGCTGGCCCGCGGCGGCGCGGCCCTGATCGCGTCGAAGTTCCCGGGCAGCTTCTTCTTCCGCGCCGACGACCTGCCGCGCGAGATCGCGGCGAGCCTGGCGCGGTTGGGCCGCAGCACGATCGACCTCTACCAGCATCACTTCCCGGGCCCGGGCGTCTCGATCCCGCGGCTGATGGACCGGCTGGCCGATGCCGTCGCGGTCGGCACGATCCGGGCCGTGGGTGTGAGCAACTACTCGGCCGAGCAGATGCGGTTGGCGCACGCCGCTCTGGCCGATCGCGGGATCCCGCTGGCGTCGAACCAGGTCGAATACTCGCTCCTGCACCGCCAGCCGGAGACGAACGGCGTGTTGGAGGCCTGTCGCGAGCTGGGCGTCACCCTGATCGCCTATTCGCCGCTGGCGGGCGGGCGCCTGACGGGCAAGTACTCGGCCGCGAAGCGCGCGAGGGGCTTCTTTCGGCGGTTGTTGCCGCAGTACGGTGGGCGGGCGATGGCGGCCGCCGAGCCCGTCCTCCAGCTGTTGCGCGAGATCGGCGAGCGGCATGGCAAGACGCCGAGCCAGGTGGCCCTGCGCTGGCTGATCGAGGACCCGATCGTGCTGCCGATCCCGGGCGCCAAGAACAGCCGGCAGGCGGCAGCCAACGTCGGGGCGCTCACCTTCACGCTGACGTCCGACGACGTGTCGGCGCTCGACGTCGCGACCCGCTCCTGGCGCTGAGCCGCGGGGCTCAGCTCGCGCCGCGCGGCGCGATACGCAACGTTCACCGCGAAGACGCGCAGGGCGCGAAGTTCAAAATGAACTTCGCGCCCTGCGCGTCTTCGTCGTTCAAGCCATTGTCGCAAGATGTGCAACACCCCGGCCCTAAGCTGACGACATGGCCGGACCACGTCGCAATCAGCAATCAGAAATCATCAATCAGCAATCACCTGGGCCATCGGACGGTCACCGCCGTGCCCGCCGTGGGCCGGGGCTGGATGTTCAGGCCGGCGCCGATGAGCTGGGCGCGCTCGAGCATGCCGGCCAGCCCGAAGTGGCGTTGCGCGACCAGGGCGCCGAGGTGGGTGGTGACGTCGCCGGGCAGGCCGACGCCGTCGTCGAGCACGTGCACGGTCAGCGTTTCGGCCTCGAGGCGGCCCGTGATCTCGATCACGGCGGCGCGCGCGTGTTTGAGCGCGTTCTCGGCCGCCTGCTGGACGATCCGATAGACGTGTTGCTCGACCAGGCTCGAGTAGCGGTGGTTGCCGTCGAGGGTGACGCGCAGATCGGGCACGGGCCCGGTGCGTTCGGCGAGGTCGTCGGCGAGTTGTTCGAGCGCGCCGGCCAGGCCGTAGTCGAGCATCACGGGGCGCAGGCCGCTGATCATCTGGCGGGTCTGGCTGACGATGGCGTCGTAGGCCTGTTCGCCGGCCGGGCTGAGCGCGTGGCCGGCGAGCACGGCCATCTGCTGCAGGATGGCGTCGTGCAGATCGCGGGCGAGCGCGCCCCGTTCGGCTTCATGGCGCTCGATGTTGGCCTGGAAGAGCAGGCGCAGCTGCTCGGTGCGGATGGCGTGCGCGAGCGCGATCGCGGTCTGATCCGCGATGGCGCGCAGCGTCGCGCGCTCGGAGTTTGTGTACACATCGTCGGGGTCGTGTGCGCCGAGCAAGAGCAACCCGATCGGGTCGCCATCGACAATCAGGGGCAAAGGCAAACGCACCCAGCCGGCGCCCTCGGCCCGGCCCGAGCGCCAGGCGGCGAGCGCCTCGGCGGTGGGCAGGTCGGCGCCTGTCAGGTCTGTGGCGTAGACCAGCGCGGCCTCGCCGGCCTCCGAGAAGCGATACAGCGCCGATTGGCGCACGAGCAGCGAGGGCAACACGCGCTGGCGCAGCGTGTGGACCAGGGCGGAGAGGTCGGTCGCGGCCACGATCTGGGCGGTGTAGTTCTCGAGCATGCGGGCCGGGTCGAGCGGCAGACCGAGCAGACGGCGCTCGATCAGGCGCTGGAAGGGCGGGAACGCGAAAGGCGTCACAAGCGCGCTCAGGCCGATGACGAGCACGGCGCCGGCCAGCAAGGTGGCGCCATCGGGCGCCGCCCCCCAGCTCAGCGCGGCGACGAGGGCGCCGAGGAACATCACGGCCATGGCGTACAGATAGCCGGCGATGGCGCGGTTCGCCCACAGTTCGAGCCCGCCCAGCTGGCGCCGGGCGGCCATGTAGACGTAGGCCAGCGGCAGGATGGGCAGGGCGAGCAGGCCGAGCGCCGCGCCCGTGAGGGTGGTGGGCGCGGCCGACCCGATCACGCCGAAGGCGAGGACGGGCAGCAGGGCCGCGATCGCGGCGATCAGGAGCAGGCCGAGCCCGGGGATGGGCTCGCGGCGCACTGCGCGCCAGACCCAGATCACGAGCACGCTCCCGAGCCCGATCAGCATCCCGAGCGCGAACGCGTTTTGATCGACGAGCTGCAGGGCCTCGAGCGCGATCAACACGGCTGTGCCGCCGTACAGGCCGATCCAGATCCAGCGCCGGCGCGCGGCCAGCGGGGTGGGGAAGCGCAGGTGGAGGTGGAGCGAGATCGGGACGCTGGCCCAGATCGCGGCGCGGAGCACGATCGCGCTCTCCCAGAGATGCCAGCGCGAGAGCGTGCTGGCGCTGAGCCACAGCGCTGTGACGGCGCTGAACGCGATCAGCAGGCGCCAGCGCAGATCGCGCGGGCGGACGAGCAGCGCGACGACCAGGCCCGCGAGCCAGAAGAACCAGGCCAGGAACCACTGGCTGAGCAGGCGTTGTTCGAACTCGGCGACGACCAGGGGCTGCGCGGTCTGCGTCACGGTGAGGGGCTGGCCGGCGCGCTCGACCTCGAGCGTGATGGTCTCGCCGGGGGCGAGCTGGCCCCAGAGCGTGCGGCGCTGATCCTGGCGGAAGGCGTCGAGGCCCTGGCCGTCGACGCTGAGCACCCGATCGCCGAGGCGCACGCCGCCGGGCTGGTCTTGAAAGACAAGCTGGATCGTCCCATCCTGGTCGATCTGTTCGAAGCCGAAGTAGGGCAGTGCGATGAACAGGGCGTAGGTGTAGGCCGTGAGCACGGCCAGCGCGGCGACGAGGACGGCGTAATCAAGATAAGGAAAGAAGCGCAGCTTCATGCTGCGACTTTACCAGAAGCGCCGGCCGCGCGGGCGAGTGGTCAGCTACGGTGTGCACGGGCGAGTTGTCACCCTGGTCCACGCGCGGCTCCGAACAAGCCGGATCTTTGCCACGAATTTCACGAATTGTGGCGAATTGGCACGAATGACCGGTGATTGCTTCAGATCGTCTTCGTGCAAATTCGTACCCATTCGTGAAATTCGTGGCAAGAATCCCTCCCTGACAACGCGTGCTTGCCCACCAGCTACGGTTTCTGGCCGCTGATGACGCGGATGCTGCACAACCGGCCGCCAAGGTGGGACTCTGAAGCCTGTCCGGGCCACGGAGAACGCAATCTGCGAAATCCGCGCAATCCGCGGCTGGAATCCGTAGCTGACTGACTCATACAGCTGGATGTCGTATCCGTGTCGGGTGCGAACCCGTTGCGACGAAGATCCTGACCAAGTGATCGGGCGTGATCGCGGCACGTCGGCGGGCCTGGTAAGCCCGCCACGGAGTCGGACCAGCCCGCCAAGCAGCTGCCTGCGTGGTCACGACGACGCGGGTGCAAAGGAGACATCACCCACACCCATGCCGTCGCGGCACAGCGATCCTGTCGGCTCACACCATCCGAATGAAGCGCGCCATGTCTGGCGCAGGAGCAACGAAGATGTCGATGCAGGAATTCCATCAGGCCCTTTCGAACGTCGATTCGGGCTCGGTCGCGTACTGGCGGCAGCTGAGCGCGGTCGCGCGGGCCGAGTCGCGGCGCCTGGACGCCGGCGCCCTGGCGTACTGGTTCACCTGGAGCTAACCCGGGCGCCAACCCATCGGTGGGCCCGCCACCGCGTGGCGGGCCCACCCAAGGAGACCGACATGACGAATACGGATCGAGGCATCCTCTCGGCGGTGCTGGCGCTCGAGGGCATTCGGGCGTTGCCCGAGTTGGGCAGGATCGCGCGGCGTGGCGGTGCGAGCGCGCCGCCGGCCTGGCGCCTGCCCCTGATCGTGGCGGAAGCCCTGGGTGCGCCGCCGGGCGCGGCGTTGCCGGCGGCGGTCGCGTTG
>Ga0209573_1005669_pt1 | contig 11018 bp, 9 predicted proteins | sample TNRBio252014_DNA_FD_185870 | JGI IMG/M metagenome (GOLD analysis project Ga0209573, IMG submission 185870) | Wastewater treatment Type I Accumulibacter community from EBPR Bioreactor in Madison, WI, USA - TNR Reactor_6/25/2014_ DNA (SPAdes)... | ecosystem: Engineered > Bioreactor > EBPR >...
TGGTAATGAACTTCGATGACCTCTCGATTGATCAACTCCATGATCTGATGCTGATGACCGCTCGCGAGGGCGCGGGGCACGCGGAGAGAACCCCATGAGCAAAGGCACTGACACCAAGAAAGAAGCCAAGAAGAAACCAGCCAAGACCCCGAAAGAGAAGAAAGCTGAAAAGAAAACCAAGAAGGACACCAAGGGTTCCCTGGCCTGATTCCTCTGAGCCGCCACCCTGCCGTATGCCATCCTTGTCACCCCGACCCTGTTTGGCGCGTGGGCGATGGTGCGGGAGTGGGGCCGGATCGGACAGCCGGGCACGGTGCGGGAAATGGTGTTCGAGTTCGAGTCGGAAGGCGCAGCCATCGAAGCGGGCGCGCAGGTCCGCCAGCGGAAGGAAAAGCCCGGCTATCGGGCTGTAGGCGAGGAAGGTCAAGTCTGGCGGAAGAAACTAGAGAGTATTAATTCATGAGCGATTCCCGCAAGGGCGGTCACCTGTTCATTGTTGACAATAGCGTTTCTGGCTGGACGGGCCTGCGCTATCTCAAGGAATGGGCCGATATTGCCCGCGCTTTCGACATTGCGACTGGCTATTTCGAGATCGGTGCCCTGCTGGGCTTGGAGGGACAGTGGCAGCCACTGGAGAAGATCCGCATTTTGATGGGCGCGGAGACGACCTATCGCACCCGCCAAGCGTTACTGGATGCCGTCCAAAGCCGCGCCATGCAATTGCTGGATGGTAGCCTGGAAGCGACCAAGGACCTTAACCCGTTCCTCAAGGGGGTTCCGGCTATCTTGGCTGCGTTGCAATCCGGCCAGATTGAATGCCGCGTTTACGACCGTGATAAGTTCCACGCCAAGGCGTACATCACCCACGCCAAACTTGAAGTCATCGGCTCGCAGGCGCTGGTCGGATCTAGCAATTTCACCCTGCCGGGCCTGACCAAGAATATTGAATTAAATATCCAGATTCAAAGCGCCCGTGAGGTCGAGCAACTTCAGGAATGGTTCGAGATTCACTGGGAAGATGCCCGGGAGGTCACCGACGCAATTATTACGATCATTGCCCGTCATACCCGGCTCTATACCCCCTTTGATGTCTATGCCCGGGCGCTGCGTGAGTTCTTTCGTGGGCATGAGCTGACCGCCAACGAGTGGGATGAAACCCGCTCCAGGATGTTCAAGGTCCTGGATCGCTATCAGCAGGAAGCCTATTGGGCATTAATGAAGATCGCCCTGCAATTTGGCGGTGCGTTCCTATGTGATGGCGTCGGTTTGGGCAAGACCTTTGTCGGGTTGATGCTGATCGAGCGCCTGGTTCTGCATGAGGGGAAACGGGTCGTACTGTTTGCGCCCAAGGCAGCGAAGGAAGGCGTTTGGGAGCCGCACTTGCGCCAGTGGTTGTCCCATATCGGCGGCGTCAGTGGGGATTTCAGCAATCTGGCGGTGTTTAGCCATACCGACCTGGGCCGCAAGGGCGATTTCCCGGAGCGTTTCCGGCGCATCGCCGAACTGGCGGACGCGGTGATTATTGACGAGGCCCACCACTTCCGTAATCCCGGTCGCCGCGGCGATCCCGATACCGGTCGCGAACCGTCGCGCTATCACCAGATGTATGAACTACTCAATCAAACAGTGCGGCCTAAAGCTCTGTTCCTGCTCACTGCGACGCCGATCAACAACCAGATCAGCGACTTTCGCTGCATGATGGAATTGTTCACCCGGCGCGATGAGACCTATTTCAGTCGCACCTTGGGCATCAACAACCTGCGCGCCCATTTCAACGCCATGGAGCGGGCGCTGGTGAAACTGGTGGGCCATGAGATCCCGGATGTTGAGGAAGTCATCACCGAGGCTCAAGACTTGCTGGTCAGGGATATGATCTTCAAAAAGCTAGTCGTGCAGCGCAGCCGGGCGTATGCGCGGGAAAGCCAGTTGCAGGAAACCGGTCAGTCGGCAGCGTTTCCTAACCGTCAACCACCGCAGGTTGCCGAGTATTCGATCCGTAAAACCTACGGCAAGCTGCTGGATCTCTTTGAGAAAGCCTTTGAGAAGCAGAACCCGCTCTTTACCCTGCCGATGTATTACCCGCTGGCCTGGTATAGGGGCGACGATAAAACGATCGATCCTTTGGAAGAAGGCCGGCAAAAGCAGGTGATCGGGCTGATTCGCACCCAGTTTCTCAAGCGGTTTGAGAGTTCCGTGGCCGCGTTTGAATTATCTTGCGACCGATTGTTGAAAAAGTTGCTGGCATTTCTGGAAGTCCACAGCGAAACCGACCCGGAGAAAAAGCGGTTGGACCGCTGGAAAGAGCAGAAGGCCGATATTTTAGGGTACGCGAAGAAACGCAATTACGAACTTTGGGGCGAGGGCGAGGATGCGGACGCCAGCGATGATGAGGATGTCGTCCCCCAAGAGATGCTGGATGCTGTGGTGTATCTGGACCGCAAGGAGTTTCGGGTGGAGGACATGCTGGCGGAAACCTTTCTCGATCTCGATCAGATTGCCGATTTTCTCAAGGAAACCCGTCAGTTTCAGCCCAAGCATGATGACAAGCTCCAGAAACTCATCCGCTTGCTCAAATCCAAGAAGCTGGTCGGGCGCAAGCTATTGCTGTTTACCGAATTCGCCGACACCGCCCGCTATCTACGGCATCAGTTGCAGGACGCCGGCCTGGACGGCGTGGCCCAGGTGGACAGCGGCACCAAGGGGAACCGGGCCGACATCATTCAGCGGTTTGCGCCGTATTACAACGGGCTGAGTTCGGCGGCGTTGGCCGAGAAAGGCTTGGCGGAAATCCGCTTGTTGATTTCGACCGATGTCCTCTCCGAGGGTCTGAACCTTCAAGATGCCTCGCGGATGATGAATTACGACATCCATTGGAACCCAGTGCGGTTGATGCAACGGATCGGGCGGGTGGATCGGCGTATGAATCCGGCGATTGAAGAGCGCCTGATCGCCGATCATCCCGAGCTGAAAGACTCGCGGGGGACGGTCGATTTCTGGAATTTTCTGCCGCCTGACGAACTGAATAAGCTGCTGACCCTGTATAGCCGGGTGACGCAAAAGACGCTGCTGATTTCCAAAACGATGGGGATCGAGGGCAAGCAGTTGTTGACGCCAGAGGATGATTACGAGGCGCTCAAGGAGTTTAACCACCATTACGAAGGGACACGGACCGTGATCGAGAATCTGCATCTGGAATATCGCGATCTGATCAAGGCTGACCCCGCTTTAGAGGCTTACCTGAAAGGCTTGCCGGGGGCGATGTTCAGTGGTCGCCAGCGGCCCACCAAGGGGACGCGCGGCGTGTTTTTCTGCTATGCCCTACCGGCGTTTGACAAGGAAGCAAGCGACTTCACCGAGGCGGCGGGGACGGCGGGTTGGTATCTCTACGATCTGGAGCAGGCCAGGATTTTTGAGGAACCTGCCGAGATCGTGACCAGTATCCGCGCCCAGCAGGACACCCCGCGCCACTGCACAACCGATGAACCGACCTTGCTGGAAATACGCGCCAAGATTGAGAAGCACATCAAGAACACCTATCTCAAGCGGATTAACGCCCCTGTGGGCGTGAAACCGACCCTGAAATGCTGGATGGAACTGAACGAGGGTTAAGTCATGCCAACCGATCACCGCGCTGCACTGCGTCACATTCGCACGTTTCCCGCCTTAGTACGCTATCTGCGCGATGAGATGGACTGGCCGATTGACAGCGATGATTTTGAAGACCTGATCTTTGATGAAACCCCGGAAGATTTAGGGATTGATCCCCGGAATGCCGCCAAAATTGAGGAGATTAAGCGGTTGCGGCCGTTTACCAACGATCAACCTTGGGGCATTTTCTTTGTCAATTTCGAGCCGCGCCGCCTGCCGGTGGTGGCCTTGCGCCGCATTCTCAGCGGGGTCGCGATGAAAAAGCGCGCGTCCGCGAATAGTGTCGAGCGCCCGGCCTGGCAGATGGACGACTTGCTGTTCATCTCCAATTATGGGGAGGGCGACCAGCGCCAGATCAGCTTTGCCCACTTTGCCCAAGCGCCGGGCAAAACGGATTTACCGACCCTGAAGGTGCTGGGTTGGGATGATCGGGATACCGCCCTGCATCTGGACGCGGTCGCCGAGACCCTCACGCAGAAGCTGGCCTGGCCGCGGCAGGTGGGGAATCTAGAGGCATGGCGCACCCAGTGGCAGTCGGCGTTCACGCTCGGCCATAAGGAAGTGATTACCACTTCACAGGCGCTGTCGGTGCGGCTGGCGGCGCTGGCCCGCCGCCTGCGCACCCGGATTCAGGCCACCTTGCCGATTGAGAACGAGCGTGGCCCGCTGACGCGGTTGTTCAAGGCGTTCCAGCAGGCGCTGCTGCATGACATGGACGCGGACGGGTTCGCGGATATGTACGCGCAGACCATCGCTTACGGGCTGCTGGCGGCTCGAGTGGAGAACCCGAAGGCGCAAACGGCGGACGCCCTACCGGCGCAGATGCCGGTGACCAATCCATTCCTCAAGGAGTTGATGGAAACGTTTCTCCAGGTGGGCGGGCGGCAAGGACAAGCGGGTGGGCCGGGGCTGGACTTTGATGAGTTGGGCATTAGCGAGGTGGTGGAGTTGCTGGACGCAGCCAATATGGAGGCGGTGGTCAAGGATTTCGGCGATAAGAACCGCGAAGAGGATCCAGTCATTCACTTTTACGAGGTATTCCTCAAGGAATACGACGCCCAACGGCGGATGCAACGCGGCGTGTTTTATACCCCGCATCCGGTGGTGTCGTATATCGTCCGCAGTGTCCATGAGTTGCTGCAAACCGAGTTTGGCTTGGAGGACGGGCTGGCTTCCACCATGACCTGGGGAGAGATGCAACAGAAGCAATCCGATTTAAAAATCCCGGAGGGCGTTAAATCGGATTCGCCCTTTGTGCAGATTCTCGATCCGGCGACGGGGACGGCGACCTTTCTGGTTGAGGTGATCGACGTCATTTATCGCACCCTGATGGCGAAGTGGGAACAGGCGGGGATGAGTGAGAAGCGCCGCCGCCAGGCGTGGAATAACTACGTTCCCCAACATTTGCTGCCGCGCCTGTATGGCTATGAGTTGATGATGGCCCCGTATGCGATTGCCCACATGAAGATCGGGCTGAAATTGCATGAAACAGGGTATGCGTTTGGTGGGGCTGATCAGCGGGTCCGGGTTTATTTGACGAATGCGCTGGAACCGGCGAGTGATGCGGCGAAACAAAGGCAGTTTGAGGCATTGGCTCCGGCATTGGCGCATGAAGCGCAAGCGGTCAATACGGTAAAGCGAAATCAGCGGTTTACCGTGGTGGTTGGGAATCCGCCGTATGCGGGTATTTCTTCAAATATGTCCGAAGCTGTTATCGACTTGGTAACACCATACAAATCTATTAATGGTATCTCGCTTGGTGAGCGAAAAATTTGGACTCAAGATGATTATAAAAAATTTATCAGGTTCACTCAAATAAGAATTTCTGAAACCGGCTGTGGCATTATCGGATTCATCACTAATCATGGTTTTATCAACGAACCGACTAGCCGTGGGATGCGATATAACTTACTAGAAACATTTTCACGTATCTCTGTTGTTGACCTTCATGGAAGTCTAAAAAAGCGGGAAATTTGTTCCGATGGTAGTCCAGACAAGAATGTTTTTGACATCGAACCTGGTGTTGCAGTTTCTTTTTTACGGCGCGGCGGTAATGCGGTTTCAAAATTTAATTATGGAGAAATTTGGGGATTACGAGAAGCTAAATACGATTACCTATTGCGCCAAACAATTCACTCAACCTCTTTGACCACTTTTTCACCGTCTGCTAACTTTTATTTATTTGTCCCTCAAATTGAGGATACTAAAAACGAGTTCTCTCGGTTAATTATCATAACCGATGTTTTTAGTAGCGGATCAAATGGTATACAAACATCCCGTGATAGCATCGTATATGGTTTTAATCTTTCTGATTGTCACATGATTATTAAGGAGTTCCGTTCTTCGGAGGAATTAATATCTACCGAAGAACTAAGAAAAAAATACTGGCCGAATAAAAAAGTTGCCAATTATGATTCCGGTGATACTCGTGGATGGAGAGTACAGGAAGCACGCGACCAACTGCGAAGAGACAAAGATTGGGAGTCTAATTTTAGGTCAGTATTATACCGACCTTTCGATTTTAAGATTCTGTTTTACACTGATTATATGATTGATTGGCCCAGATTAGAAATAATGAGCCAGATGTTGCAGCCAAATATATCATTGTGTGTTGGTCGTGCGGGAAGTGCGGCTGATAACCAAGAATGGAATATTGTTTTTGTTGCGAACACTTTAGTTGATATGAATCTTTTCTATCGCGGCGGCAATGTGAACTACCCACTTCGATTTACGGTATCTTCAAACTGTTTAGGCTTCAATCAAAAATCACGTCCGAATTTTAATAGTAAATTCCTCAAGACTTTAAGTGCTACTCTTGATTTAAAGCAAAAAGATGATTTTGATACTCCAGAAAATATATCTTCCGAAAACATCTTCCACTACATTTATGCCATATTCCACAGTCCCAACTACCGCACCCGCTACGCTGAATTTCTGAAAATCGACTTCCCCCGCCTGCCACTTACCTCCAGCCTTGACCTGTTCCGCGCCCTATCAGAACTCGGCGGCGAACTGGTCGCCCTGCATTTAATGGAATCGCCAAAACTCGATCAGCACATCACGACCTACACCGGCAATACCGCGCCCGTGGTTGATAAAGTCAGTTACGCCAATGACACCGTTTGGCTCGATAAAGCGCAAAAGATCGGTTTTATCGGCGTCCCGGAAAACGTCTGGAATTTCCATATCGGCGGCTATCAGGTCTGCAATAAATGGCTCAAGGATCGCAAAGGTCGCACCTTGTCTGCTGATGATTTGAACCATTACCAGCGGATTGTCGTTGCCCTAGCGGAAACCATTCGGTTAATGGCGGAGATTGATGAGGTGATTGAGCAATATGGCGGCTGGCCGGGGGCATTTTCGACCATCACCGAGGAGTCCTCCTAATGACTGCTTTATCTTTAGAGACCATCGTCAAACCGGGCCAACCTTTGCAATTGACACTTCCGCCAGACTTCCCACAAGGGCCAGTGCGGATCACCATAGAAACATTGTCGCCCGTCAACGAAATTGACCTTAAACCTCAAACCGAATTTGGCAAACACTTATTGGAGATTCGACAACAGGCCATTACTAAGGGAATGCAACTTAAAACGACCGACGAGATTTTGGCCGAAATTCGTGAGGATCGCCGGGAAGATCACGATGATCCGAACCTACGTTGACGCCAATCTGCTGATTACCGCTTTTCGCGGCAACGACGCCGGAGTAGCAGCCGCTATTCAAGTGTTGGATGATGCGCGGCGGGTATGGGTGTCCAGTGCCTTCCTACGCCTGGAAATTCTCCGCAAGCCTTTATTTTACAAACGGGATGATGAAATACGCTTCATGGAAGCCTTTTGCGCCAGAGTTAATAATTGGGTTGCAGTAGATGATGCTTTAGTGCAACAGGCATTATCCTTGGCGGCTAACTATGATCTGGGCGCAATGGATGCTTTGCATCTAGCCGCCGCTTTGACAGGCGAGGCCGAAGAATTCGTAACGCTGGAGAAACCCTCCAAACCCATGTTTCACGTACCAGGATTGCGAGTGGTGTCCCTACATCCTGAAATGCCCATCGGTTTCTGAATAACAAAAATCACAGAGAGTATAAATTTTATGAGCATAGTTGGAAAGTCTGTTTTTTTCAATATTGAAAAGCTAAGGAATCGAAAAACGTTCTTGTTTGATATAAGCGTTTGGAATACATTAGCAGATGGAGAAGATAGGTCCATTGAAGTTTGTGAGACTTTGATTGCTTTAAGAAATAAAGGAGTCTTATTCTGTCCGCTCTCAGCCCCAGCAATATGGGAGTTAAGAAAACAGGCAGGAACTTCTTTCATGAGAACAGCTAAATTAATGGAGGAATTAAGCCTTAATGTGACATTTAGAGGGATCGATCAGTTATTTGATTATGAAATTGCCCACTTTATACAATATCTATTAACAGATGAGTTTACGCCATTATCAATAGATGAATTATTTTGGCCTCTTTTAAGCTACTTGTCCCCATCCTTTTCGTTAATAAATTCTGCGGACCAAATAACTGAAGAACAAAAAATTTTTAACGACGGTTTGAGTGAGCGTATACAAAATATTTCGTTAACTAGCCTTATGGAAATACTTGGTGAAAAATCATCTCCAGGTTCAAAACAGGCACCAAAATTTCAAGCTGCTAATATCAAAAAGCGTGAATTTTGTAAAGGTGAAAAAACTAAGATGAAACGGATAGAACAAGAGTATATAGCAAATTCAATAATATTGCCTAGATTCAATGAAATGGTGTCTATACTTACATTGGAACAACAATCTTTTATTATTAACAAACTTGATAAGCTACCTAAAAGTAAAAAATATGGCGGAGTTTTAGAACATATGTTGTCTTTTATGCCAGCGCTTTCATCATATGTTCAGATTACAACTGTAAGTGGGTACGATATAAACCGAAAAGACACTGACAATGATTTCTTTGATAAAGAAATTTTGATATACGGTTTATCATATGCATCTATTTTTGTTGCCTTTGACCGATGGTTAAAAGATTTGATTGGACTTATTCGTAAAGATGGGAATATTGGAAGTCTTTGCTATGTTGGAAGTTTACATGACTTAAAGGAAAAACTTACAATAATATAAGCGTAAATCTAACATTCATCCAAGTTTTAACTAGATATTTAACTATGGTCTATCTAATAAATTGTCAGGTGTAAAAGCGTTCAAAGTAAACCTCGAACTATATCACTGATTTTTCGATGACATCAGATCAGCTTTTGCCCAAATTTATCAATTACGGTCCGATATTCAAGTAGATCATGGAACGCTACCAATTTACACGGGACAAGAACAGCCAAATTACTAATGATCCCAATGATTGGTCGGATGATCCCATGTACATTGTTGGTCTGATCAAGTGCATGGTGCGTGTCAGTTTGGAGACTTGGCAGATTGTGAACCAACTACCGGCACCTAACGAAAAAATGTAACGTGGTATCCTGTCTTGCGCTGTCCCTATGCCAGAAATCAAGATTTTTGACACAAAACTCCGTCCCTGATAAATCAGGGGCTTGGCGGTGCCATAAATCAGGGACCAAACAAGCCCATGAAATCGGCTATGCGCGAGTTTCGACCGAAGACCGAAACCCCGACTTGCAGCTTGCCGCTCTGAAAAAAGCACGGAAACCATATAATCATTTGTTATATGAAATTGAAAGCTGATTTAGGATAAATATAAATGGGAAGGGATGTAACCTTATACCCTAAAAAAGCAACAAGAGATGACCTCAAAAAATATCTTGAGGGGTTAGGGTTTGAAAAGTGTGGGCACTTTTGGGATTGGCCCAAGGGAACTCTTAATTATTCATGGTTCGATTATGAAGACTTTAAATCCATAGATGGTGTTTCCGCAGATATATATCCCGTATCGGGTGATGAATTAAGTATCACAGGCAATGAGTTGGCTCTTCACGTTCGTAACACTTATAGTGCTAGCTGGTACGATGTTAAGATGTTCAATGATGTTTTGAAAGGGGCAAGAAAGCTTTTCGGCGGTACTATAAAAGGTGATTACGGTACTAACCGTTACGCACCGCTATGGGATGATGAAAGCACTCCGATAGGCAGAGGAATTTCTGCAATTTACAGCCACGTAAAAAAAGAGATCTCAGTAGTTAAATTTGCGTTGCCAGAAACATCTATGAAACAGCTTCAGCCTATCAACGGGAAAATCGACGACTTTATAAAATTTACTCAAAGCCTAGATCCAAGTAGGGTTATCTACAATGGCCTTGTACCCTTTGCTGTTTCAATGTTTGAGTATTTTTTTTCGCAAGCATTTCAAGTGCTCATAAAATATGATCCTGTTGCACTTAAAAAACGGGGAGATCACAAGCAAAAGCTGGATTTTGAAACATTATTAGAAGTTGATAGAAAGGAATCAACTATCGAAAATATTATTGCTAGGAACTATACATTTCAAAATCTAAATCAGCTAAATAAGGCATATAAAGATTGGCTAGATATCGATGTTAAAAATATCCTGTACAAAAAGAAAAGAATAGGAAGCTCTGTGACATTTTTGGAAAATCGCATTTCTGATATTATTCAATATAGACATGGTATTGTTCATCATTTCGCTATTGATCGCTCTCTTACGAAAGAAGGTTATATTCACATACTAGAAGCTATTGAAAAGGGAATCGACGAATTCATCTCATTTGTAGAAAGGAAGTACAAATTTAAAGTAGATGAGCATTGCTAAATCATATAACAATCGCGTCAATTAGGACGCTCGCAAGCTTGTGCCTATTACGCGAGCGTTAGATTGCGGCTCATTGTAGCGTTAGGCGCTACAAAACATGAGACCTTTCGGCACGAACTGTCTAATCACCGAACTACCGACACCGCGTCTCACACGGTACGCCGTCCTTATCCCCATCCAGTGATCCTATCCTGCACTGTGTCAGGTAGAACTTCGCTTCCTCGCAACTCGTCATTTCCCCGCAACGTCGCTTGCCGGCGCAGGTGAAACCGCTACTGCTGGCGGCTGGGGTCGGGGCAGCGGTCGGAGCGGCAGCCGGAGACGCTGGCGCACGAGTCGCCGGGGCCGAGGCGGTGGCGCAATTCCCCCGCCGCCAGTCCCAGGGCGGGCAGCGCTCCGCTTCCGGCAGTCCCCACAGGCCCCGCTTAGCGGCCTTGGCTTCAGCTTCCAAAGCCAGCAACGATTGATCTTTCAGGTATTGGCGGTACACCCACGCCGCGCCCTGCCTCACCAGTTCCGCGTTCACGTCCACGCTGCCCACATAGACCCGGCCCACCGTGCGCCCGTAGCGGTCGGTATCCTGCACCACCACCCGCGCCTGCTGGTTATAGGCCAGATCGGAGAGGGTCTGTCG
>Ga0209573_1005670_pt1 | contig 11018 bp, 12 predicted proteins | sample TNRBio252014_DNA_FD_185870 | JGI IMG/M metagenome (GOLD analysis project Ga0209573, IMG submission 185870) | Wastewater treatment Type I Accumulibacter community from EBPR Bioreactor in Madison, WI, USA - TNR Reactor_6/25/2014_ DNA (SPAdes)... | ecosystem: Engineered > Bioreactor > EBPR >...
TGATAGGGATTGAAGTATTTTTGATCATACACATGTTTATGGGTTTTCTTGCCAGCACACAGGTTCACATTGAAGCGGCTGAGCTATTCCTTGGCGGGCCGTATACAACACCATTCTGGTTGTTTGTATTCACCCTGGGATTGGCTGTTCCTGCAGTACTGGAAATGCTTGAATTGAAAAACTTCCATTTACCCTACTGGATTGCACCTGCTTTGGTCATAGCCGGAGGGTTGATTTTCAGGTTTTTGATGGCCAATGCCGGACAAGCCAGCAGATGGTTGTATTAATATAACATTTGTTCATTTAAATATAAGAAAAATTAGAATATGGAAAAGTCAAAAAGCAGAAAGTATATGAATCCGTACCTTGCAGGTATACTGTTGGGGTTGGTGGTTTTAGCAGCAAATTTCATTTCAGGTCGTGGCGTTGGAGCCAGTGGAGCCATAAAAAGCACGATCGTCGCGGGAGTTGAAACAATTGCTCCGGCACATGCTGCAGGCAACGAATTCTATGACAATTTTAGCAAGGCCAATGATGGGAAACCTATTCAAAACTGGTTGGTTTTCCAGATGTTGGGAGTGATTGTTGGCGGATTCCTTTCAGGGGTAATTTCCAGAAGGTTGACCTGGAAAGTGGAACACAACCCGAAAATACAATCCAGGACACGCTTGATCTTTGCGCTGCTCGGAGGAATTCTATTCGGGCTGGGCTCTCAGCTGGGAAGAGGTTGTACCAGCGGGTCTGCCCTGAGCGGAATGGCCGTATTATCCCTTGGAGGTTTCATCTCCATGGCAGCCATTTTCGGAACGGCCTTCGTGCTCGCTTACTTTTTTAGAAAATTATGGATTTAAACCAATAAAACTTAAATAATATGGGACCTTTAGCGATAAATGAAATCATTTCTGAAAACACTAATTTTTTACTGGCCTTTTTTATTGGGATAGGCTTCGGTTTTGTTTTGGAACAGGGAGGATTTTCCTCAAGCAGGAAACTCGCTGGCGTATTTTACGGATACGACACTGTAGTGTTGAAAGTATTTTTTACAGGTGCGATCACCGCTATGCTCGGTTTGCTGTTTTTCAGTTTATTTGGCTGGATTGACATGGATCTGGTATATGTAAATGAAACGTTTTTGTGGTCAGCGATCGTCGGCGGCGTCATTATGGGCGCAGGCTTCATTATGGGTGGCTATTGTCCGGGAACCAGTTTTTGCGGTGCAGCGATCGGAAAGATCGATGCGATGATCTTCATCATTGGTTTGTTCATCGGCATCTTCTTTTTTGGTGAAGCTTACGACTTTTTCGAACCGCTTTTCCACGCAAAAGATATGGGAAGCCCCAGGATCTCCGAATTCTTTGGCATCTCTGAAGGCATACTCGTTCTGATCGTTATCGTAGCTGCGATCTTAATGTTCTGGATCGGCGAATGGGCTGAGAAAAAATTCCCGAGAGAGGAATATTGAGGAAAACAAGGTAGAATGATCGTTGACCAGAACACAGGTTGACTAAATATCTTCGGATTTTGCATTGAATTTATTTTGAAGCAATTATAAAACATTAAATACATGAAAAACTTTACATTTTCACCGAGGCAACTGATTTCGCTTGGTTTGATCATCCTTGGTGTGATCATTGCTGCAGTACCGAAAAACACGACCATCCCATTTAAACTGACTGCTGAGCAGATACTGGAAGAACTCAAAAGTGGCACCCAGTATGTTGCCCCAGATGTAGTGGCTCAAATGATCGTTGAAAAAGATCCTACCCTGCAACTGATCGATGTCAGACCTCAGGCAGAATTTGAAAAATATCACATTCCCGGCGCTGTCAATGTACCTTTGGATAATATTCTTTCAGAGGAATTTGCGGACCTGCTCAACCAGGATGTAATGACCAATGTGCTGTATGCCAATGGCAGTACACGTGCCAATGAAGCCTGGATGCTCCTTCGTCAACTGGGATATGAAAACAATTATGTACTTTCCGGCGGACTTAACTATTGGTTTGAAGCCATACTCAATCCCCAGGCACCTCCATCAACCAGTGCAGATGATGAACTGGCTAAATACGATTTTCGCAAAGGTGCCAGCCAGGCCCTTGGCGGTGGTGGCATGGTGCTAAACACTTCAGCGTCGAAATCCGGAAAATCCGGCGCTCCAAAACCTAAAGCCGGCGGCAAAAAGAAAGCGGTGAAAGGCGGTTGTTCATAATTGAATATTTAATTTATATTTCCAACCTCAGCTGATGATCAATTAATTTTGTTGACATTGCTGAGGTTGTTTTTTTTTTTAAATATCCCTTCATATTTATTTCATCGCCTGAACCCGATCAAATGCAGCTCCTTTAACGTTTGACCATTCTTCAGGTGAAAAAAATAGCCTGGTTTTCCTTGTTCAATCCATTCTTTTATAAATTTTTCTGAAAAAAAATGAACCTTTTGCACGTCCATACGACTTAGATTATATGACAACAAATTTGAACGAATAAAATTTTTGCCTTGATGGAAATCATTTTTTTCTCTGGTAAAAGTTAAATCATTCAAATATCAACTCGGAAAAATGAGTGCAAAACATTTCATTTAAAGGATGGAAAACAAAATAAGCAGATTGGTCAATGAGTGGCTGGTATTGAGTTTTCAAGCCGGAAATAAAGCTGCACTCAACTTGCTGGTAAAGAGATGGCACAAATTATTGATTAAAAATATCCAATCAAAAACCCAGAATCTTGAAGTCGCCAAAGATATTGCACAGGATTGTTGGGTGGTGGTCATTTATTCCATACACAGACTCCAGAATCCCGCTGATTTCGGCGCCTGGTTAATGAAAATTGCATCCAATAAATCAATCGACTATATCCGAAAGAAAGGTTTGGAGCAAAAATTCATCAACACTTCATTGAACAACAAGGAATCACTGAACGACCATCCTGATTATCAGCAGGCAATGATCAGAAGCATACAGATAGCTTTCGAAAAACTTCCATTAAAAGACCGCCGCATATTATACCTGTATTATTCAATGGATCTACCGGTGCTGGAGATTGCAAAACAGTTAAATCTAAAAGAAGGAACCGTCAAATCCAGGCTTTTCACTGCCAGAAATCATTTAAAAATAAAATTCAACCATCATGAATAACGACAATTTTGAAAAACTCGCCAAACAAGCCCTCAGCGAAGAAGAATATACCTTGTTGACGCAAAATGAAGAACAAGATCTGTATGCAAAATTAAACAGGCTGATCAACCAAAAATCCAAATGGATCATTGTGTATATATTCATTGTTACACTGATCATTTTCATTGCATTTATATTTTTTAGCATCAATCTTTTTGAATCCAATGATTTAAGAGAAATGATCATCGGACTTTACCTTACAGGGTTCAGCCTGATCATGATCCTTGGCATCAAAATGTATGTCTGGATGCAGTTGAACCAGAAAGCATTGCTCAGGGAACTCAAAAAAATCGAACTGGAAATACATATCTTGTCAGAGCATGTTAAAAAATAAATAATTGTAACTGATTTCGTATATTTATCGCTTGTTTGACGAGTAATTCTTAACAGCTGAAACTAACTTCCAGAACATTCTGATATCAATTCCGGACAAGAATGTTTGGATTGAATTATCAAATCAATTTTTATTCTGAAAAAATAATATTAAACATAAAATAAAAATTAAGACAACATGCCAAATCTAAAAAATATCATTGCACAACACATCAAGTGGCTTTTGCCCGCATTGTTAACATTCCTGTTCATCAGTCCTTCTTTTAGCCAAACCGCATTGGAAGTGATCAAAAAAGCGGATGACAAAATGAAAGGCACCAGCAGTTACGCCCAGATGAAAATGAAAATCAACAGAAAAGATTGGTCCAGAGAAATCGTTATGAAAGCCTGGAGCCGCGGAGAAGACGAATCCATAATTCTGATCACCTCACCTAAAAGGGATCAGGGAACTGCTTTCCTGAAAATTGGCAGAGAAATGTGGAACTGGCAACCAACCATAGAACGCGTGATCAAAATGCCTCCATCGATGATGATGCAATCCTGGATGGGTTCTGATTTTACCAACGACGATCTGGTAAAACAGTCTTCCATAGTCACAGATTATACACATAAGTTTGTCGGGGAAGAAACCATCGAAGGACGCTCATGCCATATCATCGAATTGAAACCTAAACCTAACGCGCCTGTGGTATGGGGAAAACTCAAGGTTTGGATCAGCAAAAAAGATTATCTGCAACTCAAAGGGGAGTTTTATGACGAAGACAATTACAAGGTCAGCACCATGTACGGATTGAAAGTTAAAGAAATGGGGAAAAGATTGATACCCAGTTTAATGAAAATCGTTCCGGAGGATGAACCCCACAACAGTACTGAAATTGAGTACCTGAGTCTCGAATTTGATAAAACTTTCGAAAAGAATTTTTTTACGGTCCAAAATATGAAAAAAATTAAATAAGTCGCTGATTGGCAGATTATTTAATATGCGTACTTCAGGTAAAGGTTTAACATATTCAGAAAATAAACCATGAACTAATTATCATGATATTCAAACTTGCTCTTAGAAACATCGGAAGGAATAAATGGCGCACAATGATCACAGCGGCTTCGATTTTCTTCGCAGTGTTGTTTTCTTCTTTTATGAATTCGTTCCAAAAAGGCGTTTGGGACAGAATGATCGAAAACTTCCTTAGCAGTTATTTTGGCTATATCCAGGTTCAGGGCAAATCATACTGGGAGGAACAGAGTCTGGATTATGCATTTACCCCGGATGAACTATTGAAGGCATTGCCAAAAGAGTTGGAAGGAATTGAAGGAATGATCCCCAGATTGGAATCATTTGCATTAGCTTCTTATGGAAACATGATCTCTGGTACCATGGTTGTCGGCATAGAGCCCAAAGAAGAAAGCAAGTTCTCCGGACTGGAAAAGAAAGTGGTTAAAGGGCAATATCTTCAATCAGGAGATCAGGGTCTGTTGGTGGCGGAAGGACTGGCATCTTATATGGGGATTGAAGTCGCAGATACCCTGGTATTGATCGGTCAGGGATATCATGGCACCAACGCTGCCGGCAAATACCCTGTAAAAGGCATACTGAGTTTTCCTTCGCCTGATCTGAATAAAAAAATGATCTATATTACGCTCAATGAAGCCCAGGCTTTTTATGGCGCTGAGCAATTGCTGACCTCTTTGGTCATACAACTCAGGGACAATGATGATTTCAGGCTGATCAAAAAACAGTTGGAAACTAAACTGGATACAAGCCGTTATGAGATCCTTCAATGGGATGAGATGTTGCCGGAACTGGTAGATGCCAAAAAAAGTGATTCTGCGGGCAATTACATTTTCATTCTTGTCCTTTATATGATCATCAGTTTTGGAATTTTCGGAACGATCATGATGATGACCAAAGAAAGAGAATTTGAATTTGGCATACTTACCGGCATAGGCATGAGCAGAAAAAAACTTGCCATCGTCACCTGGCTTGAGATTGTTTTTATGGGTTTGATTGGCGCCATCGCCGGCATAATTGGATGTATTCCGCTTGTATACTATTTCAGCATACATCCGCTGAATCTTTCTGATTACATGAAAGAAATGGGAGAAATATATGCCAAATGGGGTTTTGACCCGTTGCTGCCGACTGCTTTTGAACCGCGTATTTTTTTGAATCAGGCGCTCATTGTTTTTTTGTTGACAACAATCCTGGCCGGTTACGCGGTATATAAAATCTTTCGCATTAAGCCGATTGAAGCCATGCGAAAATAACTTTATAACAAATTTAATCAAGTAATTATGCAAATGATGATACTCCTCGCATGGAGAAATATCTGGAGAAATAAACGAAGAACGGCCATAACCATTTCGTCAATTTTTTTCGCGGTATTATTTTCCATTTTTATGCTGTCTTTTCAAAACGGCAGTTGGGGAAGGATGATAGACAATGCACTGAGCAGTTATTTTGGCTACGGTCAGATACACAAAACGGGGTATTGGGACGATCCCGGCATCAATACACTGATGGAATATTCTCAGGAATGGAAAGAAAAATCCAAAAAAATCAAACACCTCAAAGACCTCGTTCCGAGACTCGAATCCTTCGCAATGGCTTCTTGTGGCAATCAGACCAAAGGAGTGATGATCAATGGGATTGATCCAGTAAAAGAAAATGCCCTGACCAAACTTTCCGGTAAGATCACTGAAGGAAAATATCTTGAACCTGATGATAACACGGTGATGATCGCTGAAGGTTTGGCCAAACAACTAAAAATCGGTGTCGGGGATACCATCGTTTTTATCAGTCAGGGTTATCACGGTGTCAACTCAGCCGGTAAATTCGTAGTACAAGGATTGCTCCATTTCGGGCCACCCGATTTGAACAAAATGATGGTATATATGCCCCTGGTAGAAGCCCAGCATTTTTTTGGTTCTGAAGGTCTGATCAGCACACTCATTCTTGATATCGATGACAGATCCAATCTGCCCAAAATAATCAGCAACTTAAAATCACAACTGGATCCTGCCCAACACGAGGTCATTGAATGGGAAAAACTGGTTCCCAATCTCCTGGAAGCCAAACAAGCCAAACTGAATGGTGTTTATATTTTTATGCTCATCCTTTACACCATTATTTCCTTCGGAATTTTCGGCACCATATTGATGATGGTAAAAGAACGGTCTTATGAATTCGGTATTTTGATCAGTATCGGAATGAAAAGAAAACTGCTGGCAATGGTGGTGATGCTCGAGATTATTCTGCTTGGCATGGCCGGAGTCGTGGCCGGAATTATTGGCGCATTACCTTTGGTTAACTATTTTAGGGTCAATCCCATAGATATGAGTAAAATGGAAAAAGGGATGGACAATATGTTTGATCAATACGGTTTCGAACCGATCTTTCCGACTTCCTTTGACCTCTCCACTTTCGTCAGTCAGGCGATCATAGTTTTTGTGATCTGTCTGTTGCTGGCAATTTTTGCTGTCTGGAAGATCTATCGGTTAAAACCGGTCGAATCCATGAAAAATTAAAAAAGAGAATTAAACCAAAGACTTAATATTCAACATTATGATACTCAAATTAGCTTGGAGAAATATTTGGAGAAATCCTGCCAGATCCTTTGTGGTGATCGGTGCGATCATCATCGGTGTCTGGTCTGTGATCTTCCTTATGGGCGTGATGCAAGGCATGATCAACAGCTATGTTGAAAATGCGATCAAAAGGGAAACTTCCCACATTCAGATCCATCACCCGGAATACATGAAGGATAAGGAAAGCAAGTTTTATATGGATGACGCTGAGCAACTGATACAGGACATTGAAAAAATTCCAGGTGTCAAAGCCGCTACCATCCGCTCCCAAACCAACGTGATGGTTGCATCAAGCCACGGAACCCGGGGAATCCGGATCAACGGCATTGTCCCTGGCAGAGAAGAAAAGTTGACCGGCCTGAACGAATTGCTGGTTGAAGGCAAATATCTGGAGGAAGGCAAACCAAACCAGATCCTCCTGAGTTCTCGGCTGGCATCTAAACTGAAAGTCAAGCTCCGGTCAAAAATCATCCTTACATTTCAGACGCTGGATGGAGAGATCATATCAGGAGCATTCAGGATAAAGGGCCTTTATAACACCAAAAATGCCATGTTCGATGACAATATAGCATTCGTGGACATCCATTCATTGAATGAATTATTGGGTAAACAGGATATAGGACATGAAGCAATGATCTATATTGGCAGTGTGGAACAAATGGATTCTACTGTGATGAGCTTAAAAAAGGCATTCCCTGACCTCCTTGTTCAAAATTACAGGGAAATTTCTCCGGAATTGGGGCTTTTTGAAACCCAAATCGGTATGGCAGGAAGGATTTATATGGTCATTTTTATGTTGGCGCTCATATTTGGTATCATAAACACCATGCTGATGGCTGTTTTGGAAAGAGTCCGGGAACTGGGTATGTTGATGGCTGTAGGTATGAACAAGTTGAAAATATTTCTGATGATCGTACTCGAAACGCTATTGCTGGGAGTGGTAGGCGCACCCATCGGCATCGGATTTGGTTACCTTTTGACAAGTTATTACAGCACAAGAGGGATCAATTTGGTTATTTTTTCCAAAGAAGGTATGGAACAGTTCGGGATGACGAATTTCATCTATCCGAGCGTCAACCCGGAAGACTATCTGTTCCTGGCCATGTCAGTGTTCATTACGGCATTGCTTGCCAGTCTTTATCCGGCTTACAAAGCCATCAAACTTAAACCTGTTGAGGCTATACGTAAAATGTAATCATTGATAAATTTTCAAAAAATATAAAAACATAAAGATATGACAGTTATAGAAACAAAAGGGATCACCAAAGTATACAATCCCAAAAAAGTACCGGTACATGCTTTAAGAGGTGTTGATCTTACCATCCAGAAAGGAGAATTCACCGCCATTGTCGGGCCTTCAGGTTCTGGTAAAACGACCCTGCTAAACATCATCGGAGGTCTTGATCAGGCCAGTTCAGGTGTCGTTATTGTGGACGGAGTGGACATTACCCAAATTTCTGACAATAAACTGATCGATTTCAGAAAGGAAAAAATCGGATTCGTCTTCCAGGCATACAATCTGATCCCCGTTCTGACAGCGGCAGAAAATGTCGAATTTATCATGCTTCTGCAAGGCATCTCAAAAGATAAACGCCAAAAACGCGTGGTAGAACTCTTGAAAAGCGTTGGTATTGAAGACCAGGCTGACAAGCGACCATCCAAATTGTCCGGAGGTCAGCAACAAAGGGTGGCCGTTGCCCGTGCACTGGCATCCAAACCATCATTTGTGCTGGCAGATGAACCGACAGCCAACCTGGATTCAAAATCCACTGCGCAACTGCTGGATATCATGGCTAAACTCAACCAGGAAGAAGGTATGACGTTCATTTTTTCGACACATGACCAACGGGTGATTGACAGGGCCAAGCGGGTTGTCACACTCGAGGACGGAATGATCATTTCGGATGTTACCAGGTAATGACATACCGAAATAAGCTTTCCGGTACGATCAGAAATCTAAATTATTTTGAGATGAATGTAAGTTCTTTTAAACCGTACCCCGGTAATAAACGAATCGTTTTCAAATCTTTCCTGCTTTGGATCCTGACAATGTTGTTTATTACTGGCAGCTTTAAGTTGTACGGTCAGGAAGCTGAAAAGCCATGGGAAATTTCCGGGTACATCAAAAACATGCAAAGTGTTATTCACTTTCCTGCCTCCGGTTTATTTCCTGACGGAGGAAGTTATTTTGACAATCTGATCCACAACAGAATCAATTTCAGCTATCAATTTTCAGAGGAATGGATGATCAAAGCAGATCTGAGGAACCGGATATTCTGGGGTGACCAAAACAGAGCGCTGCAGGATGCGTATATATCTGAACTGGACAAAGCGAATGATTTTATAAAGCTTTCCGCAGGTGCATCATCCGGTTCAGGTTTGGCTGCACATACCATGATCGACAGATTATACCTGGATTTTGCCAGAAATAACTGGCAAATCAGGCTTGGCAGGCAACGGATCAACTGGGGGATCAACACATTCTGGAATCCGAATGATATTTTCAATGCATTTTCATTCATAGATTTTGACTATGAGGAGAAGCCCGGCAGCGATGCTTTGAGCATCAAATACAACTGGGGAATCGCCTCGGGAGTTGAACTGGCCATCAAAGCGACGGATAGCCTGAAGCACCTGATCGGAGGCGTGATGTTCAAAGGGAACATTCATAATTATGATTATCAAATACTTACCGGCGTCATGGAAAATCATCTGACGCTCGGTGGCGGTTGGGCAGGCAATTTGTGGGAGGCTGGGTTTAAGGGAGAGCTGAGTTGGTTCAAAAGCCTTGATCCGGATATAACAGATGGATTTGCCGCCACCCTTGGTCTGGATTATATTTTCAAAAACGGACTTTACAGCGGTTTGGGATTTCTGTACAATTCCGGAGGGAATAATGAACAAAGCTTGTCCGGTATTTTCAATTTTGAACTTTCCGCCAAAAATCTGTATCCATACACCACTGCCTTTTTAACGCAGGTTTCTTATGGTTTTACACCGATATTGAACGGAGGAATAGCCATCATTTACAGTCCGGTTCCATCAAATCCGGTATTCATCAGTCCCAACATTTCATATTCACTGGCTAATGAACTGGATTTTGCCCTGTTCGGACAATTGATATTTGAAGAGACAGATACTTTCAATAGTCCCGTGCAGGCTTTGTTTTTGAGGATAAAATATAGTTATTGAGTGAGGTTTTCAATTGGGTAAGAATTTTCACTCTGGGTGACAGAATCTTTAATTAAGGCTTTTACCTCCTGTTCAAAATTTATTTTATCCCTTATAAAACCCTGCTCTGTGACCAATTCTTTCCATTCCGGGTTTATTCTATTAATTAAATCTTCTTTCTTTTTGCGATTCCATTTTTTCAGCTCCTTTTCTCTTTGTATCGCCAAATCGAAATAAGCAAATTCTTCATAATAAATACAATGCTCAAGGTTGTACTTATCAGTAAATGAGTTTTTCAGTAAATGATTTTTATGTTCATGGATCCTGCGACAAAGATCATTTGTGACACCAATGTATAATGTTGTTCTGTTTTTGTTCGTCATTATGTAGACAAATCCTGGTTTACTCATAATTGTAATTGAATTTTTTAATAAATAATATCTTTTTTTCGGGAATGGATTCCTCCTTCCGACTCTAATGACAATAACGCCCATTATGTAAAGGATTCCTCCCTGCGGTCGGAATGACAGGCACCGATTATAGAAAGAGGGAGGGAAGCAGGCGGCGGCGTCGCCTGCTTCCCTTTTACCCCCCGGCACGACGCGTCATTCCGACCGCAGGGAGGAATCTTTTCACCTTTACCGCAATCGTCATCCCTGATGCTCTCCTTAGTCGATTAGGACATGCACGACCAACGGGAGGGATCTTTCCACTACTCCATAACATGTTCTGTAATTTACGCCTTGGATGAAAGGAT
>Ga0209573_1005671_pt1 | contig 11012 bp, 12 predicted proteins | sample TNRBio252014_DNA_FD_185870 | JGI IMG/M metagenome (GOLD analysis project Ga0209573, IMG submission 185870) | Wastewater treatment Type I Accumulibacter community from EBPR Bioreactor in Madison, WI, USA - TNR Reactor_6/25/2014_ DNA (SPAdes)... | ecosystem: Engineered > Bioreactor > EBPR >...
GGCGGCTTGGCTCGCGATCCAATGGACGGAGTTTCTTGAGGCGCACGCGAGGAAGGTCTATGCCGAAGAGCTGGCCGGCGGACTCGCCCCCGCCCTCGCCCTGGCCGCGAAGCTCCGGGCCGGGAAGGTGACTGACGGGGTGGCGGTCCGGTCGATCGCGGAGCGTGACTGGACGGGGCTTCGATCCTCGGGGAGCGTCTTCGCAGGGGCGGAGATCCTCGAGGGCTTGGGGTGGCTCCGGGTGGAGGACACGGGAACGGGCGACAAGGGGGGCCGGCCCTCCACCGTTCTCAGGCTTCACCCCGACTTCCGAAAGCCGGCGCGCGAGGAGTCCGCAGCATGAGCGCCCCCGGCTTCCGTTCCCGTTGGGCGGAATGGTCGCCCGGCTCGCCCCCGCCTCCGGCCCCGGAGGCTCCCCCCGCCACGCCCCCGACGGGGCTCGAGGCTCCCGCCTGCTACCGATGCGGCTCCCCCCTGGCCGATCCCGGGGGGGATCTCCTCTGCGCGAGCTGCTACGCCTCGAGGCGCGGACCGGGCCGGGTTCTCGCGTTCGATCCCCGCCGCCGGCTCCGGGCGATAGCCCGGCTCTCCGGCCGTCCGTGCGAAGACTGCGGCGCGATCGACTGGCACGTGACGCCTCGAGGGGATTCGGCCTGTCGTCCGTGCGCGCGAGCGAGGGGGGCCGCTACCACGGAGCCCGGGACAGATGGCGTCCTGGGGGGAGGTGTCGCGTGAAGCTCGCCCGGCTCTTCCTCGCGCTCCTCTCCGTCCTCCTGGCCGGGGCCGCGCATTGAGACCCCCGCGTGTGGGCCGCCGCCGTCCGTCCTCCCGCCCGAAGCGTGCGCCCCTCGAGATCCTCGAGAGCTTCCCTCTCCGGCCCCGGTTCTCCGGCGCGTTCGTCGCCGTCAACGTCGTTCGGACCGAAGCCGGGGAGACGTTCCCCACGGTCGCGCTCATGGCTCCGGTTCCCGGCGGAGATCCGGCCGCCGTCCGTGGGATCGGACTCGAGGCGCGCGAGCTGCGCCCCCTCGCCCTCGCGCTCAGGGAGGCGGAGGACGCCCTCGAGGAGATGGACGTGCATTCCCCCGGCCCCGTCGCCGCGCGGGCCGGGATGCCCCCGTGCCGTTGCTCCGTGTGTCTCGAGGAGCGGCGCTCATGAGCCCCGGACCTTCGGCCCCTGTCCCCTTCCTCACGCTCGCGGAGGTGGCCGATGTTCTCCGGCTGAACGTCCGCACGGTTCGCGAGCTGGTACGCCGTCGGGAGCTGACCGGCCGTCTCGTCGGACGACGGTGGAGATTTCGCCGTGAAGACGTTGACCGATTCTTCGATGCCTGTCCGAACGAATGGGACCGGAACGGAGCGTGAACCGCGACACGGTGAACGGTGCGAGGGGACAGGCCCGGGACTCGGAGGGCCGGTTCTACGGGGTCCGGGCGAACGTGGAGGACGTTCCCCGGCTCCCGTCCTCCGCCGCCCGTCTCGTCCTCGAGGACCCGCGCGCCGTGCCGTACTTCGCCGTTTGGACTTCCTACCATCATGGCGAGGGAGTCGCCGTCGATCTCCTGGCCCGGCTTCAACGGCACGGGCCGGACGCCGTTGAGGTGGAGACGCCCCGGCTCAGGTTCGCCGTTCACGTCGTCTCGCACGCTCGCTTCCCGGGCCGCCGTGAGCTTGCGTGGAGGTGTCCGGACTGCGGCAGGGGGACGCGGTTCGTCTACGTCCACCGTGTGAGCCCCTGGGGGATCACCCCCTCGGTTCCCGGGTGCGCCCGATGCCGGCGGCTTCGATGGTCTTCGCAGGGCCGGCCGATCGGTTCCTTTGCACGGGTGATGCGAGGCGGAGCCGCTCGGGCTCCATTCCCCCGCCATCCGTGGGAACCCGTCGCCGTCGGAACCCGGGCCGCCCTCGAGAAGCGGTTCCCCGGACTCCTGGGGCTCGTCGAGATCGGGGCGACGGGCCGGGCCGTACGCCGCCCCACGATGCGGGACCTCGAGGTGATTCGGCGTTACGTCGCAGCGATGCCCGCGAAGCTCGCCCGTCTCGAGGCGCGGATACACCGGTGAGAACACCGGCGTTTCGCCTGAGAACAGGCGGAATTTCCCGCCATTGAAAAAGGGATGGGGGGGGTCCGCGAAACTCTGCACCCCTACGCGCGCGAGGGGCAGGCGGAACTCTGAGAACAGAGTGTGGGATCACTGCTAGCAGTGGAGGGTGGGGATGGGGGCGACGGGGAAACCTTCGGCGATCTCTCGCCGGTTTCACCTAGTCCGCGTGCGCCCCTTCGCAGGGTGACGAACGGGACACCTCAAGAGGGGTTCGCGGGTTTTCGCTCCCCGACGCGCGCGAATCTCTGTGCTATCGCTGTGCGCGGGGGGGGCGACGGGCCGCCGGCCTCGAGGGTGAGGAAGGGGAACCTCCCCCCGCCCCTTAGTTCAACGCCCCTTCCCTCTCGCGCATCGTTCCGAAAACACGTTGCGCGTTGCGCGGGGGAGGGAGGGGGGAGAAAGGGGAACTTCCCCTTCCCCTGTATCCCGTCGCCGTCGGGAGACCTGCCAACCGCCCCCGAAAAGACGCTGGACAGGGCGAGCGAAACCTAACGCCCCTACGCGCGCGGGAGGGAACCCGGGAGGAAGGGGACGGGCGGGCCGCGATCCTCGAGGCGGCCGGGCCGACTTACGACAAGAGGCGGCGGATAGCCCGCGTGTCACTTCGGCGGCGGTAGAGGCCTCGCCGGTTTGACGAACGCGAGCAGCGGCGCGAACGGTCCGAGAAGTAGGGCACCTATCCCGGCCATCCCCTCGGAATAGCCCGCACGGACCGCGCGGCGGTAGCCCCAGATTGTCCCGACGGGCCAGGCGACGAGGAGCAGGACGAAGATCAGCTCTCCCATGAGCACCTCCGGCTAGAGCATCTCGGCACGGCGAGGTTGACCAGTCTCCGATCGGACAGGGTACCCCTGCTTCGCCCCGGCGCGGCTGAGGTTTCGCGGGTTTTGCGGGTGCCATTCCGGAGAGTACGCCGGGAAATTCGTCTCCCCGGGAGGGAGGGTTTCGTGGGAAATCCTCCGAGTCCGCGTTCAGAACCTCCCTCCCTCCGGGGGAGGATGGCTCCCGGGACGGGTCCGGGTAAGCCACAATCCCCGGGTGAGCCACGCTCAACCGCAGCGGTCGCCCTCACCCTGGGGAAGCCTGATAGCAGGCTGTCCCGGCCGGGTTTCGCCGCTCCGCAAGAGGGAAGAACTGCCCCCGCCGGGGACACTCCCTGTCACCCCACGGACAGCTCCGGCCCCTCCCCTTGGCACGGTTCAGCTCAGAGAGCCGTAATTTACCATAATACACGTTATCGGACGTAATATACGTGCGAAACGTAGCGTTACAGGGGGAGATAGAGCCCCTGTAAGATAAAAGACACCGCTTATTGACACTCTCACGGGAGATTGTCTTTCCCACGTTTCGGCCGTAGTCTTCGCCTCGAGGTGAACCCAATGGCGAGACCCCCGAAGTTCGAAGATGCCCGGCCCGTGAAGATCACCCTTACGGCTCACCCCGAAGTCCGGGACCGCCTCGAGAAAGCCGCCGCCCTCTTTGGAGCCCGGGAGGGGAAGCGGCTCTCCCTGGGGGACGCGATCCGGATTCTTCTGGACGAGAGCGAGAGTCTCCGGCGGCTCGGTAAGATGACCGGAAGCGCGAACGGGTGAGGCTCCCGTTCCCGGGGCTCATGGTGGCTCAGGGGCGCGAAACCCTGCCGCGTACGCTCACCGATGGCTCACGCGACTTTCCGGCCCACGAAAAAGCGCCCCGGGTGGGGCGCTAAGTTCTTTCGAATGAATGGTGGAGCTGAGGAGGATCGAACTCCCGACCTCTAGAGTGCGATTCTAGCGCTCTCCCAGCTGAGCTACAGCCCCACCGTGGGGGCGGAGAATCTAGCCGTTACCGGCTGTTTCGTCAATCTTCGGCGTTTACGCCGCTCGCCGTGCCGGTCTCCGCGGGGATGGACCCTCCGTGTCCGAAACCTCTCCGGCTCTGGCTGGTTTCCGCCGCACCGAGGCGAAGGTCGCCGCCGTCCGTACCCCCCGAACGGCGGCGGGCGTGTGGACGGTAGACGTCCTCGAGGCTCGTTCCCTGGAGGACTCCCCTCTCCTCGCCGTCGGCGCGCATGTAGAGGGCACGGAGGATGGCGGCGACGGGTTCGGACCCCTGCGGGACGGCCCGCGGCGCCGCTTCGCCGACCGCCCGGGCGATGGCATAGAGGGTGATCGTGTCGGGCGGGCGGGCGAGCCGCACCGAATCGCCCGCAACCTCGACGAGGCCGGCCGTGCCGAGGCGCTTCATCCGCGAGCGGAGGTCGTCGACCGCCCTTCCACAGGCATCGGCGAGGGTCGATACGTCGAGGGAGACCCCTGCGTGCCACGCCTCGGTGAGGCGCAGGAGGAGTTGCGTCGCCTCCTCGAGGGCCCCGGGTTTCTTCGCCGCCGGGGGCGGGGCGTCGTGGGCGAGAAGCTCGTCGCGGAACTGGACGGCGTGGGCGAACGAGAAGCCGAAGAGGAGGATCGTCCACGCGAAGCCCGTGACGATGACGAAGACGGCAATGGCGCTGATCGTGCCGTAGAGCCTCTCGACTCCGGTGAGCGTCACGAAGCCGAGGGTGAAGGCCTGCCGGAGGGCGGTCAGGCCGGCTCCCGCGACGAAGCCGGCCGCCGCCGCGGCGCCCCAGCGGACCTGCGCGGACGGGACGACCTTGTAGATGAGGGTCAGGGCCGCCATCGACGCGAAGAGGCCGCGGACGTGGAGCTGGGTCAGGGGGAGCCCGCTCTCGAGGAGGAGCGACGTCACGACGCCGAGAGCCACCGGGCCGAACACGACGACGAGGACTGCGAGGGAGAGCCTCTGCCGGACCGGCCTCGGGCGCAGGGTCCCCCAGAGGTGGTTCGCGGCACCTTCCACGTCGAAGTAGACCCGCAGGGACGTGAGGGCGAGGAGGGCCGTCGCGATCCACGAGGCCGCCTGCGCCTCGTCGACGAGGGCCTCGACTCCGCGCAGAACTTCGCGGGACGTGCCGGGTACGAAGAAGCGCAGGAGCCTGTAGAAGCCCCTCCCGCCCGCCTCTCCGAAGAACGTCGAGGTGAGGACGGTGACCGCGACGACGAGAGGGATGAAGGACAGGAGCGAGGAGTAGGCGAGACCCGCGGCGAGCGCCGTGCCGCGCCCGTCGAGGAACGACCTCACGCTCCGGCGCAGGACGACCCACGCGAGCGCGATGGCCCGGCCGATCCCCTTCAGCTCGGGGGCGCGGACGGGAAAGGCGCCGGTTCCGCGGCCCAGGTCAGACCTCCACGACGTCGTCGGGCTCGGGGACGTGGACGTCCAGGCCGAGCTCCAGCCGGAGCCGGGCCGCGAAGGTGTCCTGCGCGGCCGGTTCGCCGTGAGTCAGGTAGACGCGCCTGGGCGGCGTGGGCGCCGAGCGGATCCACGCGATGATCTCGTCGGCGTCGGCGTGGGCCGAGAGGGCCGGGATCTTCCTGATGGCCGCCTTCACGGTGAGCCCCTCGCCGAGGACCCTCACCTCGGTCTCCCCTTCCAGGAGCCGCCGCCCGAGCGACCCCTCGGCCTGGTATCCGACGAAGATGACCGTGTTACGGGCATCGGGCAGGCGGTGGAGGAGGTGGTGGAGGACCCGGCCGCCCGTCGCCATGCCGGAAGCGGAGATGACGACGCCGGGCCCGGGGTGGTCGTTCAGCTTCTTCGACTCGTCCCGCTTCCTCACGACCGTGAAGTACGGGGTCTGCAGGGGCGATCCGGAGGCTTCCTCGAGCGCGTCCATCTCGACGTCGTGCTCGGAGCCGTAGCGGCAGTAGAGCTCGACGACGGAGTTGGCCATCGGGGAGTCGACGAAGACCGGGACCCTCGGGAGGCGCTTCTCCTCGAAGAGCTCGAAGAGGTGGTAGAGGATCTCCTGCGTCCGCCCCACGGCGAAGGCGGGAATGACGGCGAAGCCGCCGCGCCGGAAGGCCTCCTCGAGCTCGCGACGGAGCTGCTCCTTCGGGTCGGTCGCCTCGTGGAGCCGGTCGCCGTAGGTCGACTCGCAGACGAGGACGTCGCAGGCGGGGAGCGGTTCCGGGTCGTGGAGGATCGGGACGCCCCGGCGCCCCAGGTCGCCGGAGAAGACGAGGGTCTTCCAGTCGGCCTCCGGGTCGCGGTAGCGGATCTCGGCGAAGGCGGCCCCGAGGATGTGGCCGGCCCGGTGGAGCTTCACCTTCATTCCCTTGTGGACCGTCGTCTCCTGGCCGAACTCCATCCGGTGGAGGAGCTGGAGCGACTTCTTCGCGTCCTCCTCGGTGTAGAGCGGCCTGGCGGGCTGGTGCCGGGAGAACCCCTTCTTGTTCGCGTAGCGCGCCTCTTCTTCCTGCAGCCCGCCGGAATCGGGGAGGAGGACGCCCAGGAGCGCCTTCGTCGGCGGGGTCGCCAGCGCACGACCCGAGAAGCCGTCGGCGGCCAGCCGGGGGAAGTAGCCGGTGTGGTCGATGTGCGCGTGGGTGAAGAGGACGTCGTTCACGGAGGCCGGGCTGAACGGCAACGGCCGCCAGTTCCTCTGGTGCATCTCGAAGCCGCCCTGGAAGAGGCCGCAGTCGACGAGGAGGCGGTAGTGGTCGAGGGTGAGGAGGTACTTCGAGCCGGTCACCGTCCGGGCCGCACCGTGAAAGCCGATCTTCATCGGGGTCCTCCTGCCTCCATCGTAGCCCCGGGTGTCCGTTCGCGGTGGAAGGCGCCTGCCCGCCGTGCGAAGATTCAGGTCCGAATACGGTAAGGGAGGTCCACATGGCCGAGACGATCGACGCCGCGAAGATGGTCGACGAGAAGATCGACGCCACCCGTGAAGGGTTCGGCGGACGCGTGAAGGAGAAGATGGGCGAGGTTGCGGACGGCGTGAAGAGCCGCGCGGGCGCCCTTCGGGACAAGATCCGCGAAACGGACTGGGACGAGGTCACAGAGAAGGCCACCGACTACGTGCGGCAGAACCCCGGCAAGTCGCTCGCCATCGCTCTCGGCGTCGGCTTCGCGCTCGGGCTCCTCCTGCGCCGGCGGAGCGACGACTGATGTCCGAGCCGACGATCCGCCCGCCCGCCCCGCACGGGGCGTCGCCGGACGGCCCCGTCGGAGGGGCCGAGGCGCCGTTCGCGTTCGAGCAGGGGCTCGATCTGCAGAACGTCGCGCTCGACGTCGTCCGGAAGTACCCCGTGCCGTGCCTTCTCGGGGCCGCCGCCCTGGGGTTCTGGATCGGCCGGCACCGCGGGAAGGCGATCGCCGCCGCCGCCGCCGGGCTGGCGACGAACGCGGTGATGAGGCACCTCTCCCGGGCGTTCGAATCGACCGAGTTCTGATCGGAAGGGGCGTCCGCGGCACGGTGCCCGGGAGTCCGCGGACCGTCGAAGACAGGGAACTTTACGTTCGAACCCGCCGGGAACGGGCGATACTGGGGCCGCGAAGGCCGTACTTCCCCAAGCGCCGGAAGCGGACGGACTCCGCGGAACGAGGTGAGCCATGAGCGACGAGCCTAAGGAAACCACCGGGCAGGACTGGAGCGGGGTCGCGTCCGTCGGGACCGAGGCCGAAGCCGGTTTCATCGTCGGGTTCCTGGAAAGCCGCGGCATCCCCGCGCGCATCGTCGACAAGAGCTTCACGCAGAACCCCGTTCCGGCCGACGAGGACCTCTCCTCCTTCGACGTCGCCGTCCCGTCGGACCGGCGCGAGGAGGCCGAAGCCGCGCTCGAGAAGCGTGACGAGGACTTCTCCTCGGCGACCGAGGGAGAAGCAACCCTGATGACCGACGAAGGCCCGGCCGAGATCGACCCGACCGAGAGCGGGTCGAACTGAGCCGGATCCCAGAATCGGCGTGAACCCCTCCCGGATCGGTCGCTACGAGATCCTGCGCCCCCTCGGGAAGGGTGCGATGGGTCTCGTCTACCTCGCGCGCGACCCGCAGATCGAACGGACTCTCGCTCTGAAGACCGTCCGGTTCGACGGGCCGTCGCAGAGCTTCAGCGTCTCCGAGGCCAAGGCCCGCTTCCTGAAGGAAGCGAAGATCTCGGGGCGGCTGCAGCACCCGAACATCGTCACGGTGTTCGACGTCGGCGAGGACGAGGGGACGCTCTATCTCGCGATGGAGTACATCTCGGGCGGGGCCCTCAATCAGCGCCTGACCGACGGCCTCGACTTTCCCATTGCCGACCGGATCCGGATCCTCTCCGAGGTGGCCGACGCCCTCGCTCACGCCCACCAGCGCGGCGTCATCCACCGCGACGTCAAACCCGCGAACATCCTCCTCACCGAAGCGTCCGTCGCCAAGGTGACCGACTTCGGCATCGGAAAGCTCCTGACGGGCGACACGGATCTGACGTCGACCGGGCAGATGGTCGGCTCTCCGGCCTACATGTCCCCCGAGCAGATCCGGGGCGACAAGCTCGACGTGAGGAGCGACATCTTCTCCCTCGGCGTGGTCCTCTACCAGACGCTGACGCTGAAGAAGCCCTTCCCGGCCGACACGCTGACGACGCTCGTCTACCAGATCCTCAACAACCAGCCGGAAGACCCGCTCGTACACAACGACGAGCTCCCCCCCGAGATCACGCAGATCGCGTTGAAGTGCCTCGCCAAGAGCCGCGAGGACCGCTACGGCGACGCGGTGGAGCTCGCCGACGACCTGCGCGCGCTCATCGGGATCGCCCCGCTCGTCTCGACCTCGGGCCTCACGGAAAGCAAGGTCGGCCGCGCCAAGAAGCTGGCCGTCGCGGCGGCGACGACCGCCACCCCGACGATGCAGATGCCGGCGGGGGCGTCCCCTCGCGGGATGACCGGTACCCAGGTTTCGAAAGCCGGCGGCCCTGCGGCCGACGTCTCCGGATCACGGCGCATGACGAGAACCGGCGGACGGACTTCGGCGACGTCCTCGCAGCACAGCCCGGCGGCGATCGCCGGGGCGGCTGCCGGCGGGCTCCTGCTGACCGGGATCATCGTGGGAGGGTTCTACTTCCTGCGTGCACAGGGCCTCTTCGGCCGGGGTGGCGACGTGCCGCCCGTCGGACCCGTTCCCACCGCGACGGCGACTCCCGCGGCAGGAGCCGCCGTCTCCCCGACTCCCGCGGCAGAACCCGGCGCGTCCCCGATCCCGCCCGAGCAGACCCCCGGGCCGGAGCCCTCGCCCTCCCTGCCCGCCGGAGTTTCCGGACCCGCAACGGGGCATACTGCCGTGCCGACCCGCACGCCCAGGCCGAGGCCGTCACCTACGGCCACGCCCGTCCCGACGCCGGCCCCGACGCAGACACCGACGCCGACACCAACCCCGTTCGTCCGCCCCGACGCGACCTACATCACCCGCCGGTTCGTGAAGATCAACGCATCGCCCTCGCAGGCCCGCGTCTTCCTCAACGGCCGCTACATCGGCATCTCCGACGACTGGGACGACGCCGGCGGCGGCGCCCTCCTGACCTTCCAGTCCGACGGGCGGCAACGGCTTCGTCTCACCCACCCCGGGCGAAAGGACGCGATCGTCGACGTCCTCGTCGCCCCGAACGCCGTCGAAGACCGTGTCGAGATCGATCGTTCTCTGGACAAGGGGACCCCCGCCGGGCCATCGGGCCCCGCAGGGAAGATCTCCCGCCCCGACTACCAGACCACCGGCCTGGTCCGGCTCGAAGTGGAGCCGCCGTCCGCGACCGTGATCGTGGACGGGCACGACATGGGCCCCGCCTCGCGGTACCTGGCCCAGGACATGCAAATCAAGGAGCAGGGGGTGTACGACGTCATCCTGACGGCCCCCGGATACCAGCCCCGGGTGGTTCGCGTTCTCGTCTCCCTGTCCACAGGGAAGGAACGGGCGATCATCCGCGAGAAGCTCCGGAAGCCCTGAGACCTCTCCAGGCCCAGGCTCCGAGAAGCTGTCCGGGGTTCGCGGCGCCGCATCGCAGCGGAGCGTAATATCCCCGATCCGGTTCGGCCCGCGAGTCCGGACCAGAAGACAGAATGCCCGCCAGCCGCCCTTCTCCCCGTTCCCTGGTTCGCGTCGCCCTGCTCGTGGCGGCTGTTGCGAACGTGTTTCGCGGCGGGGTCGCGACCGCGGAGTCCTTCGGCTCCGGGCTCGATCTGGCGACGGCCCTTCCGTGGTCCGGCCAGGCCACTTCCGGCTTTCACCTGAACGATCCTTCGATCTTCCTTCCGAACGGCGGGCCGCCCCGGTCCACGCTCTTCCCGGTCGACTCGCCGTCCGCCTTCGGGGCGACGCGTCCGGCCCCCGGGGAGGCCCGGTGGGGACTCGACCTCGCCCCCGTTTCCGGCGTTCCGCCGCGTCCCGACAGGAGCTCGGTCGTGGCGGGCGGCTTCACGGCGGTCTTCCTCGGCCTGGAGTACGCAGCGTTCTGGTCGAATGAGACCCTGAACGGCAAGTTCCAGTTCGCCAACGAGCACTGGTTCGGCCAGACGACCTATGCCGGCGGGGCCGACAAGGCCTCGCACGTCCTGGGCGGCTACATCGCGGGCCGCGTCCTGGACGGGGGCCTGCAGTGGAGCGGCAGCCCGCCGGCGAAGTCACACGTCCTCTCTGCCGCGATGATCGCGGTCACCGGGACGCTCATCGAGGTGGGTGACGCCTACCACGGGTTCGGCTTCGGCTGGCAGGATGCCCTGCTCACGGCGGCCGGAGGCGTCGCCGGCTCCGTCCTCGCCGCCACGAAGCTCGACGACACCATCACGATGCGGTTCGGCATGGTCGGCATCGACCTCCCGGACGACGCCTCTCAGTCCGTTTACGACCCGAACCACTACTCCGGTGAGATCTACACGCTCGACCTGCGCATGGCCGGCCTCCTGCCGAGGCTCGGAAAGCCCCCCGGGCTCGCCCGGTTCCTCCTGGCCTCGATGACCTACGGCTCGAAGGGCTACCAGTGGGTCGACGAGCGATACCGCCAGCGGCGGATCGGGTTCGAGATCGGCCTCGACACCTACGAGGTGGGCCTCGCTCTC
>Ga0209573_1005672_pt1 | contig 11012 bp, 9 predicted proteins | sample TNRBio252014_DNA_FD_185870 | JGI IMG/M metagenome (GOLD analysis project Ga0209573, IMG submission 185870) | Wastewater treatment Type I Accumulibacter community from EBPR Bioreactor in Madison, WI, USA - TNR Reactor_6/25/2014_ DNA (SPAdes)... | ecosystem: Engineered > Bioreactor > EBPR >...
GCGCCTTCGGATCCGAGATCAGCGCTTGCCATTCGCGGTGCTTGAGCCCGCGGTTGAAGGCGCTGGGGTCGAAGCCAGGGCAGGAGGCCAGCGCCAGGACGTCGCCGGTGAGCACGTCGAGGAGCACGACGGCGCCGCTCTGCCCGGCCAGGGCCAGGCTGTCGTAAGCCATCTTCTGCAGCTCGAGGTCGAGCGTCAGGTTGATGTCGGCGCCGGGCTCGCCCTCGTCGCGGGCGAGCTCGCGGATGACCCGGCCGACGGCGTTGACCTCCACCTCCGACTTCCCGCTCTTGCCCCGCAACAGCAGGTCGCAGCCCTGCTCGACGCCCGACTTGCCGATGCGGAAGCCGGGAACCTCGAGCAGCGGATCCCCCGTCCTGTCGTTGGCGAGCTCGCGCTCGGACACCGGGGCGACGTATCCCAGGAGGTGCGCCGCGGCGGCTCCGTGCGGGTACTCGCGGCTCTGGCCCTCCTCGATGCTGACACCGGGGAGGTCGGGGGCGTTGACGGCGATCCGCGCCACCTCGTCCCAGGACAGGTCCTCGCGCACCGTGACCGGGATGAACTTCCGCTTCTTCCTCACCTCGGTGAGGATCCGCCGCCGTTCGCCCTCGTCGAGCGCGATCAAGCGGGCGAAGACGTCGAGCAGGGCCTCGACGTTCCGGCTCTGCTCGGCGACCAGGACGACGCGGAAGTTCTTGCGGTTGATGGCGAAGGGCCGGCCGAAGCGATCGTAGATCTTGCCCCGCGGCGGCGCCAACAGCCGCGCGCTGATCCGGTTGTCTTCGGCGAGCGTGGTGTAGCGCTCGGCCTCGACCACCTGCAGCCAGTAGAGCCTCGCGCACAAGAGCGACAACAACGTGCCTTGCGAGGCGGCGAGCACCACGGCCCGCCGGGTGAAGAGCTTGGTTTGGTCGGTGTCGCGGTTCATCTCAAACGGGTTGCACCAGCGACAGATGGCAGGACAGCAGGAGCCGGAACACCAGGGGATAGGCGACGATGGTCATCAGCGTCTGGAACAGCAGGCCCCAGGGATCGACCGGCATCGCGTAGAAGATCGAGGTCAGCAGCCAGACGAGGACGCAGCCGCCGACGGCGACCAGGGCGAAGCCGACCCAGTTGAGGATGAAGGTCTTGTCGATGAGGAAACGCCGCTGCCCGCTCAGGATCGCATGCGCCACCGCGAGCACGCCGGCATGGGCGCCGACCGGCGCTCCGGACAGCACGTCGTAGAGCAGCCCCAGGGCGAAGACGAGCGGCGCCGGCATCAGGTCGGGCCGGTAGAGGGTCCAGTAGTAAATCGAAGCGAAGGCGAGCAGCGGCTCGAGCAGCTGGACGTGCATCCCGCTCACCGGGATCGAGCCCAGCAGCATGAGAGCCACGGTGATCCCCGCCGGCACGGTCGCCCGCGCCGCCGCCTCGATCCTGAGCGAAACGACGTTCGTCACCGGGACGCGCTCCCCGCCATGGCAGCAACCGGCGGCGAGGCGGCCGGGGCGGCCGGACCGGACGGGCCGGCCGGCGCCGCGGACAGGGCTTCCCTCGCCTCGTCGATGATCCCCTGCAGGCCGAAGTCGACGATGCGCACATGTTCGATCGGGCTGGCGTCGGTGAAGAGCCGGACCCTGATCGTGCGGTTGTCGATGGAGGCGATGGTTCCGATCGGGAGGTCGTCGGGAAAGGCCTCGCCGTCGCCCGAGGTGACGACGCGGTCGCCGACCTCGACGAAGGCGTCCGGGTCGAGGTGGGTGATCCTGGGCTCGTCGGAGTTGTCGCCGGCGAGGATGGCGCGGATCCGCGCCGGGCCGATGGCCACGGGAACCCGGAAGTTGAGGTCGCTCACCAGCAGGACCTGCGCCGAGCGCGGCGCCACCGCAGCGATGCGGCCGACGAGCCCGGCGCCGTTCAGGACCGCGTGGCCCTTGCCAACCCCGTGGTGTCGGCCGGCGGCGACGATGAGGCTGCGGGCGAAGGCGCCGCCATTGTCGGCGACGACGCGGGCGCCGACCGTCCGCGTCTGCGGGTCGGCGACGAAGTGGAGGAGCTGGCGAAGCTGCGCGTTCTCCGCCTCCAGACGCAGGGCCACGTCCTTCCAGCCGAGGAGGCGGTCGCGGTCGTGCCTGAGAGCGGCGTTATCCTCGGCCAGCGCCGTCCAGGCCCGGATCGTCTGGGCGGCAACGACAACGGCGTCCACAGGCAGGGACATCATGTCGATGATCGGAGCCAGCACATCGACGACCTGGATGCGCATCCGCTCCATGACCTGGCCGTTCGCCCGGCCCAGGATCATCAGCATCACGGCGGCCAGGACCAGGCCGACGTAGAGCAGCCACTGGGCCAGCGTTCTGCACGCGGCCGGGACCCGATGGTCCAGACGCGAGATGTCCGTCAAGGGAGGTCTTTCTCAAAGCTCAGTACATGCTGACGAGGACGTTCTTCATGCGCTTCATGTCCTCGAGCGCCCGGCCGGTGCCGAGCGCCACGCAGGACAAGGGGTCGTCGGCCACCGACACCGGCAGGCCGGTCGAGTGCCGCAGAACGTGATCCATGTTGTTCAGAAGCGAGCCACCGCCGGTCAGCACGATGCCCTTGTCGACGATGTCGGCGGCGAGCTCCGGGGCGGTGTTTTCGAGCGCCCCCTTCACCGCGTCGATGATGGCGCCGACCGGCTCGGCCAGGGCCTCGGCGACCTGCCGCTCGCTGATGACCAGCTCCCGCGGCACCCCGTTCATCAGGTCGCGGCCCTTGATCTCCATGGTCCGGCCGTCGCCGTCCTCCGGCGGACAGGCGGAGCCGATGAGCTCCTTGATCCGCTCGGCGCTGCTCTCGCCGATCAGGAGGTTATGGTTGCGGCGGATGTGGGCGATGATCGCCTCGTCCATCTTGTCGCCGCCGACCCGCACGCTCCGGGAGTAGACGATCCCGCCCAAAGACAGCACCGCCACCTCGGTGGTGCCGCCGCCGATGTCGACGACCATCGAGCCGGTGGGCTCGGTGACCGGCAGGCCCGAGCCGATCGCCGCCGCCATCGGCTCCTCGATGAGCAGCACCCGCCTGGCGCCGGCGCTCTCGGCCGAGTCCTGGATCGCCCGCCGCTCGACCGCGGTCGACCCGGTCGGGACGCAGACGACGCACAGCGGGCTCGCGAAGCTGCGCCGGTTGTGGACCTTGCGGATGAAGTACTTGATCATCTCCTCGGCCACCTCGAAGTCGGCGATGACGCCGTCGCGAAGCGGGCGGATGGCCTGGATGTTCCCCGGCGTGCGCCCCAGCATCATCTTCGCCTCTTCGCCGACGGCGAGGACCTGCTTGCGCCCCCGCAGGTCGGCCAGGGCCACGACGGACGGCTCGTTGAGCACGATCCCGCGGCCCCGGACGTAGACCAGGGTGTTGGCCGTGCCGAGGTCGATGGCCATGTCCGCGGACAGAAACCCGAACAACTGTGAAAACATCATCCCTCACGCTTGCGGCGGGTTCGGGTCGGCTCGCGACCGTGTCTCTGGTCAGATCGGGATCGATGCCGCCGAAGTGCCTGTGGAGTATTCCTGGGAACGATTAACGAGCGTTCAACGAGCAGGCTCTTGTCGCTCAACCGCAGCGTGTTCCACGGCCTCCAGAAGCCGCAGCGCGCGCACGGTGCTCCTTTTCTTGCGGCAGTTCCAGCCCCGAACGGGGGTTAATCTACCACACGTTCCGCAGATGCGCAGCGTCGAGTCGAACGATTCGCGCCGGGAGGCGCGGGCGGGAACAAAGGGAGAAGTGGGAGCGGCGCGGCAGCGCTACGGCGCCAGCAGCGCCCGGGTCTGGGCGATGGCGTCGCTCAGGCCCACCCGGCTGACCCTGACGCCCGGCGGGAAGGCGCCGAGCAGCCGGCTCGGGAGCTGCCGGTCGAGCATGACGAAGACGCCCCGGTCGTCGGCGTGGCGGATCAGCCGGCCGTAGGCCTGCTTCAGCCTGAGCCGGGTCAGCATCTCGTCGTAGGCCCGGCCGCCGAAGGCCTCGCGCCTGGCGCGGTGGACGATGTCGGGCCTCGGCCACGGGACCCGGTCGAAGACGATCAGCCTGAGCGAGCGGCCGGGCACGTCGATGCCGTCGCGGACCGCGTCGGTGCCAAGCAGGCAGGCGTTCTCCTCGGCGCGGAAGATGTCGATCAGCGTGCCGATGTCCATGGCGTCGACGTGCTGGGCGTAGAGGCGCAGGCCCGCCGCGGCCAAGTCGGCGGCGATGCGGGCATGGACGGCGCGGAGCCTGTTGATGGCGGTGAACAGGCCGAGGCCGCCGCCGCCGGACGCCTTGAACAGCTCGCGGTAGGCCGAGGCGATCTGCGCCGGGTCGTCACGGGCGACGTCGCCGATGACGATGACCCGGGTGTGCCTGGCGTAGTCGAAGGGCGACGGCACGGCGGACAGCACCGGCGGCGAGGCCAGATGACGCACGCCCGTCCGACGCTCGGCGGCGTCCCAGTCGGCATCGTCGTCGCCGGTGCCGTCCTTAAGCGTCGCCGAGGTGATGGCGGCGCCATGCGCCGGGGTCAGCACAACGGCCGCGAACGGCGCCGTCGGGTCGAGCCAGTGGCGGCGGAACGAGGCGTCGATCTCGCGCCCTTCGATCCGATCGACGGCGAACCAGTCGACGTACTCCTCGGGCGTCTCGCTTTCGAGAGAGCGGAGCATCGCCCGCCAGCCGCCGACGGGGGCGACGGCCCGGCGTTCCAGCGTGCGGCAGGTGCTGTCCAGGCGCTGGCGGGTGGGGGTATCCAAGCTCGCCGCCTTCTCGTCGAGGATGCGCCGGGCGGCCTTTGCCAGTTGCCGGAGCGGCGCGTCCAGCCGGGCCAGCGCCACCTCGAACCGGCCGGCGGCGTCGAGGAGGCCAGGTACCGCCGGTTGCACCGCCGCCTCGATCCCGCCGCCGGGGCCGTAGCCGGGCCCATAGCCGGTTTCGCCGTCGGCGCAACGCGCGTGCACCTGCTGGCGAACCAGGGCGAGGAACGCCTCGCCGGCACCCGCCGGCATGCCCGCGCCCAGCCGCGTTCGCCAGCCCGGCCCCGGCAGGACGGCGGCGGCGGCGACGATCTCGTCCAGCGCCGCGGAGGCGTCCCGGTCGTCGCCGACGAGGTCGCCGATGCGCTCGCGCAGGCCCCGCCGCCGGGACCGCCGGCCATCCTCGGCGCCGCGGAGCCAACGGCGCAGCTCGGCCGTCTCCAGCCCCGACAGGTTCAGGGCAAAGGCGGCGTCGGCGGCATCGAACAGGTGGTGCCCCTCGTCGAAGACGTAACGGAGCGGGATCCGCCCGTCGTCGCCACCGCGCGCGGCCTGCACGATCACCAGGGCATGGTTGGCGACGACCACGTCGGCCCGCCGCGCCCGGCGGATCTGCCGCTCGATGAAACATTTCCGGTAGTGCCGGCAGGCGCTGTAGATGCACTCGCCGCGGGTGTCGGTGAGGCCGAGGGTGAACTGCGGCCCGAGCAGGTCGGCCAGCCAGCCGGGAAAGTCGCCGCCCTGCATGTCGCCGTCGCGCGTGGCCGCGGCCCAGCGGGCGACCAAGCCCAGCGCCACCCGCTCGCCGGCACTGCTGCTCCCGGCACTGCTGCTCCTCCCGGCGCCACCGACGGCGTCCTCCAGGTTCAGCAGGCAGAGGATGTTCTCGCGCCCCTTGCGGATGACGACCCGGCGGGCCTTCTCGGCAAAGTTGGGGTAGGCCCGGTCGAGCTCGCGGTCGATCTGCCGCTGCAGCGCCCGGGTGTAGGTGCTGAGCCAGACCGGCGCCCGGTTCTTCCGCGCCCAGACGGTGGCCGGGGCGATGTAGCCGACGGTCTTGCCGACGCCGGTGCCGGCCTCGGCCAGGACGATGCGCGGCTCGCCCGGGCGCTCGCGCGGCGCGAAGGCGGCGGCCATGGCCGAGACGTAGGTGAGCTGCTCCGCCCGCGGCTCGGTTCCGGCGCCGAGAAGCTGCACCAGCCGGGCGCGGGCCTCCACCGCCTCCACCGGCCAACTGTCGGCCGGCGCCTCCGGCGGCGGTTCGTCCCATTCGCGCAAGCGCCGCCAGACCTTGAGCCCCGCCGCAGGATCGCCGCCGGCCGGGGCGATGGAGCCGGCGCCGAGCGCCGACAGCACCGCCCGCCCCCAGGACCAGTGCGCCTCGGCCATGGCCCGGGCGACGGGCTCGGCGTCCACACCGGGCGAGGCGACGAGTTCGGCCAGCAGTGCCCGTGCGGCCGCGATGAGGGCGGACGCCTCGCCTTCCAGCATCGACGGCGGTGTCAGCAGCAGAGCGTCGGTGAGCCCCCGCGGCGTCGGCACGCAGAACCGCGCCGGTCGGACGAAGGCGAAGAGCTCGAGCACGTCGTGGCAGGCGAACCGCGCCCGGCCCAGTTTGCGCCCAACGGCGCGGCCGTGGCAGACGAGCGGCGTTGCCCCCCGATCGATCCGGCGGGCGGCTTCGCCCAGATCGATGATGGCGACCTCGCCGTCCGGCGAAAGCCATGCGGCCTCGGAGATCCCGACCGCCAGCGCAGGCGCGTCGGGCAGCCGCGCCTCGGCGGCGGCACGTACGGCACGATCCATGGGCTCAATATAACCAAGCCCGGCGGGCGCGGCAGGGTGGGAACGACGTGGCCTCCGTCGGTCAACCGGCGAGCGAGGCTACTCCGCGCGGGCGGTGCGTTCGGACAGCAGCTTCATGATCCGGTTCGCGGTCTGCTCGATGGGCTTGTTGGTGACGTCGATCACCGGCCAGCGGTTCCGGGAGAACAACCGCCGGGCCTCGCGGACCTCGGTCTCCACCGCCTCGTCGGCGGCGTAGTCGGTGGTGCGCTCCTCGCTCAGCATGCGCAGCCGGGCGCCACGGACCCGGGCGAGGTGCGCCGGGTTGACCGTGAGCCCGACGATGAGCGGGTTGCGGGCCTTGGTCAGCCCGTCGGGCAGGGGAACGCCGGGGACCAGCGGCACGTTCGCCGCCTTGATGCCGCGCGAGGCGAGGTAGAGGCAGGTCGGCGTCTTCGTCGCCCGCGACACACCGACCAGGATCACGTCGGCGTCGTCGAGATGGTCGGCGGCAACGCCGTCGTCGTGGCTCAGCGTGTACTTCATCGCCTCGACCCGGCGGAAGTAGTCCTCGTCCATCAGGTCGCGGACGCTGGCGCGAAAGCGGATGGTCGCGCCGTAGTACTCGGCGAGGTCGGGGACGAACGGCTCGAGAACGAAGCGGCATGGCACCACGAGCTTGGCGCAGCCCTGCTCCAGGGCGCCGCGCACCTCCTGGTCTGCGACCGAATGCAGGACGTAGCCGCGGCGGGTGGCAATGACGCCGAGGATGTCGGCGGCCTGGCCGAGGTTCCGCACCATCTTCCACAGCCGCATGTCGATGGAGACGCCGTCGAGCTGGGCGACGGTGTTGCGGGCGAGAAGCTCGACCAGCTCGCCCGAGGCGTGGGAGACGAGGTAGAGGATTGGCGCGCTGCTCACCTCGTCGTCCTTGTGCATCCGGCTCATCCAAGACCCACGCCCTGAGGTTATACCCGCAAGTCGCGAGATCGGATCGAGCTAAATCGAATGCCGCACGCGCGGCGACCGGCGGCTGACAACCGCCGGCCTTACGCGTTCGCAGTTGACGAAACTCGGGGCGGCCCGAGGCGGCAACCGCCCCTGCACCAAGCCGTAGTCTTAGACCCGGCTGGTCACGGTCCCGTGCTCTTCAGCCGGACGGGCGAAGAACCCGAAGTACGCCGCACCGGCGGCCAGCACCGCATGCAGCCAGACGTCGTGCCCGTAAAGGGGAACCAGGCCGAACAGGGTGTTCAGGCCGGGGATCAGGCCGAAGACCATCAGCACGGCGTAGGCTATGGCCACCACCTTGGCGTACAGGCGGGCACTGGAAAAGGTCCGGTAGGCGACGAAGCCGGCGATGCCGAAGGCGATGTGCACGAGATTGTGCAGGAAGTTCACGGGGAACAGGCCGAACAGGTGGCCGTGGCTGCCGGCAACGCCCTGCTCGGCTGCCCCTTCCATCGGCGTCACCAGTCCCGGGACGAAACCGGCGATGCCGACCAACAGGAACACGATCCCGTAGATCAAGGCGAAGTAACGGACGTTCATGACATGTGCCCTTCGATCCATTTGTCTTTTGTCGCGATTGCGCGTGTCCTGGCCGTCGGACCAGCACGGGGAACAACCCGTGTGCACCACCGGTGTTCCCGATCAATGTGCCGTTTCGCCCCATCCGGCCGCGGCTGCGGCCGGCTCGCGCACGAAGACGCTCCGGCCGGGCAACGCGCGAATGGGCGCCGCCGCTGGGTGAAGGGGAGGCCGAAGCGGCCTCCGCCGGGTGCTGGAATGTGGCCTCGTGCAGCGGCGCTCGTCGCGCCGCCGTCGCTGCTACCGGTGGTAGCCGCCGTCCAGCCTGAGGACGGTGCCGTTGATCATGACGTTGGCGATCACGTGCATGACCATCATCGCGAACTCGGCCGGGTCGCCGAAGCGGTGCGGGAACGGGATCGAGTGCACGACCCTGGAGTCCAGGTTGCTCTCCATGGCGAACAGCGTCGGCGTGCCGAACAGGCCGGGCGCGATGCCGACGACGCGGATGCCGAGGGCGCCCAGTTCGCGCGCCGCCGGCAGGATCATGCTGACGACGCCGCCCTTGGACGCGGCGTACGCCGCCTCGCCGCTCTGGCCCTCGTAAGCCGAGCCCGAAGCGGTGGAGATGATGACGCCCCGCTCGCCGGTGGGCCCCGGCGACAGTTTCGCCATGTCGGCGGCGACGAGGCGCATCATGTTGAAGGTGCTGATCAGGTTGACCTCGACGAGCTGGCGGAAGTCGTCCAGCGGCATCGGCACCTCGCGGTCGACGATCTTCTGCGGATGCGCCCGGCCGACGCAGTTGACCAGCACGCGGGCGGCGCCGTGGGCTTCGCGCGCCGTCTTCAGCGCCGTTTCCGCGGCGCCGGCGTCGGCGACGTCGCAAGGGATCGCCAGGCCACCCACTTCCTTCGCCACCTTGGCGACGCCCTCGGCGTCGATGTCGATGAGCGCCACCCGGGCGCCCGCCTCGGCGAGGTAGCGCGCCGTCTCCGCGCCGAGCCCGGATGCCGCCCCGGTCACCACCGAAGCGCAATGCCACAAGTCCACCGTTGATCTCCGAAAACTACCCGAGGGCGGAACGCCCGGGAGGACCATACACCCCTGGCCGGCGTGGCCAAGGGCAAACGCGGCCTTGCGCCCATGCGTCTGGCAAGCACCTGCATTCGCCGCCGCCCTTCACAGCCGGCCCCAGCGGAACCCGCGGTTGTGCCACGCGTTCCTGTCTGGCGTTCAACACCTCATCCTGGGAGAAATCGACATGAGCGTGTCTCGACTTTTGGCTGGCGTGGCCGTGGTCACGCTGGTTTCGGCGGCAGCGGCGCAAGCGGCGCCCAGCCCCGGCACGGACGCCGGTAGCGGCCCGGCGGGCAGCGTCCTCCTCGCCCAGGGTGGCGGTGGCGGCGGTGGCGGCTCCGGCGGCGGCGGTTCGGGTGGCGGTGGCTCGGGTGGCGGCAGCGGTGGTTCGGGAGGTGCTGGCTCGGGCGCCGGCGGGTCGGCCGGCAGCGGCAGTGGTGCCGGGAGCGGCGGCGGCGCGGGCTCGGGTGCCGGTGGCAGCGGCGGCACCGGGTCGGGCGCCGACGGCTCCGACACCTCCACCGATCCTGAGGTGGAGCAGCCGGAGACGACGCCGCAGCGGCCGCGTCAGTAGCGATCACGCGCGGGGTCCCCGGGGTCTGCCTCGGGGACTTACCGCGCGCGCTCCGGGGCCGCGAGCCCTCTCCCGCCGTAACGGCGGCGCTTGTGCTCCTGAAAGGCTAGGGCCGTCGGTATGCCGCCTTTGGAGGATCAGTCCATGCCGCGCTCCGTTTTCGTCCTGGCCCTGGCAGCGGTGTCAGCGCTTTCTGGTCCGGCGGCGGTCCTCGCTGCGGCCGAGGACTACGCCTTTGAGGCCGTGACGGAGCAGGTGGAGGCCGGACCGGACGCCGCCATCGACGTCCGCCTGGTCCACAAGCCGACGGGCAAGCCGGCCGAGCACGCGGTGATCTTCGAAAGCCGCATCGACCGGAGCCCGGACGGGTTGGGCGACGCCGTCACGCACCCGACCCCTGCGGACGAGATCGAGCCCGGCGTCTATCGCTTCCGTGCCGACCTCGGCGAGCCCGGCCGCTGGGCGGTGAAGCTGCAGGCCAAGGTTCCGGGCGAGGAAGCAACCATCCCCGGGGAGGTGGTGATCGACGCCACCGGCCCGAAGCCGCTGATGCCCGAACTCCCGGGTCGCACCGCTCCGCCACCCGGGGTACGCTGACGAAGCGACCCGCGGCGAAGGCAAAGCCACGGCGAAGCCCCAGGAGGCGGCAATCGACGCCGACCGCATCGAGATCGTCGAGGGCGACATCACCCGGCTCGCGGTTGACGCCATCGTTAATGCCGCGAACGAGTCGCTGCTCGGCGGCGGCGGGGTCGACGGCGCCATTCACCGGGCCGCCGGGCCGGAGCTTCTGGCGGAATGCCGCACGCTCGGCGGCTGCCCGACGGGCGAGGCGGAGATCACCCGGGGCTACCGCCTCCCCGCCCGCCACGTCATCCACACGGTCGGCCCGGTCTGGCGCGGCGGCGGCTCGAACGAGGAGGCGCTGCTCGCCTCGTGCTATCGCCGCTGCCTGGAGATCGCCGCCGAGCACCAGCTTGCCAGCATCGCCGTCCCGGCCATCAGCACCGGCATCTACGGCTTCCCGGCCGACCGCGCCGCGGAGATCGCCGTCGACGCGATCCTGGCCACGCTGACCGGCCGCGATCACCCCGCCCGCGTCATCCTCTGCTGCTTCGGCCAGGCCAGCGCCGCCGCCCACCGCGCGGCGCTGGCAAAGGCGAGCGCGGCAAAATGACTGATGGCGTGAGCCGCTGATTGGTGCTTCGGGAACGGCGTTGAAAGGGAAAAAGGCGCCCTGCTGCGGCACAAGGCCTGCTGTCGCCGCGGGCGGTTGCAGGGCG
>Ga0209573_1005673_pt1 | contig 11010 bp, 15 predicted proteins | sample TNRBio252014_DNA_FD_185870 | JGI IMG/M metagenome (GOLD analysis project Ga0209573, IMG submission 185870) | Wastewater treatment Type I Accumulibacter community from EBPR Bioreactor in Madison, WI, USA - TNR Reactor_6/25/2014_ DNA (SPAdes)... | ecosystem: Engineered > Bioreactor > EBPR >...
CAACGCAGAATCTAATTTAGAAAGACAAACCTCTAAAAATAAAGCTTGAATAGCGGGCAACAAAATTAATTTTAGAAAAAATTTGGAGAAATTTAAGTTTTCATGTAAAAATACGCTGAGTAGTTACCATTAAATAATTTTTATTTAAATCAAGAACACCTAAGAGCTAAATATGAATCGCAATCAATGCCTACTGTTTCTCTCGATTGTTTAAGCCAATGGTTTGGTATTATAATTGAATGGTCAACTGGTGTGATTTACCACCATCAAGTAGGCGGCACTTCCTGTGAACAAAGGTATATTGAAGGATTTTATGTTACTTTAAATGGCTATAAAAATAACGTCGATGAAGAGAAAGTCGCATCAAATGAATTTACTCAATTGTTCCATTTGAATGATGGGTGCTATTTTGGCTGGCCCCATGCTAAATTACCAGAGCTAAATTTCAAAAAATTGTCTAAACTTGTTGAAGACTTATTTCCACCTGATTTGGGCCTTACTGGTGACAATAAAGGTATTTCAATTAATCTATCTAGAAGGGATGAAATGTGTGAAGCTTGGATTCCTGTTTTAATAGGCAACCTAACTGGCGTTTTAGTTTTCAATAATTGTGATTAAAAAATCGGATGAGCAAGGCCTTTAACCGAACAGGTTTGCACCCGCTATCTTTGCATTATTTCTCTTTCAATCCAAAGTCACCCAAAAGATTCAAGTTTTTCACCTTTCCATAGGCAAGCGTTCAAAAACCATTTTTAATTTTGAGTCTCCTTAGTACAATCAAATGCCAATAACTTAAGCGTTTCACTAGACCCGCAAAAAGCGTGGGCAAGTGAACTTAGTGTTAGGTATTAAAAAAACTATGATTTGTAAACTTGGTAAATGTGTTGATGCTTTTGACCTTAAAGTACTTGGGCTAATTCTTGGCTATGATTTATACTCAAGTGATAATATACCGAATTACTCTGAAGTAAAGGCCAAGATTATTAAAGAAGGCGTGGAGATTCTAGAAGTTAATTGTGTTATTGGTTATGTATTAGGTGGTAAAAGAGCTCGCTATGATATGTCAAGATATTCGATTATAGTTACTGAGAAAATTGACAAAAAAATTATTATTGGCTCTGAAGTTTATCTCTTGTGTGAACATACTTTTTGGCAACCAGACAAAGACAATAAGGCAATTGGCAATACCTAACGAAATCGCTTAAGCAGACGCACAAAAATCACGCACTGCTTAGTTTGGTGAAAGCTATACATATGATTTTACGATTTATATTTTCAATTTGCTCAATATTTAGTTTAGCCACAATTTTTATTAATTTTGGGCACGCTGGTTCGATTCCTTTATTATTTATTTGGGGAGTATCAATTCTTAATTTATTTAATCATTGCGATATGTTTATATTGGCAAGCCTGCTTCCACTAATTTTTCTTATAATATTCAGTATTTCAAATAATAGAGTTTTGCAATGGTTATTGGGGCTAATATCTTTTGTGTTAATTTGGTTAGGGCTTTTTTACACCATAGACATTAAAACACATTGGCTATCATTAATACCTTTTTTAATATTCACTATTAGCTTTTTATTTCTAATGAAAGTTAAGGTGTTTAAGTACAAACACAAACAAGGTATTTGAAACTTACTTGTCTTTTTTGTAATTTTTGATATAAAATACGGATGAGTATATTAGGAATGATTTAGTAGAAAGTGTACCAGATAAGTAAAGAGTTTAATTAATACTTCGCTTGGTTTTAAAATTAAATTCATAGCTAACCACAAACTGAGGTAATACCATGACGACACTACTAGAACAGGCTTTTAAAGAAGCATCACGATTACCAGAAGTAGACCAAAATGCGCTAGCGAAATGGGTTCTTGACGAACTTCATTCTGAATCAAAATGGCAAAAAAATTTTGGGGAGTCAGAAGACATTCTCGAAAAGCTTGCTGATGAGGCGATCGAAGAAAAGAGAAAAGGAAAGACAACCCCTCTTGACCCCAATCACCTGTGAAATCACTTACTAATAATCGCTTCTGGAAATGCTATGCAGATTTGCCTCAAGAAATTAAACAACAGGCAAAAGAGGCATATTCTCACTTTCAAAAAGACCCTTATTATCCTAGCCTTCACTTCAGCATACACTCGACTCGACCAATTTTCTCTGCTCGAATTAGCATGGAATTTCGAACTGTAGGTGTTATCGATGCTGACGAAATCACTTGGTTTTGGATTGGGTCTCATGCAGATTATGATAAATTGCTAAAACTTCTAAGAAAAACATAACTAAGGGAACTGAGGCAGACGCGCAAAAGTCGCGCGCTGCTTAGCATAGAGTTACTGATAAAAAGGAAGGTATAAAATGAAGGAAACATTATTTACAAAGATCGCAAATGGAACCATTAAGTCGTATATTTGGCATCAAAATGAGAAATACATGGCGTTTCTTACACCATTTCCGAACACTAAAGGTGTAACTGTTGTGGCGCCGAAGATGTATATGCCAAGTTATGTATTCTCATTGGATGAAAATGTTTACATCGACTTTCTAAGGTATGTTAAAATAGTGGCTAATATTTTAGATATGAAATTAGGCGTAGCGAGAACATCACTAATTTTTGAGGGAACAGGCATAGACCATTTGCATGCCAAGCTTTACCCTCTTCATGGCCCAAAGGCTAGCCAAACAGATGTATGGGCAGACCATGTGGTGTATTTCAATGAGTATCCTGGTTATGTATCAACAGTTGAGGGGCCAAAGGCAAATGATTTTGAATTGGAGTCACTCTGCACTTTATTAAGGGTGTGTCCGCCTCATGATATGGCCTAGGTCTACAGTCTCACTTTTATGGTCACCCAAATGGAAAATGCGCCTACAAAATATGTTTAAATAATTAAAAAATCGTAGAGCTAAGGCACCGCCTTGGCTCTGCTTTATGCCACCTTTTTATTGCAACAGTTCAAAGAAAAATCTGTCTTATCAGAAGGGCGAGTGTCGCACGGCAGTGCGCCTCTACAAATCATAGTCTCTTTTCTTTTTCAGTGTATTTCAGTGTGTTCAGTGGTTTATTTTTTTCTTCAGATTCGTGCTGTAGGGCAATTCATGAATCGCCCCTACAGTATAAATCTTTGTGAGTTCAAACTGCATTAAAGTAAAAAATTGTTAATGAAGTGCGAAATAAACGGGAAAGATTAAAAAAGCCTCCCCATAGAAGACGCAATGCCTTGCGTCTCTCTTTTTAGAGTGGTTAGAGTCGCGCTTATAGCACGCCTCTACAATTTTTTATTTTTTCAATGTTTTTTAGTGCGATGTTGTTCGCTTCCTGCTCACAACCCTGCGGGCTCTACGCTTCGCTACGAGCTAAACTTTCGCCATCCATGGCTTCGTTTTCAGTGGTTAAAAATCTTTTATTCTCTTCCGTTAGTCTCAAAATTGCCATTAAACCCCTCCCCTATGGCAAAGCCAACAATAAAATGTTAGTGTTTCGCCTTGCCTTAGACAAAGAGATCAACAATAACTTTAAACTTTGCGTAAACTTAGTACAATAAATGCCAATAATAAAATCGTTGCAAACTACCAGCAAACAGCTCTGGCTTTTGTACTCGGTGTTATCTCTAAAGATATTTAAAAGGAAAAAAATGAAAAAATTAGCAATGATAATTACAATAGGGATTTTAATTATTAGCTGTACAACTAATGAGAAATCTCAACGAAATCACAATAATAAATTTAAGTCTTTAGATTTAGCAGATGGTACGACATTTGACATGACCATTTCTGGGTCAACCCCCTTGCCGGCAGAAAATAATTTATATAAAATTGAATTAGCGGGACCGGGCATTTCAGTATTAAAAGCAGAAGAAAATCAAAAAAACAATCAATTGTACTGGAAATTTGCATTCAACAATAAAAAGAAAAATGTAATCGAATCAGTTAAAGTTGAAACGGTTTTCCCTAATAAAAAAGTAGATCTATCAGTTTTGGATAATCAACCTGAGTTAAAAGATGATATATGGTATGGACGCACAAATGGCATTACTATCACCCCAACAAATGTGCCATGGTTATATTCAACAAATGATGGATCAACATTCGTATTCAAAATTTCAATTAAAGCTAAAAATGAACCTGTTTCTATACTTTATCAACCATGTTATATATCAGAATCTGCGAAAATTGTTTTAAATAAATATAAATAATCAGATTTATTCTTAGCTGCATCGGAAATTTACTCGGCTGCCCTTCGTAAAATCCGATGAGGTTAACAGTATTCTTAAACTTCTTTGAGCAAAATTATGGAAAAATTAATTATTATTTCAATATTCGTCTTAGCACCAAGCATTCTAATTACAGTTTATTATTTTCGAAAAAAAATGCCTTTTATTTGGACAGAAGGCCAGTACATTCAAAAAATGGCCCATTTTTTAGGATTTGTCGGTTAACAGGATTTTTTTTGGGAATAATTCTAACCATATTGTATTTCAGCTTCCATATCGAAGCAGAATTTCTAGGTGGTCTTTCAATGGTAACAACATTTTTTTGTTTAATCGGTAGTACTTCAAAAAAAGTAGTAACGCAAAAAGAGAAAAACTCGCCAGAATAACTCGGCACTGCATTGAATTTTACTAAGCTAAGCTTCGTAAAACCCAACTAGTTTGATATTATAAATTAACGCACACCTAAAAAATAAAATCGATTGAGAATGTCTTTGCAATACATTAAATACTTTGCCTTTTCGAATGCTGGGTCAGGGCTTATTAAAAAATATAAATTTGATGCGATTGCCTTGCTGATTATTTCTTTATCCGTTTCGGACTCATTTATGGCTTGGCTTTGCAAAGGCGCCGTCTGGTACGATAAAGGGTTTTCGACAATAAAAGGTTCTTCTGAATTTTTGTTGTTTGGTTTACAATAAATATTATTCCTTTTCGCTAATTGTTTTAGGCCAGACTCCTCAAATATAGCCATGCTACTTTCTTCTAAAAATTGATTCGGTATTAGATAAGAGCAATCTAATGCGTGCAATGTATCCATTAATACAATTGCTTCATCTTTTTTTATAGAACTATCGATATTGGTTGCAAACAAAATAAGATTTAAATCACACAATGATTCTTTGATGTTTTTTTCTCTTATCAAAAAACTTGCGTCTAAGACAAGTTGATCAAAACCTAATTCTTTTATTTGTTTGAAAGATTTTATTTTTGAATCGGAATTCAAAAAAACCTTCGGGAAATTTAATAGAATTTTAGATCTCATCCCCTCTTTTGACGGAAACCTCTATCGCCTGGATGGCTGGAAACTCTTTGCATGAATTGTCTAGGTATTGGCTCAAGCTTTAAACTGTACCACATTTCACCAAAAGGTTTCATGTTCATACCTTTGTCATTTTTTAGGGAATTTAAGTTCGCTTCCGTTTCTGGGTTTCTGCCTAATTTTTTTAACGCACGGTTTAAAACTGCAATCGCATCATCTTTTTTACGAATGCGGTCTAAACAAAAAGCATAAGCATTCCAAAGCATCACTTCTTTACCATTAAACTTTAAAGCATACTCAAATTTCTTAATCATTTCATCGTCTTGTTTTTTCTTAGATAAAAGAAAAGCATGCATAATAACCGCCATCCAATTTTGAACTGTGCCTTTTTCAAAATGGCGAATAGCGTCTTCTTCTTTTGACTGATAATAATAAACGGTACCATATAAAGATTCAATTTGACCTTCTAATAAAAATATTTTATTCTTGAATGGTCGCGCTGTTTCTAGAATTTCCAAAGCTTGCTTCCATTTTTGACCCTGCATCATTTTTTGCACATTATCAAAAATAGGCTTAACTAGTTCGTTGTTTTTTTTCATCATTTTGACAAAAACAAAAATCGAAATAATAAGACTAAGAAAAATACACAATGACCAATGTAATTGAATAAATGGCAAAACGGGAATAAAGCCAATTGCAAAACCAATAACTAGGGATATAACGAGAGTGATCATTTATCTTTACCTGTATTTTCTTCTTTAATGGGTTCTTCTGTTTGACCTTTTTCTTTTTCAACAGATTTATTTTTTTCTTTTTTCAAAATTGTTTTTTTGATTTTTCTTAATTTTGAAAAAACAGATTCATTGGAACGACTAAAAAAAACAAAGCTTTTCGTTTTATTAAAGTTAACGATGGCTTTATTCATATCGCTTATAATTTCTTCTATTATGTCTTGCTCTGGTTTTTCTAGCAAACTAGACAAGCCCTTTAAACATTCTTCTAACTTCACATAATCTGCTTTTAAATTGAAATCCATTCTGTGTTTAAAATGATAATCAATTTCTGCTTCTAAACCCACTATTTGAGTGCGATAAAAGCCTAACCTTTCTTCGCGGGTTTCTGGTGCTTTATTTTTTTTACCATTCACCGTTAATTTGCAAGATGAAAACAAAAGTGTTATTGCTAACAGTACGGTAAAAAACTTGAACATAAAAGCTTGCCCTCAGTAACACTATGATTTAAAAGCGGGTAATCCTATTAAAGGTTAACAGAACTTCAAGCTCAAAATGAGATACTAATTATTGTAAAAGCCCCCTACTATTGAACTGAGATGACAATAAAATTCCTAGTTTTTATACAAATGCTTAATTGTAATTTGTTATAGAGTAAAATTATTTTTCATTTAGCCTAAATTACCAAAAATTCATTTTTCAGGCAGGTTCTTTCTAATTGATAATTTAGATAATAAAAGAAAATGTCAGCTCATTTTTTTAAAGTTTCTATTTTTCAATTAAAGGGGTTTTCATGCCAATAGTAAATTACAAGCAATACTGCAATATGTTAGATACAGCACAAAAAAATAACTATGCTTACCCAGCTATCAATGTGACTTCAACGGAAACAGCAAACGCAGCACTAAAAGGGTTTGCTGATTCCAAAAGCGATGGGATTATCCAAGTCAGTTTAGGCGGTAGCCAATTCGCAAGCGGTTCATCTGTAAAGGATGCGGTATTAGGTGCTATTTGTCTTGCAGAACACATACATCGAGTAGCAGAAAAATACAATGTTTTTATCGCCTTACACACCGACCATTGCCAACCAGAAAAAGTAGATTCATTTTTAAAACCTTTGATAGCAGAAACTGCAAAACGAAGAGCAAAAGGTTTAGGCAATTTATTTCACTCACATATGTATGATGGCTCAGAATTACCAACAAAAGAAAATTTAAAAATTGCTGTTGATCTTTTAAAACTATGTGCCCCAAACGAAATTATTCTAGAAATTGAAACGGGTGTAGTTGGCGGTGAAGAAGACGGAATTGACAATTCAGGCGTTAGTAACGAAAAACTTTACACTACACCAGAAGACATGGTAGAAGCAGCAACAGCACTAAAATCAATCGGTCGATTCATGTTGGCAGCAACATTTGGTAATGTGCATGGAGTATATAAACCAGGTAATGTAAAACTTGAACCAAGAATTTTAAAAGAAGGTCAAGCTGCCGTTAAAAAAGCATTTGGAAATGACTATGAATTAGATTTAGTATTTCATGGCGGTTCGGGTTCTGAAATTGAAAAAATTCATGAAACATTAGGTTATGGTGTAATTAAAATGAATGTTGATACAGATACCCAATATGCATTTTCACGAGCAATCGTAGATCATATGATGAAAAACTATGATGGCATGCTAAGAATAGATGGCGAAATGGGTAATAAAAAGCTATACGACCCAAGAGCCTATTTAAAAGCTGCAGAAGTTTCTATGGCAAAAAGAGTTTCACAAGCATGTGATGACTTAAAAAGTACAGGCAAAACACTTTTTACACCCAACAAATAAAACCGACTTATCAACCTCTTTGCGCAGCAATGCCAAAGAGGTTACTTCTCTCCGAAAAAAATTATTACCCAAATATATTGCCCAAAACAATAGTTGTGTTAGCCTCATAATGTGTCTTTGGTAACAAAATACGGCGAACACACTCTTATAAAACTTCACAAAACCTCATCATCGACGAATGCGCACAAAATAAACGAACTGAACTGTTCATACTAGATTAAAAAATTATTGCTTATCAAACAACTGTACTCTCTGCCCTATTTTCATTCAAAAGCTATTTAAAATCCTCACTTCAAATAGTGGTTAAAATCTTATAAATGTTTACTTTCTAAAAAATTTGCTATATTTCTACCTTAAGGTCTCTCTAAAATTGAAAGTGTCTAATTACCACTTAAAAAAGAGGTGAAAAATGAGAAATAATTTTTTGGTGCCATTGGTCATCATTGCTTGCTCTGTTTCCCTTTTTAATCAGGTTAAAAGCAAAAACGACCCCGTCCCAAATAAAATCAAGTCTATCCTTGTGACTCGTTCTGATAAAAACCCATTAATCGATAGCAATTCTTCAACATCGCTAGGCAACAATATCAACGGACCTTCAGTAATCAAAGTTCCATCTTGGGTCAAAAACCCATTAGGTAAATATTACATGTACTTTGCCCATCATAAGGGCACATACATCCGCCTTGCATACGCAGACTCACTAGAAGGCCCATGGACAATTTATGAAAAAGGCACATTGCAACTTAAACAAGCCACCAGCTTCACTGGGCACATCGCCTCACCCGATGTATTGATTGATGATCAAAAAAAAGAAATACGCATGTACTTTCATGGGCCAGCAAAGCAAGAAAAAGGTAAACAAAAAACTGGGTTCGCCACATCTAAAGACGGTCTGCTATTCATGGCATCAGACATTATACTAGGAGAATGCTATTTCCGGGTATTTCAACTAAATGATTACTTTTATGCCATTGATAGATCTGGAAATTTATCTCGCTCAAAAGACGGTGTTACTCCTTTTGAAGTCAGAAGCAATATCATTAAAAAAATAAGACATGTTGCCGTTTTAAAACGAGGTGATCAATTACTGGCTTTTTATTCAAGAACAGGTGATGCACCTGAACGAATAGTAGTTTCATCTATAACGCTTTCAAATGATTGGAATGAGTGGAATGAATCGAACGCCATTGATGTCATCCAACCAGAAAAAGAATACGAAGGTATTGGCTTTCCCAACAAGCCTTCCCAGTGGGGGCAAGCAACAAATGTACGCGAACTCAGAGACCCTTATGTTTTTGAAGAAAACGGCAAAACCTATCTTTTCTACTCGATTGCAGGAGAAATGGGAATCGCTATGGCAGAAATTATAATTGAAATGTTGCCATGATAGCACATGAAACAATTAGATTGATTTGCTTTTTTAGTACTAAATATAAAAAATTGCAACATTGTGGCTTTGAAGTAGATTGAAACAATTTAGGGTTAAAAAATATATGACTACAAGACCAAACATTTTATTCATTTTCTCAGATCAACAAAACTGGCAAGCTGTAGGCTTTGAGGACCCCACTTTTCAATCGCCAAATATGGATCGCATCGCCTCTGAAGGCATTATTTTTACTGAATCTTTTTGTACAACCCCCCAGTGTTCGCCAAGCCGATCTTCCATGATGACTGGTCTCTACCCTTCTAAAACAGGTGTTATGGGCAATATTGGTCAAGCGGGAGGGCCACCATTAAAGCATCCGACCATTGGTTTAGCGCTACAAAAGGCAGGCTACCGCACTGCTTATTATGGTAAATGGCACTTGGGTAAAGACGCTATTGGCACAGCTGGGTGGGATGATAATTTCGGAGTCATTGGCCCCGAAACTAATAACGACAATGAAGTTACGCGTCGCGCTCAACAATTCTTAGAAAATAATAAAAATAGCGATCAACCATTTGCACTATTTTTATCTTATACAAACCCGCATGATATTTATCATTTTAATAAAGAAAAAAACCTAAGACCAACCAAAAAAATCAGTTTGCCAGCTACTTGGTACAATAAAGATTTTTCTAAAGTACCTGATATACAAAAACAATTCATGCGCGAAGACCAAGGCAAAGTCATTGTAGATTTGGAAGCCCCAGCTTGGGAGCGTTACCGAGAAATTTACCGAGAAAAAGTAAAACTATATGACGACGAACTAGGCAAAGTTTACCATTGCTTGCAGAGTATCGGTAAAGACGATTCAACTCTTGTATTACTAACCTCAGATCATGGGGATATGGACACACACCATAGATTAATTTACAAAGGCCCATTCATGTACGATCAGATGATGCGTGTACCATTGGTAATTAAACTTCCAAAATATTACCAAAATTCAAATTCTTCCAAAACCATTAACTTCCCTACTGTTAATGTGGATCTTGTACCCACTTTGGCAGATTTTTCTGGGATTATAATTCCTTCATTAGACGGGCTTTCACTCAAACCACTTTTAATTGGCGAAGGAGGATGCCCAAAGCGTGAATTTATCATTGGTGAATATTATTCAAAACAAAACTGGGTTAACCCTATCCGAATGATTCGAAATCATAAATTCAAATTAAATCTTTATTACGGCAATAGGATAGAGCTCTACGACATCGAGGCCGACGCCTTAGAAACTAATAATTGTGCCAATGATGAAAAATATAAAAAAGACATAGCTGAACTAACCTCCAAATTAGAATCATGGATGAAACAACGCAATGACCCCTTTTTTTCACAAACCCCAACAACACGAGATGGAAAAACTCTTTTACAGTAAAGCCGAACATTTGTATGGCAGACGAACCTAGGCCCGATTTTAAATAATACTAGAATTGCTAACGCTCGAGATATATCACTTTTTTAAGTATTCATCAAGATTAATTTCAGTTGTCTTATTGCTTTCGATATTTATATTAATCTCAATACCTTTCCCAATTGGTAAATCTTTTAACCTAAATTCCGCGGTTGTAATGGTAATTTCTGTTGTTTTTTCGTTGGTGTCTGATTTTTATCCATGTTTTTTTTAAAAAAACTAAAAAAAGAATGTTGCGATTTCTTTTTCTTGACGATTTTTTATTTTTTTTATGCGTTTGAATTATCTAAATCAAATTATTGAATACTTGAAAACAATTTTGCAAAAATATTTAGATATGGATAGATTTCTGCTGTAGTA
>Ga0209573_1005674_pt1 | contig 11008 bp, 14 predicted proteins | sample TNRBio252014_DNA_FD_185870 | JGI IMG/M metagenome (GOLD analysis project Ga0209573, IMG submission 185870) | Wastewater treatment Type I Accumulibacter community from EBPR Bioreactor in Madison, WI, USA - TNR Reactor_6/25/2014_ DNA (SPAdes)... | ecosystem: Engineered > Bioreactor > EBPR >...
ATTTCGGGCATGAAAAAAGCACGTTGACGGAGTGCGGGGCCGCTGTTGTGGCGTTTTCCAGGCGCCGATGACAAGGATAGGCCAGGGCTAGACCAGGGGCAAGGGGCATTAGGGCCGCTCCTCTCGAAACCAGCGCGCGGCCGTCCGCAAGGCCGCGCCCAGTTGGCACCAGCGCCAGCATTTCAGGCACAACCGATGATGCGCTGGGCCGATCAGGGCGATACCGCACACTTGGCAGTCATCGCGCCGCCCGGGCGGGGGCACCACGCGCAACCGGGTCACCACGGCAACGCCTGTTGAACCGGGCCGCCAGGTCGCCAGCCGGCCGGGAGCCGGTAGACCACGGGCGGATTCAGGTCGGTATCCGGGCCGGGATTCGGCATGGGCCGGCTTTCGATAGGCCAGCCGTCACCCCGCAGCTTGTGAACCAGCGCCGCCAGCCGCCAGCCGCCGCGCCCGCCACACGCTGTCACCAAGTCCGGGTGAGTCAGGGGCCGCCCGTCCAACAGTTGCCGCCTCACCCACTCGGTTTGAGTGCAGTCAAGCCGCCGCGCGCCCATGGAAACTCACCCGCCGTTCGTTCAGCCACGCTTGAAACTGTTCCGCGTCAATCAAGACCTTTCTCCCGACTCGGAGAATGGCGCGGTCAAGGCCGTTGCCAGGAATCGGGCCTTTCGTGGATTGCCGGGGCTTGGCGCAAAACACCAGATTCCGCAACGCGGGTTCACTAAACGCCGGGTAGCGTTCCGAAAGCTGTCGGATGGTAAGAGGGGTCATGTCGGATAATCCTCGTTGTTGCCGAAAGTGGCGACAGGATTAACCGAGTTTGGAGCGGATTTCCCTGATAGGCAGGGATAGACGGGGATAACCGTGAATTTTCACGATTCACGGTTAGGGATTTTCGATTATGTGAATGGGTTGCGCTTTTTGGCCGCCGTCAGTCGGTTGCGCATAGTGGACTTGGTTGTTTCGCAATTACGTCCATCCTTCCCCGTCCACATCAGCCGGTCGTTACCGCAGTCCGCTATGGTGCCGGTATCATCTTGTTCGGTTATGTGACTCCAGAATTCCTCAAAGTCTGGTTCGCGCGCCAATCTCTTTCGTAGCATCGCCAGCGCCGCATCTTCCGCTTCAGCCAGCGCAATTTGACGTTTCGCCGCCGCGCCCTGTTCGGGCCGGTCGGGTTCGCCTTGGGGGAGTGGCGCCGGTTCGCCCTGGGGCGCTTTCCACCCGTCCGGCTTGGGAATGCCGCGCGCCGCCGGCGTCGCGAGAAAGGCTAGATAATCCGCGCGCCGAATCAGGCAATTGTCGCCGTCAAAATCCGTATCATCGAATATCGCGTGGAAACCTCTCCAAATGCCGCGAACATTTCGCGTTCCCTCGTGTGGGTTGCACCGTTCCCATTGTTCACCATTCGCAATTGGAGGACGGTTTATGATGGAATCCCGATTGCGAATGCGCTCGGAGAGTGGCCGTTGATTGGGACGGCTCACGCGGGCATACCATCCATCCGGGTCGCCGTAAGCCGCCAGCCGTCCGGCCTTGATGGCTTGGAGCAGGAAATCAGTTAGCCGCGCCCGTTCATCATCGCCGGGATAGGTCAACAGACCGATTTCAAAAACGGATAGCTCATCCTGTAGGCCAAGCTTCGCCCGCTCCAAAGGCGTGAGCGCATCCGCAAACACCGGAACATCCGGTATACTCGAATCCGTCATCAGCCCATTTCCAAGGTCGGTACATGACACGGGGCGCGTTCAGATTCGCCGCTGAACGCGCCCCAATTCGTTTCTACGCCGCCGTTTCCTTCACCCTACCCAAATTCACCTTGCCCGCCGCGCGCCTTGCAGGCCGTCTACGGGCCGAATATCGCCGCGTTCATCCGTTCCACCACGCCGGCCTTGTGCGACTCCGACAGGTGCGCGTAGCGTTGCACCATGGAGAGGGTCTTATGCCCCAACACCGCCGCAATCTCGTTCAGGCTGGCGCCGTTCATCGCCAGGTAGGACGCGGCGGAATGGCGCAAGTCATGAAACCGGAAATCTTCGATGCCGGTCTGTTTCAAGGCTTTTTCCCATGGCTGGCGCAAATCTACCGGCTTGCCGGGGTTCGCGCCGGGGAACAGCAGGGGGGTGTCCAAGCGGCGCCGGGTCCGGGCGTGCTCCTTCACCAGTTCCAGCGCCTTACCAGTCAGGGGCACGCCGCGCATGGTTCCGTTCTTGGTTTCGCGCAAGGTGAGCCAGCCGCGCGTCAAATCCACATCCCGCCATTCCAGCGCCATGATTTCGCCCGCGCGCATCCCGGTACTCAAGGCGAGCACCACCACGGGGAGCAGGTAGGGGTTCGGGCTTGCTTCGCAGGCCACGAGCAGGGCCGCCCGTTCTTCATCCGAGAGGAAGCGAACGCGCCCGCGTGGTTCCGATGGTTTGGAAACCTTCCGCAGGGGCGAATCATCAAGCCACTGGTATTCCTTCACCGCCGTGGATAGGCAGTGGGAGAGCGCCGCCAGGTAGCGAACCACGGTTGCGGGGGAGCGGGGCTTGTCGCCGGGGAATCCGGCCGCCAGCTTGTCCCTCCATTCCGCAATCAGGGGCGGGGTCAGATCCGCGAGGGCATAAACCCCAAGCTGTTCCTTCCACCAGGTCAGTTGTCGTTCCGTGTGCGCCCTATCGCGCTTCCTGGGGAGTATGTCGGTCGTGTAGCGGTCAATCAGTTCCGCCAGGGTGTGGCGTTGCGCTTCGCGGGTCTTGAAGTAGCGCCCTTCCCGAATCGCCGTCTCGGTTTGTTGCGCCCAGCGCCGGGCATCAGTGAGCCGGTCGAAGCTGGCGGTCTGCAACGGGAATCCCTTCATGCGGATTCGTACCCGATGCGACACCTTGCCATCGTTCGCTACATGCTTGTCGAAGGTCGCCATGGCCGTTTCTCCAAGGTTCAAACCATGGCGAAAGTGTACGATAAACGGCGATAAATCACAACATGGGATTTACTATCCCATGAATTTAAGATTAATTGCTTTGAAAAACATAATATTGAGATTCAACCGAGATTATTTTGTCCACTAAATGTCCACTACCAGAAAAATCCGCCCAATTGAACACCGTTTTTGGCATGTTCGAGGGGGCCGGCTGGCGGGGTTGTGATGGGGGAGTGTTGGGGCCGGTCGGAATCCAAATCGGGGTGGGTTGACTTGGAATCGGGCCGGACAGGGCCGCGCCGTTGTCCACTGGTTGTCCACTCAACCGCGAATAATGACGTTATTTTGGGTTGTCGCCAGTTGTCGCCATTTATTCAAGATACTGATGTAGATTGAAAAAATTGCTAGCAATCAAAAGGTTTTTGGCGAATTAATGGGACTCATAATCCCTTGGTTGTAGGTTCGAGTCCTACAGGGCCCACCATCAAAACCCAGGGATCGGGCAAAACCCGATCTCTTTCCTTTGCGCCTATTATCCGCCGTCAAGCTGTTCGCGCCCGCCGGCGGATTTACGCTCTCAATAATTCTTGCGCAGGTCCATCCCGGTATAGAGGCCGGCCACCTGTTCGGCATAGCCATTGAACGGCAGCGTGTCGCGGCGGAACAGTTCGCCGATGCGCCGTTCCCGTTTCTGGCTCCAGCGCGGATGATCCACTTCGGGATTGACGTTGGCGTAGAAGCCGTATTCGCTCGGACCTTCGCTGGCCCAGGTGGTGCGCGGCTGCTGCTCGACAAAGCGGATTTTCACGATGGACTTGATGCTCTTGAAGCCGTATTTCCACGGCGCGACCAGTCGCAGCGGAGCGCCGTTCTGGTTGGGCAACTCCTTGCCGTACAGCCCGGTCGCCAGCAGGGTCAGCGGGTGCATGGCTTCGTCCATCCGCAGTCCCTCGACGTAGGGCCAGTCCAGCAGGCGGGTGCGTTGTCCCGGCATTTGCGCGGGGTCGAGCAGGGTGGTGAATTCGACGTATTTCGCGCTGGCGGTGGGTTGGAAGCGCGGCAGGATTTTGCTTAGCGGAATGCCCAGCCACGGCACCACCATGGACCAAGCTTCCACGCAGCGCAGCCGATAGATGCGTTCCTCGGGCGAGTGCGGGGCCAGGAAATCCTCCAGCGCGTACTGGCCCGGTTTTTCGCAATGGCCCTCGACTGTTACAGTCCATGGCTTGATTTTCAGGCTGCCGGCGTATTCGGCCGGATCGGTCTTGCTGGGACCGAATTCGTAGAAGTTGTTGTAGGACGTGATGTCCTTGTAGGGCGTTGGTTTGAGATCGTCGGCGGGCGCCGCTGCCCAAACCTCGCGCCAAGCCCCCGGCAGCAGCGCGCTGATACCCAGCGCGGCGGTGGTTTTCAGGAACTCGCGGCGGCGGGCGTACAGCTCGGGCGGAGTGATTTCGGAGGGAGGAATATCGGCGGGGCGTTGGATCAGCATGGCGCGGGTCTCGGTGAGGGCTGCGTTTGCTGTGACCCGCGCCCGCTTGGTAAGTTGCGCCGGCGCGTGATCGCGGTCACCGGCCTTTGCCGGGTAATGGGTCCTTGGACTCCTTGGGGAAGCGCTGATACACCTGCTGGCCAAGCCACTGAGCAACCCTGGAATGGCTTGGACGGCCCGCGCCGCGCTACTCCCTGGCGGCTGGTCAAACGGGTCCAGCGGGAAAGCCCAACCCACAGGGATAACCCTTTCAGGAAATGGCCTGTAGGGTGAACGAGCGCGTCAGCCCGCTAGTGGGCTGTCGCAGTGATTTTGACAGGTCAGGACGCCTCTGCGCCCTGCATAGCTTCGGGTTGCTCCACAGACGGATAAAGGCGCTTGAGTTTACCCCGGGCTACGTCAGTACCGAACTGCCAGTGGATCTTGGCCTGCTGCTGGTTGCGCTGGAGTTGCCAGGCGGCGATCTCCGCACGCAAGGTGCCGATGTCGGGGATCCGGCGATCCAAACACTGGGTTGCCAAGACCGCCAGTTCGCATTCGGCCATATTGAGCCAACTGCCATGCTTGGGGGTGTAGTGAAACTCCAACTTGCGGGTGATCCGATGGGCTTCGGCCGGCGAGAAGGTTTGGTACAGCGAGGCTGGGGTATGGGTATTGAGATTATCCACCACCAGCCGGATTCGCTCCGCCATCGGGAAGTAGTCATCGACCAGCAACCGCATCTGCTGGGCGAAGTCCTGGGTGGTCCGTCGTTTCGTGACGTTGACCTGGCGCCAACCCTGCAACGGGTGGATGAAGAGAAACAAGTTGGCGGTGCCTTCCCGCTTATATTCGCAGTCATAGCGCTCGGGTTGGCCCGGACGGGGCGGCAGCGGACGACGGGTTTCGCTCGTCAACTGCACCGGGCTTTCGTCGAAGCACACCTGCGGCCATCGAGGATCGTCAGGCTCGGCATACAAATCCAGGATATCTTCCATATGCCAGACATAAGCGGGACTTACGCTCGGAATGCACCATTCTTTACGCCGCCAAGGTTTGAGGTCGTTTTTTTAAGCACGCGACCAACCGTATCGTGGGAAATCGCCTCGACTTGCTGGAGTTCGACCAAACGATCCGCCAGGAGTCGCAGCGTCCACCGGCGGCGTACTGCACGTCAAGGCCACCAAAAAGGCCGCCTGTTTGCCGGTCAAAACCGGGCACTGGCCCGGTCGGGGTCGCTCGCTTAAGGCCGGCATCAGGCCTTCATCGACAAAGCGTTGGCGAGTGCGATGGACGGTTGAGGCCCCCAGATGGAGCGCTTGCGCAATCTCGTCGTCGGTAGCCCCCTCCCCGGCGCGCAACAACACATGGGCACGCGCCACCTTGCGGGCGGCCGGTTTGCCTTTGTTAATCAGGTCGAGCAGATACCCCCGCTCCTCTTCAGTCAGGTCAACCAGGTATTTGTGGGCCATAGGAATTCCTCCTCTTGACCACCATAGGGTACCCGGAAATACCTGTCAAAATCACTGCGACAGCCCACTAGTCGGCGAGCTGATGGGTGATGGCGTAGTGCATCAGCTCGGCGTTATTCTTCAAGTGCATTTTCTCCAGGATACGGGCGCGATAGGTGCTGATGGTCTTCACGCTGAGGGATAGGGTGTCGGCGATTTCCGACACGGTTTTGCCGGAACCGATCATATGAAGGATTTCAAACTCGCGATTGGACAGCGTTTGATGCGGTAGCTCTCCGGGCGGTCCGGCAACATATTCCACAAGTTGCTCCGCCAGTTCTGGACTGACGTAGTGTCCGCCCGCCAGGACCTTACGGATGGCCAGCACCAGGTTCTCCGGGATGCCGGCTTTGTCGAGATAACCCGCCGCGCCGGCCTGCATGGCGCGTAAACCATACTGATCTTCGTGGTACACGCTGAGGATGAGAACGGGCAGCCGTGGCCATTCCTGGTGGATGCGTTTGAGCAGTTCCAGACCATTTTGATCGGGTAGGCCAATGTCCAGCGTCACCACGTCGGTCGGATGGGCGCGCAGCATCGCCAGTGCTTCCAGGGCGGAACCCGCTTCACGAATCTCGATATTCTTGAGTGTGTCTTCCGTGATCGCCCGAATGCCCCGGCGGGTTACCATGTAGCCATCAACGATCAACATGCTGGGCATGGGTTGACCCGCATCCGAGGTTTTAAGCCGGGATACGCACCCGCACCGTGGACGCGGCTCGCCGCCGTGTTCCAGAACACCAGCCGGCCGGCGTCATCCATCATCATTAAGGCGTCCGGCACGGCGCCGCCGATGCCGCGAAGGTGTTTCTCGCAGTCAGTCAGCGCCTGCTGTGTTGACTGTTGAGGGGTGAGGTCGAGGATGAAGCCCTTGATCCCGATGGGGTGGCTCTGCTCGTCCAGCAGGGCCTGGCCCGTTTCGATTGTTCTCATTTCTTAACCTTGGCAACGGGTTAGAATCCTGTAGGACGAATGCCGACATGAAATTCAGCCAATTGCCGATACTGGTCATTCTCTTATAAGTGTAACTTAAAAACTACTGTAATTTAAGAGCACAGTGTTTGTCCGTGGGAAATTGAAAGGAGGAGGGAGTAATCATGAAAACGTATCGAATGATGCCGGGTGTATTAATAGTTGTGGCAGCAATGATCTGTCTGCTGCCAGCCGCGCAAGCCCAGACTACAGAGGAAGAGACAGTCTATACAGGGTGTTACCATAAAAATTCTGGGATGTTGCGGATCATCGGAGACCCAATAGTGGGTTGCAAGCCCAATGAGACCATGATTCAGTGGAACCAGGTCGGTCCGCAAGGCGAACCAGGTCCGGCGGGTTCTCAAGGTCCAACAGGTCCGGCGGGTCCAGCAGGCGCAACAGGCCCGCAAGGTGAGCCAGGTCCGGCTGGCCCGCAAGGTCTGACAGGTTCGGCTGGTCCAGCCGGTCCCCAAGGTCCGAAAGGTGATACCGGCCTAACCGGTCCAGCCGGTCCCCAAGGTCCGAAAGGTGATACCGGCCCGGCCGGTCCACAAGGTCCGAAAGGCGATCAAGGCGTAGCCGGCCTGAAAGGTGATAAAGGCGATACTGGCCCGGCCGGTCCACAAGGTCTGAAAGGCGATCAAGGCCCAATCGGTCTGAAAGGTGATAAAGGCGATACCGGCCCAGCCGGCCCCCAAGGCCCAGCCGGCGCCGCATTGAAGGCCGATGGCCCGTGCTTTAACGCCATTGGCGACCCCGATGGCCAAAACCGTTATCAGGGCTGCGGGAATGGTACGGTGACCGACACGGTGACCGGCCTGATCTGGCTGATGAATGCCGACTGCTTCGGGACCATGCAATGGGTGGCGGCCAACACATCTGCTGCGAGCCTACAACACGGGGACTGCGGCTTAATGGATAATTCGTCTCCGGGCGACTGGCGGTTACCCACGAAAGAGGAATGGGTAGCAACGGTTGCTATAGCAAGGGCGATGGATCCGCCTTGCGTGAACCCAAGCTTGAACGATAGGTCCGGCTATGTTTGCTATAGAGATAGATTGCCCCACTTCGTGGGCGTCCAGTCCAACTACTATTGGTCGTCCACGACGGGCGCGTGGCATCCCAACTACGCGTGGAACGTGAATCTCACCGACGGCTACGTGGGCGAGAACGTCAAGGCCAACGACTACTTCGTGTGGCCGGTGTGAGGTGGACGATGAGAGGCCTCGGTGCTTAGGGTCTTCGACCCTTTGGGGGTGCAGGGGGCTTGCCCCCTGCCGCCGTTTTTGGAGGCGCTTTCGTACATGCCACCTCTCAAAGCGACGGTATCGCCACATCCCCCCTGCCACCACCTTCGCGACCACGAGATAGAGCCGGTTGGCCTCCTCCAGCTTCTCGATTTCCTTCTCAAATTCGAAGCGCTCGAAGATCTTGCAGACGTTTTCGGAAAAGCCGTCCATGTATCGGGTCAGATGGCGACCCATGTGGTCGGGATCGCCCTTGAGCCGCCGGAAATCGAGTTCGCTGTGATTGTGAAAGCCCAGGTCCTCGCCGCCGCCCGCCACCTTGTTCAGGATCGGGTCGATGTTCCGGACCTTCCCGCCCTCAAGTTGATGGAACCGTTTGACGACCTCGGCCTTGGTGGATTCCAACACGCAATCGAAACGGCGCAGCACCGTCATGGGCAGCATCACCCGCTCGTATTGCGGCGGTCGATAAGGGCCACGCAGCAGATCGGCGACGGACCAGATGAAATTCGCCAGTTCCTGGAAATTGTTTCCTGCTTCCTTCATCACGTTCATGTCCTTCCGCCGGGTAACCGTTCACGCCCTCGCCTGCCCGCGGGTGAGAAGCTCAGGACGTGGCGGGCGGTTCGATGCCGGGCGGCCATCGCCTGGGCGCGGCGATGCGCCACCGCTTGTCGCGGCCGGTTTCGCCGGCCAGCAGCGTCACCTGGCTTTTGGCCACTCCAAACAGGTCGGCCAGAAATTCCCGCAAATGCGCATTCGCCTGGCCGTCCACCGGTGGCGCGGCGATGCGCACCTGGAACCGATCCTCCCGCAATCCCGCCCATTCGTCGCGACCAGCGCGCGGCCGCGCCCGCACCTGAAGGATCAGGTCGGCGCCCTCCCAGCGGTAGCCGGTGGCGGCCATGAACTCAGCGCAATCCGATCAGCAGGCCAAGGAAATCCTGCAACAGCAGGCTGAGGAAGATCAGCGCCACCACCACCAGTAACGGCGACAGATCCACGCCGGAAATCGGCGGCAACAATCGCCGGGCGGGCCGCAGCAGCGGCGCGGTCAACTGGGTCAGCACCCGCGCCGCCGGATGGTAGGGATCGGGGTTGATCCAGCTCAGCACCGCCTGGATGATAACGCCCCACAGATAGATGTTGATCAGCAGCTTGAGCAGTTCCATCGCGGTCAGCAGCAGCAGGCCGCCGACGCCGAGGGAGCGCTCGAACAGCAGGGCCACCAGCAACACCTCGACCAGTTGCAGGGCGAAGGCCAGCACCACCGACGCCAAGTCCAGCCCCCGGTAGCCCGGTATGATCCGGCGCAGCGGCAGCAGCGGCGGATTGGTGATACGGACCAGGAATTGCACCAGCGGGTTGTAGAAATCGGCCCGCACGCATTGCAGCAGAAAGCGCAGCATCACCGCCAGGATGTAAAAGCCGAACACAGTTTGAATCAGAAAAACCGTCGCCGTCATGGCTGGCCTCCCAGCAGATCGCCCAGTTCCACGGAACGATGACGGGCGGCTTCCAACGCCTTGGCGACCAAGTCGTCCAGGCCGTCGGCCAACAGGGCCGGCGTTTCCAAAATCGCCAGCGAGGCGTTCAGCGACTTGGCGATCAGGACGTCGAGTTGTTCGTCCTGGAACACGCTGATCGCCCGCTCGGTGGTGCCGCCCGGCGAGGTGACCCGGGCGCGCAGCGCGGCCGCGTTGTCGGGACTTTCCAGCGCCATCTTGGCGGCGCCGAACGCGGTCTGGATCGTCAACAGGCGCGCAACCTCGGGTTCCAGGCCCAGCCGGACGCCGATTTTCTCCAGGGTTTCCATCAGCAGGAAGAAATAAGCGGGGCCGCTGCCCGACAGGGCGGTGACCGCGTCCAGCAAACCTTCCGCGGCCACCCACACCACCAGTCCGACAGCCCGCAGGATCGATTCGGCGGTCTGCCGCTGGCTGTCGCTGACCTGGGCGTTGGCGAACAGCGCGGTGGCGCCGCTGCCGACCAGGGCCGGGGTGTTGGGCATGGCGCGGACGATGGCGGCGGCGCCGCCCAGCCAGCGGCGGATGTCGGGCTCGCGCACGCCGGCGGCGATGGAAATCACCAGCGGCTGGCGTTCGCCGACGATCTCGGCCAACTCCCTGGCCACCGGGCGCAGTACCTGCGGTTTGACCGCCAGCACCACGATTTCGGCCCGGGCCGCGATGTCTCGGTTATCGACGCCGGTGTGAACGCCGAACCGTCCGCGCAGAATCTCCCGCTGGCCGGCATCGGGTTCGGCCACCCAGAGGGAGGTGGGGTCGCTGCCGCTGGCGATCAGGCCGCCGATCAGGCTGCGGGCCATGTTGCCGCCGCCGATGAAGGCAATGGAGGTGTCTTTCATTTCCGCCTCGTGGATTTAGGACCGGGTTGGCGCCCGGACCAAACCGGGCGTCCATGGGTGATGACGCGGGTTCGCCCGCTTCAGGGTTTGCCGCCCAGCAGTTGGGCGGCCCGTTCGCTAATGCTGGTGAGCTGATTGTTGTTTTGGTAGGCCTGGTAAAGCTGTTGCTTGCGCTTGGTGTTGAGTTGCTGATAGACCGTGTAGGTGCCCGGCAAGCTTCGGCGCAGCGCCTGTTCGAAGGCCACAGGATCGAGTCCCGCTTCCAGCCGGTCGTCGGTCCTGGCGTCGGGCGAGGAGGGCGGCGCCGTCGGCGGGCTGGTGATCAGGGTCGCCGCTTGGCGCCGGGCCTCGTCCTCGATTTCGCGCAGGTAGTTATCGTCCGCACCCAGCAGGAGCGGAGCGGCCAGCAGCAACAGGCCAGGCAGTCCGCCGCGCGCGGCGGGAGCGAACCGGGGACGGGATGACGACATGGCGAGTTCTCGGGGCGGTGCGGTTGGGGTCATCGTGGCGCTAGCATAGCGTAAAGCC
>Ga0209573_1005675_pt1 | contig 11008 bp, 12 predicted proteins | sample TNRBio252014_DNA_FD_185870 | JGI IMG/M metagenome (GOLD analysis project Ga0209573, IMG submission 185870) | Wastewater treatment Type I Accumulibacter community from EBPR Bioreactor in Madison, WI, USA - TNR Reactor_6/25/2014_ DNA (SPAdes)... | ecosystem: Engineered > Bioreactor > EBPR >...
GCATTACCGCCTATACGACCCGCAACATGTCAGATGGCTAACCCCCGACCCTGCTGGTTATCGTGATGGGCAGAATCTTTACAGGTTCTACGCTGGGCCTAATGGGGTGGATTTGTTGGGGTTGGATTTGGAAGATCTACTCGGTAACACAAAAACAACAAAAGATCTTGAAGATGTATTAGAAAGAGCTAAAAATGCTTTAAAGAAGGACAAGCTTTCACAAGACTATATAGTACCAATAAGATTTTTAGAGGGTATGGTAGTTGGTTTAGGCGCAGATAAAGGACAGACACCTGAGCAAAATATAAAAACTCTACAACAGATGATTCAATTATCACAACAAGACGATGCTATGCTTAATAGCATGATTTTTTCTGATGCTGATGAATTAAGTGATAAATATCATGGGAATGTTTGGTTAGCCGCTTGGTGTTACGCTGGCCGAGATGCGAAAGAAGCTACTGATGCAATGCTAGAGCATCAATTGACTGCATGGGGATTCGTTATTGGAACTGCTGAATTACAACTTCTAAGTAAAGCTAAATGGTTCCAAAAATTATACAATTGTAAAAGCCAAAAGATGGCTAAAAGGGGATCTGAATACTTACAAATCATCAAAACTAATAAAGAAGGTTATGCTTCTATTTGGAAGCATATATCTGAGGTAGCATTAAGCAAAGATGGTACAATTTTTGGTGGTCATAGCAGGAAAGCTGTTATGGAGCTAATCGAAAATCAAGCTCAAAAGAGAATAGTTATTGTGGGCGAAGAAGCTTCGGCATCTATTAAAGGTTTATCGAGAATAAGTTATAAACTTAAAAAATTAGATAAATCTGGCAAAATGTTAGACGACTTAAAGGCAGAAACCTTTTATAAAACAGTTATCGACGAGAAAGTATTTGCTTTAAGAGATTTCTATAAAGAAGCAATGAGAGCAGCAATTAAGAATAAACATCTTCTTAAAAACGGAAGAGAATTAGAACTTAAACTACCAAGTGGAATCTCAGCTCGTTATTATATAGAAAATGGATTAATACATAACATAATACCGAGTTTTTGATCAAAGGATTAGATGAATGGACGAAAAAACAAAAAAAGCAATAATTAAAATATTGGATGAGATAATACCTAAAGAATATTATCAAATGTGGTCACACTTATATTCTAATTTTTTTAATACACCACAAAAAGTTTTTGAAATATTTGATCTATATTCTCGAGAATTAGGTATCGGAGTTGATGATAATATCATACATCAAAGAGTTTTTATTGAAGAAGATAATAGGGAATTTGAAGGTTATATTGAATTGTATGGAACAATCGGAGAATTAAAAATACCTGCTGTTGTTTTTTACACTCTATTATTTGATATTTGCACTGAAGTAGACAAAGTAATAAAAATGAAGGAAATAGATTTATATTTATTTAGATTTAAAAATTTAATTGAAAAATATAAAAAACAATTTCCCGTTTGATAAAAATATTCACCTGACGGTAAAACAGCTAGAAAGTATGGCATCGAAAAGCCAAAAGTGAAAGCATGAAAATGAAAAGGCCAAGGGATGGAAGGTTTTGGCTTTGGTTGCAAATCAAGATAGGTTCTTTGGTTCTGGTAGGGAATATCATATAACTAATTAATTTTAAAAAGCTAAATTTTCTTGACTCTATATTTTTTTGATTAAAATCTTGCTAGTAATAATACTAAAGGATATATTTTAATGAAAAGAATTCTCTCAGGCTCAGTATTTGAGCAATACCTTGCATGTGGTAAAAAAAACTGTATTTGCAAAGAAGACCGTAAATATTGGCATGGCCCATACTGGACTTGGACTCGCAAAGTAAATGGTAAGACTGTTTTAAAAAGGCTATCTGAACAACAAGCCCAAAAGGCTTTAGAATTCATCGAAAATAATCGTGAGGTTTTAGTCGATTTAGAAGCTAAAAGAAAAGAAGCAGAAGAGTATTTACTAAGTTTGTAGAGTAAAACCAATGACAGGAACTAGAGATTCCCATCATTGGCCGTAACAGGATAGGCATTACGCCCAGCCTATTCCTAATTTTAACAAATCGGGCGCAAATGTAACAGGAGAAAAAGCCATGAGCAAAAGAACTGCTATTTATTGCAGGGTTTCAACTAAAGACCAGACAACCGAAAATCAGAAAAGGGATTTAATCCGTTATTGTGAGCAAAGAGAGCTTGCTATTGTGGAAGTATTTGAAGACCAAGGGGTAAGTGGTTCTAAGCAAAATAGACCCGCCCTTGACGCTATGATGGCCAAAGCAAGGCTAGGGGCGTTTGATACTGTTTTGGTCTGGAAATTTGACCGTTTTGCTAGGTCAACTCGGCATCTAATAACCGCACTAAGTGAGTTTCAAGAATTAGGCATTGATTTCATTTCTTTTAATGAGGGTGTAGATACTTCGACCAGTGTAGGAAAGATGGTCTTTACATTTCTCGGTGCCATCGCTGAATTTGAGAAGAATCTAATCATAGAAAGAACCAAGGCAGGGCTTAGAACCGCAAAAGCCAAAGGCAAGGTATTTGGTCGTCCAAAATGTCTATTTGATATGAATAAAGCTATTGAACTCAAGTCTCAAGGGGTCGGTCTTAGACAAATAGGTGAAATTATGCATGTTTCGCATTGTACTGTTAGAAATTATCTTAAAATGCTTGAAGCTGTTTAATAATCGTGTAAAAATATACAATTAGTAAATGTTTATTAATCGGTCGTTTTTTAAATAGGGAGTAAGCAAAAAAGAGTAAGTTTTATAAGTTTAATTTATTTTTAATTTAGCCGTTGGCTAAGTTTTGGGCTCAAAGAAACCCTCCAAGTTTTTCAGAGCAAGCGCAAGACTTTTTCAATTCGGCATCATGTTCCACTTTCTGTAAGTGGTTTTATGATGTCGATTGGATGTCTTTTGTTCTTGCTCGGGCTCTTGGAGGGGCCTCTTTGAGGGCAATGCTTCCAGTCGGCATCACCTTTACAGGAAGCAAGCGGACATGAATTATATTCTCTCAATTATACTAATCATTATCATTATATTGTTAGGCTGTATTTACTGGCTATTTGGCACCCAAACTATTTCTGGACAAGTTTTCATAGTTACTAAAGGTGGTGGTAATGTTGAATTAGGTTCCTTAGAAATCCGTTATATTGAAGAAAAGGAATTGCTTAAACTTGGCAATAATTTGGCAGTGATTTCCCAACTAATAAGTGAATTTCAAAAAAAAGTTAAAGCTGAAGAAATTAAAAATGGAGGGAGTTATAAAGAAGACTATGATTTTTCTAAAAGTAGTTCTCGTGATATTGAATTGGAAAATGAGGCAGAAAATATTTTGTTAGCATGCCTAATTGATACCAATAAAACACCATTGAAATTAAAGGAAAAATTAAACGACTTTAAATTTGCCTTAGATAAAAAAATAAAATCACCAATTTCCTTATTATTAGATATTGCAGATTCAGGCATCATTGAAAAATTATCCCAAAATACCTATCCCAAAAAAGTATTTTTTATGGGTGAAACTATAGCCCGAACCGACTCAAATGGTCGATTTACTGCAAAAATACCATTATCCAAAAAAGGTTGGCTTATCGCTCATGGTCAACGCCAAGTTTTTAATAAAGAAGAAACTTATTATTGGCTTGAACCTATAACTGCTGAAACTATATTGCTGACCAATGATAATTTGTGGGAGTGATTAAAAAAGTCTTTAAATTAATTTTACAAAGGAGAAAGAACATGAGATTTTTATTATTAGTTTTATTGCTTGTAGGATGTACCAAAGCTACTAACGCTGACCGTACATTTGACGGAGTTTTTGAAGTACCGTCAACACCAAAAGATCAAATTTATAATTCTACAAAAATTTGGATTGCAGAAACTTTTCGATCTGCCAAAGCTGTAATTGAGTATGATAATAAGGAAGAAGGTACGCTCATTGGAAATGGCGTAACTAGTTATACACATGGAATGTTAAGCGGAATGAAAGTATCTTTTACAATGAGAGCAGATATAAAGGATAATAAATTCAAGCTAACATTTTCTAATATAAATGATCTGAGATACAAAGAAGACCTTGATAATATTAAAGTGAAGCTTTTATCTTTAGGTAATGAACTTGTAACAGCAATTCAAAAGAATAGCAATAAAAAGGATTTTTAATTGCCTTAACACGGTGCCAAACTAAGGGTGTCTACTAAGGCACCCTTTGTTCTACCCTTTTGTCATTTCCAGCCTATTTGCCTCTAGTTTCTCCGTTATTAGTTGATAAAGTAATGGTCTACTGGTGCGAGAGTCTTGCAAATCAAAGTTGTCTAATATTTTGTTGTGGCCACAATCTGTATCAATAGCCATTCTTATTATATTCATTTTAACAATCGCAACGCCTTTTCCTTCAATCACTTTTTGGACAATGATTTCACCCGCAGCGCCACAATGTACTTCTATTAAAGGGTCTGTGGCAAGTCGTTCTAGGTCTTCCATATTACGAGCAATAACCCTTACAGTTAGCGGGAATTGATTCTTTTTCATTCTGTTTTCTCCTTAAATTGTTTTACTTTTAGTCTATTGTTTGTTTTCTTTTATTACATTATACCCTGCCTACCCCGTACACCCCCAAGTACAAAGATTACCCTTATAGATATGGCTTATATACACCACACACGATTTTGAGTGTCTACTACTAAGAAGAAGAAAAACCTATTATTCCGCATCATTAATACCTACTGATTTAGCAACCAATAATTCCAATGATAATCTATGCTTTTGTAAGTTGTTTAGCTTATCAATAGCCTTGTACAAGGAATGCTCTGCGCTTTTTCTGTATCTCGTTAATTTGGCAAAGGTCTCTGAACTGGTAGCATCATTATGAAAAGTCGTCGCAAGCCTCATTGGTTCGGTTTCAGCTTCTTTTTCTGCCACAATTAGTTTCTCTATACTGTCAGCCAATACGGCATTCTCTTTAAATAATGGATTTTCTTTTTCTTCTCTATACGCCTTCAATATCATAGAAAGTAACTCTGTAGTAGCACCTTTGGTATTAACTTCGGCTTGAATGACTTCCTTGTTTTTTATGATTGTCTCTTCAATCTCTTTCTTCTTGAAAAGCCCTTGCTCAGTCTTTGAGATCAAATTCAACCGCCATGTATTTTCGATTATTATACTGACAAGAATACTTTCGATTTGATTGGCGGGCTGATAGTTCTCATTGATGCCTTTTTGCAATGCCTTAAAGTCCTCATTGTCTGAAGCCAGTTGCATCATATTTGTTGAATAGATTGCCTTTATTTCCTTGCCTGTGCCTTTTGAATACATGGCAATCTGTTCGGTTTCAAGTTGTTGAGTTTCACTCATTTTAGTTCTCCATTGTTAATTTCTGTAAATCGGGGCCAAGCATCATTTTTGTTTTCCTTTTGTCAATTTGGTTAGAGCCCCAAAAATAGACATCTAACCGCTTTAACTTGTTTAAATTCAATGTGTTATAGCAAATGGTTAGTGGTTAGACCTAGTTCGAAAACTCTTTTCTATACCACACACTCTACGCTATATACTACTTACCCCCTTATTATTAAATATTTATTTATTTTTATTACTTTTAAAAAAAGATCTAACCTCTAACCATTTATATATAAGTCATTGTAAATGAACAGCTTAACATGATTAGATGTTGATTAGAGCGGTTAGACCTTAAATTATCCCTCCTCACAATGTTCAATTTTCTTGATGGTGTATTTTTTCTGATTTGACCGTTCTTTGAATACCTCAATATTAAAATAGTCTCTTAAAGCTTCTATATTGCCTGTAAAATTTGCCGAAAAATGTTGCGCTGATTTAAACGGCATTTTATTACCGCTAAAATTTGGATGGCTTTGTAAAAAACCGAAGATTTCAAATGTAGTTTTCTTCTCATTAGCAGAAGACTTTTGAGTTATATAAGTATCTAAAAGCTCAATCAATGGGCTTTCCTGTAGAGAGAACTCTTTTTGTGACTTCTCAAGACATTTGAAAATATGGTCATGCTCTTCTTGTATTCCAAGCTTGTTTGAGAGCAAAGTTGAAAACTCTGCAAAGTCAGCCATGCGAAAGGTAGTCCTAAATTCTGTGCCTTTGAACTCTTCTATTGCCTTTAGTATAAAAGGGATGTGTAGGCCTATAATTTCGCTTAGAATAGCATCTCTTTTTTCCAGCAATTTATCCGTTATAGTATTCTCTGGCAGAAACCCTTTGTCTTTCAGCCTATCAAAATAAATAGGAATGATTCTTTCGGCTATGTCATCCCGTGTAAATCTAGGGGTTCTAGCTGTAATGAATAACATGCAGTCAAGAGAATACCCGCAAGTTGTATTATCAGAGTAAAGCTTTCTTTTAGTAATATCGCCACCAGTACCAATAACAGCTAATTTATCCATTAGCCAGTCAGGGGTAGAATCGACATTATCTAAAACTTGAAAAGAACCGTTGGTAATTAAAGCGTCAAAATCGCTTTCTTTTGAAGGCATTGCCGAAACCTTGAAAGATTCGCCGTAAATCAAACTGCCTATTAACTTGCAAATAGTTGTTTTGCCTGAACCCTTTTCACCTATCAAACATGCGATGGGTTTAGTAGGATATTTACTAATAAAAAGAAAGGCATAAAAATAATACATTAATAAGATGGCATTTTCTCGATGGGATAAGCCATTCTCAGAAACTTTAAAATTACCCTTATTAAAAACTTCATTGAATAGCAAAGAATCTAATGGGGAATATTCAAGTTTTGCTTCAAGACTTATTTTAAATGGCTTGGCATTTTTAGACTGTAGAAATAAAATATTTTTATCACCATTTTTAAGCCTAACTACGGTGCCATTAGCCTTAATTTGATAAACAACATTTTGGAAATTGTAGACGAATAAGCTATTATCTGATTTACTGTAATGGGTAAAAAATGAAATCTTGGCTTCTTTACCTAAATTTATAGCTTCATTTGTTAGTTCAGATATTATGTAATTGTAAATGCTCTCTGAAGGATTTATCTTATAGAAAGTAATTAGTAGCTTGCTTAATTGCTCATCTTTTGACAGAATTGGGTAAATTAACCTATCTTTGTATCTCAGGTAAAAATATCTACCCTGTGCCTTAAAAAGTTTCCCTTTTTCTTTTAAGTCAGTAATTACAAAATCAGTTGTGATCTGACTTTTTCGGTGGGCTTTATTGTTATTTCCATCTCTAGTTTTATTTACCATTTCAATACTAGAATTAAAATCCATTTCGAAAAATTCGGCTGAACTGATTAACTCTTTAATATGCTTGGAACCAATATTCTTTGTATTGCTTGGCTTTAATTCCTCATCTAAATCTTTTGTGGTGGTTGTAAATGAATAGAAGTTCATCTTTTCAGCAAACTTAGATACACAAGACTTTCCAGCTTCGTCATTATCACGGCATAAATAAATAGTTGAATTTAAAGCTTGAATTGTTGTAAAGTCTGGGGAAGTTGCACTTCCAAAAGAAATAATCGGTGCCGTTTTAATTTCAATGCCCTCTCTTTCTAAACAGGAAAGAAATTGTAGGCTATTAAATTCACCTTCAGTTAGTAAAAGCTTTTTGTCTTTGGTGATTTCTAAGAACTCACCAATTGAATTAAGCCCAAATACTCCTAACTTTTTGAAAGGCTTTAGAGAGACTCTGTTTTTTGTATAAGGTTTTCTAAGCTTTAAGCTAAGAATATTTAAATTTTCATCTGTATATGCAGTTACTAGCCAGCCTTGATAATTAGGTAGATTTTTAAAGAAATCTAAAAATTTTTGCGTCTGACTTTTTCGGATGTTCAAAGCCTTATAATCTTCATTGTCTTTGTAGTCATCTTTATTTTCATTGATTTTGACTATTTTTTCGATGTTATTTTGAACTGATGCGTGCAATGTTTGGGCTTCATCTATTAATTCTTTTGGTAATTCACAGACTTCACCAATTAAGGCTTTTTCTAATACAGTTGATTCTATTTTTCGTTCATCAAGACAATATTGATAGGCTTGACCTTTTTTGTTTTCTAAAAACCTTGTTTTGAAAATACCAAATATTTGATCAAGCAATTTGATTTCCTTTTCATTGTTGCTTGATGAGTATTTATCTGTTATTCTAAAGCGACATGATGCTATAAAACATAACCCTAGAGAATCATTTTTTGTAACAGAGAAATTTTTCCCTCCACATTTAGGGCAAATTTGATGCCCTGATAATGTATAAGATATGTTTGGATTTGATTCATTTAATTTACTAATTACTGACATATAACAACCTCGAGTTAATTGCTGTTTTTAATCGTAAACAGCACCGTCAATCATTGCTTTTTAGGCAAAAGTTTATAAAATAACGGTGCCGTTAGGCGTTTTTAAAATGGCTTTTTAGTTTTCCTCGTCAAAAGCAAACTGATTAGCCATTCTCGTTTTCTTCTTCGTTTTCATTTAAAAGTTCTTCAATAGAAAATCTTTTTTTCCCTACTTGGTCGATATAGATTTTCTCTTTACTCTCACCAACAATTTCACCCAAGCGAATATAAAGGTATTTTGCAACGGAGGCTTTACCTTCTACAAAGTCAATGCCTAGCTTCGTAATACGCCAATAGCCCGCACAAAGTGAATTAGAAATTGTGTAACCTTTTCTTTCGATTAAACCAAATCGAGAATTTAAGGCATAATCCAATCCGACTGAATTGTTTGTTAAGACTGTTCTAAAATGCCAATACTCAACTTCTGGATTTTTCTTGTCTAAGTTATAAAGGTTTATTAAAAACTGCTTCATACCTTGGGTGATACGCCTTTTTTGTTGATTGTTAGGCCTGCCACACTCGCCACAATGTTCAATTAGGATTGACATTGGTTTTCTCCTTATTAATAAGTTGTTTGTTTTTTATGCCTTGCTTTGATTGCCTTCTTTCCATTGTTTCGTTAATAAAATTGACCTCTTGCTCAGTGAAGAGTCTTCTTCCACCTATTTTTTGAGGTTCTGGTATAACTGAAGTTTCTAGTAAATAGACCAAAACATGTTTTTTTACGCTGAGTCTTTTGCAGACTTCGCCTGTAGATAATAGAATGATTGATTTCATTGGTTTTTCTCCATAAAAGTTGTTTAAATGGAGTATATTTTGTTCTATCGGATGTGAGAGATTGATAAAATATGAATTAAAATAAGGATTAAAAACGGATAATCCGCGGATTATCCGAAACTAAAAAACATCAATTAAAAATTTCTAGTTGTAAATATGAGTGATAAAAAGCACCTTCTCTCGCCTGATTATCTAAGAGACCTTAATGATTTTATAACTAAGTTTTGGAAAGAAATTCCTAAAAATGGTGATATTCAAAACGGGAAATATTTTCAGAAGTTTAAACATACAAAGGATTTATTAAATACTAAAAATGAAGATAAAACGACAGGCTGGGATAAAAATCAATACTCACAATATGTAAATCGTAGAGGCGATCCCAATCCTGAAAAAATAAAAAAAATTCAGAAACAATTAGAATTTATTGTTTTTGATGTATTTGAAAAAAAATTAGGAGAAGGTGCTTTTGATAAATGGTGTCAAAATAAAAATAGCGATAAAAAAGTAAGTTTGCCAAATAAAACATTTAAAAATTGTGCTTCAGAAAATATTGAAGAAAAAAATAATGAGGTCATTGAAATACTAATTTCAAACGATAGTTTTACATTTGACGAAACTAAAATAAGTTATCAACATGCTTGGCAATTAACTGTTGAAGTGTTTATTCAAAATTTTGGAAGTAGACCTATTGTTTTTAAAGAATGTCGCATTATGTTTGAAGCGAAAATGATTACAGATAGTATGGGGCAATTTTATTTTAATTTGAAGCAATATCAAATGGATGACAAAACCTTTGATACTCGTAATAGAGAATTAGTAAATCCTATAATTATTAATGGCAATGATGTAAAGTATGTTAATTTTGTATTTGTAAGTACGCCTGTAAATGAGGGCTTTTTGTTATTGCTTAAACCTAGTTTTAGTATGGGCGGGCCTTTTTCTTCACAAGTTGAGCTTTTATCAAATAGAAACGAATCTTATAAATCAAATAAAATTAAAGCATGCAGGTGATATTTTAAGCCATTTACTAATTAATCATCCCAATCAAAAAAATATAGATTAAATCTTATTTTGATGCGGTGCCTTTAAGTATTAAATCAAGAGCCATTAAAACTAATTCTTGTTCTTTTGTAGGTAAATTTTCAATAATCTTCATTCTTCTTAATACTTTTGTGTTTTTAATATTTACAACATTTGTCTTTAAATCAAACAGTTCATCAATAGAAATTTCGAGGGATTTTGCAATATAAAATAATGATTTTGCATTAGGTATAGTTTTATCGTTTTCATATTCAGAGATTAAATTTTGGGTAATACCCGACTTTTTGCTTAAATCTATTTGAGAGTAGCCTTTTGTTAATCTTGCATTTAGTAATTTTTCACCAAGTGACGACATAAATTCTTTCAAATCGAGTTAAAATATAAAAATATTATAGTCTTTTCTTATAAAATGTCTTGAAAAAGCTAAAAATGTATATATCGTTTATGGACATAATTTAAATACACTTATTAAATATATTTATGAAGGTGTAAAATCATGCTCCAATCAATCCAAGACTACCTAACCAAAAGCTACCACGAAAACCCCAAAGCCCAAACCTTACTAGAAAAGAGCTACCAAACCAAAGGCTTACCCATTGGCTACATTGCAAAGGACAAAGCCGAAACCCTAGAAGAATATAATAACGCCCTTTTCCCATGCCCCATTAAAAACTTAATCGGCTATTACACCTTGCCCATTGATGACCCGATTCTTGGGTTGATTGCTTTCGACTTAAAGGGGAATTTTGTTCTAACAGAAGGGGCTTTAACAGGGGTTATTAATTCAAGGGTTCTAAAGGTCTATGAAACCATTATCATTGAACCTGATATATTCACTTACTTAAAGGCACCGAAGCAAAATGCAGTGCCTTTATT
>Ga0209573_1005676_pt1 | contig 11007 bp, 7 predicted proteins | sample TNRBio252014_DNA_FD_185870 | JGI IMG/M metagenome (GOLD analysis project Ga0209573, IMG submission 185870) | Wastewater treatment Type I Accumulibacter community from EBPR Bioreactor in Madison, WI, USA - TNR Reactor_6/25/2014_ DNA (SPAdes)... | ecosystem: Engineered > Bioreactor > EBPR >...
CGCGGCAGCGCTTCCGCCGGCCACGGCCAGGCCCTGACCCGTCAGCCCGCCATCGGTCGAGAAGATCTGCAGCGTTTCATAGAGGAACTGGAAATTCGGATCGAGGTTGACGATCACGCCCGCCGCCGCCAGCCCGATCAGGGCTGAGGAGACCGGCACGACGAAGCCGTTGATGAAGTGCGTCAGCCAGTTGACCACATGCATCACGCCCGGGGCCAGATGCTGCGAAAACGACGGCGCGACCGAGATCAGCCAGAGCACGGCCGTCACGCCGATGAACCACCAGTCGCCCATGAAGGCCATCGGGCCAGAGAGGGTCACCAACCCGGCTCGCGCCGCGATGGCCACCACAAGCAAACAGGCATATTGATTGGCCGCGCCAACGAGACCGCCGGCCGCAATCGCAGAAAGGACAAGCGCCATAAGTCCTCCAGGAGGAAGCCGGGCGTTTCGGGTGTTTCGCGCGGCCGAGGCTCCGCCTCGGCCGCGCGAAACACCCATAACGCCTGGGATTCCAGTGGTTGTGCAATGATCGTTATCTCATGAAACCCGGTTGGGCACAATATGTCAGGTCTACGTACAATGGGGGTTGAGGTTTCACAGCCATGACCGCCCAGGCCACCACGCGCCCCACCTCGGCCGACGGCCCACAGCCGCTCGACCCGCTCCGCCATCTCGGCCAGATCGCCGATGTGTTGGAGGTCAGTTTCGCGCGTGAGATGGGCGACGAGAACGCGCGCCAGGCAACCCGCGAGATGCGCCGCCATAGCCGGCTCGGGTGGCAGCTGCGGGTGCTGCTCTGGTTCGGTCTGAACGATTATCTACCGACTCAGGGCTACGTCTGGGTCGAAGATGGGCGCGTGGTCGGCACGGTGCAGACGCAGCCAACCCGCGACGACCCGCACACCTGGCTGATCGCCAACGTCGCTGTGCTGCCTGAGTATCGCCGCCGCGGCATCGCCGAGGCCCTGACCCGTGCGACGCTCGAGTACATCGCCAATCGCCGCGGCCGCTTCGCGCTGCTCCAGGTCGATGAAGACAACCCGGTCGCGCAGTCGCTCTATACGAAGTTGGGTTTCGCCCACATCGCGACCCACGCCCACTGGCATCGGGCCGGGCTCTCGCAGATCCCGCCCCTGGCACCCTCGCGCTTCGACATCCGGCTGCGCGATTCGCGGGAATGGGTCGCGGATTTCGACCTCGCCCGTCTCAGCCGACCGGAGGGCCTGGCCTGGGATAGGCAGCTCGCGCCCGGGCAATTCCGCGCCGGCCCCTTGCGCCGGCTCAGCGATTTCCTGGACGGGCACAGCATCGAGCGCTGGGTCGCCGAAACCTCCACCGGCGATCTCGTCGGAAGCCTGCGCATCGACACCGGGCTCCCCGAGGGCGATCGATTGACCCTGATCGTGCATCCAGCCTTTCGCAGCGAGGTGGAACGCCCGCTGCTGGTCCGGGGGCTGCGTCGCCTGGGCTCGAGGCCCTGGGCCATCCATATCGAACACCCCGCCGAGGACGCCTGGCTGGGTGGTATGCTGGTCGAGCACGGGTTCACGCGCACCCGAGTGCTTCGCTGGATGCGCTACGCACTGGCTGTCTGAGCGCCTCGCTTTCGGCTCCGCCATGTCAACTTCTGCAACGTCATCGACTCCGATTCGCGATTTCTCCAGGCGCCCCGGCGCCCGGATGTTTTGGGGCGCCCTGGTCGTCGCCGGAGGTTGTGTGGCGTTCACGCTCGTCGCCGGGTTGGTCAATGCGCTCTGGTATCGCGATCTCCCCGTGGCCGTCGACCCGATTGGTCTGCTGACAGGCGCCCTGACGCTGGGCGCCGCCGGGGCCGTTGTCGGCGCGCTGACGATGCGCTCCGAGAGCGTGGCGGCGGGGGTGCTCACCGGGGCCGGCGCCATCGGGCTGCTCACCGCCCTCGCGCTTCTGTCGAACGTCCTGGGCGGGGGGTTGGCCTTCATCGTGGTGTTCCCGGCCCTGGCGCTCGGGCTGGTCGCCTGTGCAGCGCTGCGCCTGGCGCTCAACGGTCCGTTCGGCCGCGGGCCCCTGGCCCTGGTCGTCGTCGGGCTTGTGGGCGGCGCACTCGGTCTGTGGGGCCGCATGTCGGAGACCGAGGCGAACGCGGTCCGTAACGTTCAACGCGCGATCGTCACGTACGCCACGCAGCCCGCCGGCGGACAGCGCCCGGCCGAATTCAATCAGGCCCCGGGGGCTTACGCGCATCTACAACTGCCCTACGCCGTCACGGCGCGCACGGTGCGCGCCGACCCCGAGACGATCGAGGTCGTTGTGGCCTTCGAAGACGGATACACGCTCACCTGCCGCGTCATCACCCGTGTTCCGCTCTGCAGCGAGTTCGGCACCGCCGAATTGGGCGGCCCCGACTCGGATCGCTGAAGTCGAGCCCTGTCAGGTGGCCCACGGTGCGTCGCCCAGCGCGCCGGGCGACGCAACCGACAGCCGATTGCTGCGTAAACAAGACGGAACACACGCTGCACCTGAAGGACCCCAATCACCAACCACGGTGCACCCGAGGAGGCGACATCATGTTCAAATTGCTCTTGCGTCTGGCGATCAACGCCGTGGCCCTGTGGGTGGCCGTCAACGGCATACCGGGCGTTTTCGGCGGCGTCCCCGGCATTGCCGGCCCGCGGGACGTGACCTCGATCGTGGCCCTGGCCTTTATCTTCGGCCTGGTCAACGCGCTGCTGCGCCCGCTCCTGACGCTGCTCACCTGCCCGCTCCTGATCCTCACCCTGGGCCTGGGCACACTGCTGATCAACACGTTGCTCTTCTGGCTCTCGGGCCTGATCGGCCAGCAGTTCGGCGTGGGCTTCACGGTCGACGGATTCTGGGCGGCCTTCCTGGGCGCGCTGGTGGTCAGCGTGGTCAGCATTGTCCTCAGCGTCTTCGTCCCCGACGATCGCGAGCGCCGCAACCGCGACCGCGACGACCGCGACTGAGACGCTACGAGGAGGCCTGGGGCGACAAAAAGTAAGGAGTCGGAACAACTCAGCTTCGCGGGGAAGATAGGGTGGAAGGCGGGTGCGCGCCGGGTCAGGCAAAGCTTTGACCCGGCGCACACCCGCCTTCCGTATCAGGCCGAGGCCTGGCGATTAACATCGATTTTGTCCGCCATTTAGGTGCATTTTGGGCGCCGGGCCGCCGAAAGCCATTACCCTGAGCCTTGCAGCAGTGCCGAGACGGTGGAGCATCACCGCCTCACGTGAGTCGTCAACGGTGGGCGCCTTTGATGACCCGCACCCGAACCTGCTGACAAGGACAATCGATGTTTCAGTTGTTGTTTCGGCCGGCCATCGCAGCCCTCGATCGCTTTTCGTATTCGCGCAAGATCCTGATCCTCGCTCTCGTGGTCGTCATTCCGATCACGACCCTGGGCGTCCAGCTGGTTATCGCCCTGAACGAGGATATCCACGTCGCTCAGACCGAGCTCGATGGCGCCCGTTACCTCGAGCCCACCCTGGGTTTCGTCCAGCATCTGCAGCAGCACCGCGGGGCGACCAACACCTTCTTGAAGGGGGACCCGACCTTCAAAGCCGTCATGCTCGATAAACAGGCGGCGCTCGCGGCCGACATCGAGGCCATCGATGCCATGGACGAGGCCTATGGCGCCGCGTTCGGCGTCAGCGAATCCTGGGCCGACCTCAAACAAGCCTGGCTCGACCTGCAGGCCGACGTCGAAACCCTACCCGCGGCCGATAGCCTTGCGCGCCATACGGCGCTCATCCGCCAGGCGCTCGACTTCCGCGCCTCGGTGGCCGATATCTCGGGTCTGACACTCGACCCCGAGGTCGACAGCTACTACCTGGTCGTCGCCGCGATCAGCAATCTGCCTGAGACCACCGAGTATGTCGGCCAGGCGCGCGCCATCGGCGCGGGCGCCCTGGCTGCGGGCGAAATCGCGCCGGCCGAGCGCGTCAGGCTCGAGTCGCTGTCGCAGCTGGCGACGGCGTACGCCGATACAGCCGAAGCGGGCCTCGAACGCGCGTTCGCGGCTAACCCCGATCTGAAGACGCAGGTCGCCGACGCGGTCGCGACAAGCGAGGCGGAGACCCAGGCCTTCCTCGCGATGCTCGATCAGCAGGTCATCAAGGCTGATCCACCCACTGTCGATTCCAAGACGTACTTTGATGCCGCCACCAGCGCGATCGACCGTCAGTTCGAGGCGATCTCCGTGATCGCGGGCGCGCTCGAAGACGTGCTCGCCCGACGCATCGCCGATCTGCAAACCCAGATGGCGCTCGAGATCGGCATCGCGCTCGCGCCGCTGATCGTGCTCGCCTGGCTATTCGTCGGCTTCTACCTTTCGCTGACCGGCTCCCTCAAATCGACCCTCGCCACGGCCCGGCAGATCGCGGAATCCGATCTCCCGGCGCTGGTGAACGAGATGAACCTTCTGGCTCAGGGCGATCTCACCCGACAACTTCAGTTCAACACCCAATCGCTCGAGATCCGCAGCCGCGATGAGATCGGCCAGCTCGGCCAGGCCTTCAACGCCGTGATCACGCGGCTGCACGAAGGCGGCTTGGCGTTTGGCGCGATGTCGACCAACCTCCAGCGGATGATCGGGCAGGTCACCGAGAACGCCAACGGCGTGCAGGAAGCGGCAGCGGCGATGGCCGAGGCCACAAGCCAGGCCGGCCAGGCCACGCAACAAATCAGCGTGACCATGCAGCAGGTCGCGCGTGGTGCAACCCAACAAGCCGACGGCGTCACCCGCACGGCCTCCTCGATCGAAGAGCTGCGTCGCGCGATCGACGGCGTCGCTCATGACGCCCAGGAACAGGCCCGCGCCGTGGCCAGCTCGTCGGCCACCATGAGCCGGCTGGCTGAAACGACGAATGACATCCGGCGCGGGGCGCTGGCGCAGATCGATGGCATGCAGCGCGCCGAGACCAGCCAGACCCAGGTGCGCGAGAGCATCGGGGCGCTCGAAGCCGCGACGCAGAATGTGGCCAGCGCGGCCGAGCAATCGGCGCGCGCCGCCGATGAGGGCAGCCGGTTGGCTGATCAAAGCACAGCCGGCATGGAACGCGTCCGAACGGCCACCGAAGAACTGGCGTCACGCGTCCACGACCTGGGCAAGCGCTCGGGCCAGATCGGCGCGATCGTCGAGACGATCGACGACATCGCCGCGCAGACCAACCTGCTCGCGCTCAACGCCGCCATCGAGGCCGCGCGCGCCGGCGAACACGGCCGCGGCTTCGCGGTCGTGGCCGATGAGGTGCGCAAGCTTGCCGAGCGGTCGTCAGGCGCCACACGTGAGATCGCTGACATGATCCGGCTGGTGCAGACCGGCGCCGGCGAGGCCGTCGAAGCGATGCGGCAGGCGGGCAGCGAGGTCGATGCGACCACGGCAGCCACCCAATCGGCCGGCGCCGCCTTCGCCGAGATCGCCAGCGAAACCCAAACGCTCTTGTCTCAGGTCAAGGCGATCGAGAGCGCCGTGGTCGCCATCACGCGCTCGAGCCAGGGCCTCGCGGCCGCGATCGATGAAGCCGCCTCGATCGCGTCTCAGAACCGCACATCCTCCGAAGGCATGATGGCGCTCAACAGCGAGATGGTCACAAGCCTCGACGCGGTCAGCGCGGTGGTCGAGGAGAACACGGCCGCCACCGAGCAGATGGCCGCCAGCTCAACCGAGGTCACCGGCTCGATCGAGAGCATCGCCAGCGTCTCCGAGGAGAACAGCGCAGCCGTCGAAGAAGTCAGCGCCAGCGCCGAGGAGGTCAGCGCCCAAATCGAAGAACTGGCATCGAACGCGCACAGCCTGGGCGAGATGGCCAACACGCTGAAGGCCGTCGTCGCGCAGTTCAAGGTGTCGGAGGCGGAGCCCACCTCGACCCACGCCAGCCCGACGCGGACGGTGGCTGTCAGGGCCACGCAGCCCGTCTGGGCGCGCTGACCGCCGCCCACCCCAAGCCACAGGAACAGACACGCCTCGATCGCGCGATCGAGGCGTGTCTGTTCCTGTTCGAGCAATACCCGAAACGATCAGTTGCCGTAGGTATCGACCACCGAGCGCAGGCGAAGCGCCTGCACCGCCTGGGTCGCCGTCCACCCGGATGGCAACGGGCACGTGATCGCGACCGAACGCCCGGCCGGCAGGTCGAAGTAGTTATCGCTGAAGACCACGTCGGCATCCTCGAGCGCCACCTCGACCAGCCGCGCGAGTCGGCGCGCCTTGAGCGTGATCGACAGGGTGCCGTTCGCTTCGGCGACGTCGGCCGAGAGCCCTGGATCGCTCAGCAGCAGATGCTTGGTCGGCACAAAGGTCGCAACCTGACGTGCCACGCGCGTTTCGCCCTGCCAGAGCTCGGCGACGAAGACGGTTTCGCGCCGATTGGCCTCGGTGATGCGATCGGCGAAGTCGAGCACCCGCACCGCCGTGGCGGATTGCGCCGCGACCTGCACGGCCTCCTCGCCCGAGGCCAGTGGCTCGCCGCCCAGGGTCTCGAGCGACCAGCGGATCACGCCGGTCTGAGCGGCCAGGCCGTCGTTCGAGACGTACAGGCCCTGCTTCGGCGGCGCGTCCTCGATCGAGAGCAGCAGCGGCGCGAAGAAGCGACGCGCGGCGTAGTGCAGGGCCTTCCAGCGCCCAAAGTAGTCGAGGCTCGACCACGAGGCCACGGGCCAGCAGTCGTTGAGCTGCCAGTAGATGATCCCGGCCACGCGGTCGGGGTGACGACGCCAGTGCTCGACGCCGTAGCGAATACCCTCGGCCTGCAGCGCCAGGCTCAAATACACGAGGCTCTGAAAATCCTTGGGCAGCTGGAAGGTATCGAGCATCTGCCCGACCATCAGGCTGTTGCCGCTGGCGTTTTTCTGATGCTGGTCCATGACGTACGAGGTCATGTTCCAGTCGGAAGGCTCGGCGTAGGTCTTGATCGTGGCAAGCGGCGGGAGCGCCTGGAAGCCAAACTCGCTCATGAAACGCGGATACTGATCGCGGTAAGCCGTGAACGGCTTGCGTCCGTGCCAGACGTCCCAGTAGTGCGCGTCGCCCTGGTGCTGACCGTTCGGCTTGACAAAGGGCGTGTTCGACGACGGCGATGACGGCCAATAGCTGTGATCGGGATCCTCGGCCGCGACCCAGGCCGGCAGCGTGCGATGGAAGAAATCGTCGTAAGCGGCACGAAGGTCATCGAGTGTGTTGCCGGCCATCCAGCCCCACTCGGCCCAGCCCTGCTCTATCTCGTTGTTGCCGCACCACAGCGCCAGGCTGGCGCGGTGACGGAGCCGACGGACGTTCTCGACGACCTCGTGCCGCACGTTCTCGAGGAAGCCCGGGTCGTTGAACGGATACACGCTGCAGGCGAAGGCGAAATCCTGCCAGACCAGCAGGCCAAGCCGATCGCACACATCGTAGAAGCGCTCGTCCTCGTACAGGCCGCCGCCCCAGACGCGGAGCATGTTCATGTTGGCGGCCACCGCGGCGCCGAGCAACTGCTCGAGCTGCGCGATCGTGATCCGCGTCGGGAACGAATCGGTCGGGATCCAGTTGGCGCCCTTGGCCATGATCTTGACGCCGTTGACCACGAACTGGAACGACTTGCCCCAGGCATCCGGCTCCTGGCGTAGTTCGAGCGTCCGCAGGCCGATGCGCTTCTCGTTGGCGTCGAGCGTGGCGCCGGCCGCATCCAGCAGTGTCACCCGGACCGTGTAGAGCGGCTGTTCGCCGTAACCGGTCGGCCACCAGAGTTGCGGCTTGACGAGCAGTGCGATCAACGACGCGCCACCGTTGGCGGCGATCTCAGCCTGCTGCGTGACGGCGAGGCCGTCGGGCGCGATCACTTCGAGCCTGGCGCTCAAAGCGCCATTTGCGGCGTTTGTGGCGATTGCATTGGCCTCGATCGACACCTCGGCGCCGTCCCAGCGTTGGCGCACATGCACATCGACCAGACGCGCGGCGTAAGCCTCGAGGCGCAGATCCTTCCAGACCCCGATCGGCGGGAGCTGAGGGCCCCAATCCCAACCGAAGTGACACGGTGCTTTCCGCACATACGGGCCGCCCGGGATCGCCTGCGGCACGCCAACCATCGGGCGCACGGCCTGCCTGGCCGCGATGTACTTCACGGTCGAGGCGAAGACGACGCGCAGCGTGTTGGCGCCGGTCTGCAGGAACGGCTTGACGTCCCACCGATACTGCCGATACAGGTTCTCGGTCGAGCCAAGCGTGTGCCCGTTGAGCGTGACCGTGGCCAGCGTGTCCAGGCCGTCGGCGACCAGGTCGACGTGGGGCTGCGTCAGCAGGTCGGCGTCGACCGTGAAGCTGCCTTCGTATTCCCAGTCGGCTTCGGCCACCCATTGCACCTTGCGCTCGTTGTCGCCGACGAAGGGATCGGGGATCAGGCCGGCGGCCAGCAGATCGGTGTGCACACCGCCGGGCACCTGGGCCGGGATCCAGGCGTCGGTTCCGATCTGGCGTACGCGCCAGGCGCTGGTGAGAGACTGTATGTTCATATTTGGCTATGTCCGTGAAGTAGGCTTACCGCCATGATACACCGATGAGCCGCCAGGCCGGAAAGCCCCAGCACCTCCGTGGCACGGCGAAGTCCATCTGCGACATCCGCGGCAGAACGACACTGACGGCGCGTGCGTGTACACGGCGTCTTTGGACACGCGCCGCAGGAGTCAGCAGGTAGAGGTCAGGCGTTTGCGACAGTGGCCTCGCGCTCAAAGAGCAGGGTCTGATAGAGGATCGCGCCGGAGGCCAGCGCCTGCTGGAGCGCGATGCTCCCGGCTGTGCTCGTGGCGATCGCGGCATTGATGCCGAGCCTGCGCCGTAGCCCAAGCAGGCCGCGCGCGAGCGGCCCCGGCAGAACACGAAGTTTGAGGTGCGCGGTCAGGTCTCGGCGCAGCAACAGACGCAAGCCGTGGGCCTGAGCGCGGCTGACCACGTCGGCGACGGGCAGTAACGATGACGCCAGCCAGCCCGAACGGTACTCGGCCAGGAGCCTGTGTTCGGGCACGGTGAGGATCCGATCTGCATTGAGGAAGTCGTCGACCAGCAGCAGCCGTCCACCGGGGCGCAGCACGCGGGCCGCCTCGCTGAGGTACGTGTCGGCCTCCGGCGCGTGGATGAAGGCCTCGATCGAGAACGCCAGATCGAGCGCGTCATCGGGCAGCGGGAGGCGCAGAAAATCGCCGACCAGAGCCGAGCAGCGCGGGAAGGGTCTGAGGTTGCGCCGGGCCTGTTCGGCCTGGACGGGGCTGAGCGTGACGCCCACAGCCGCAAACGGCCGATCCATCCGCGGGGCGAGGTAAAGCAACGTGCCGCCTGTGCCGCAGCCGAGATCGCCAAGCACGGGGTGCGGCGCAGCCAAACGCTGCGCTTCCTCGAGCACGAGGTTGTTCGAGTAGCTCAGCGCAGCGTCGAGCGAGGTGACGCCCTCAGCCCAGAGCGAGCGATGGACGGTCTGCGTGCCGCGATCACCGCCGAACCGGCGAAATAGCGCCGTGTTGACGTCATAATAGCGGCGAACCGCGTCTCGGTGCTGGTTGGGGTTTGGGTCAGGATCGGTCACGGCGGCGACAGCTTAGCGGCCCCGGCTGAGATCAGGCTGAGACCCGCACGGCTCCCCAAGAGCGCCGCCCTTGGCTCACGATGCGGGCGCTGTGCGACCCGCTACACCCGATACGGATCCCGCGCCTGCAGGTAGGCCAGCAGCGTGGCGCGCTGCGGATGATGCTCCAACCAGGCGCGCACCTCACGCGCCCGCGCATAATCCTCGGCGCCGAAGCGCTCGTGATACAGCCGCTCGAGCGCCTGACGCGCCTCGGCCGCGCGGATGCGATCCTGCCAGGGCTCGGTGAACAGCCAGTTGACCTTGTCCTGCAGCTTGTGCCGCACGACCGTGTCCCACTCGCCGGAGTCGAACCACACCCCGTTGCAATGGCCGCAGCGCTCCACGTGGAAACGCGCGCCGGGCAGGATGTGATAGCGCGTCAGGAAGCGGCGACAGGTCGGACACAGCTTGAGGTTCTGGGTGTCGGCGACCGGCACATCGTCGATCGTGAGATCGGCCGGGGCCTCGATGGCCCGTCCGGCGACCCAGGCCAGATACACATTCGAGTCGACCCACACCCCCTGACAACCCGCGCAGCGAAACACAGGCGGATCGTCGGCGCTGAGCACCGGCGCGCCCAGATCGCGTTGGCAGTTCGGACACAACATGTTGCCTCCAGTACATCGAAACGGTCAGGCCAGCGGCCGCTCCGTCGATGCCAGGGTGAACCGATCGTGATAGGCCAGCACCTCGACCAGATCGGGGTGCACATCGCGCGGGCCATAGTGGGCCACCGGACGACACACACGATAGCCCGCTGCGGCGTGCTCGTAGCGCCGCTCCCAGGCTCGATAACGCGACTCACCGGCACTATCGGGCCACGGGAAGCGCGCCGGCGGGTTCGGCATCGCGCAGCGCCAGGGCTTCGGCGTGAGCCGCGCGCGGAAGCAACCCTGCGCCTGGCAGAGCCGGATGTAGAGCGGATCGTTGCTCAGAGTCTGCAGGATCTCGAGCACATCGGCGCGCTGGGGGTCGAAGACCTCGTTTGGGATCACGGCGCGCAGACCGCCCGCCGTGCGATAGACGCGCAGACCAAGAAACGGGTTGCGCCGCGCCCAGGCGCTAAGCCGCTCGAGCTGCGCCGCGATCGGGTCGACCGGTTTTGCGCCAAACAACCGCCCCAGGGCCCCGGCCAGCCCGCCCGATTCGGGCTGTGTCTCGTCGAGATCGATATCGATGAAGAGCGCCCCAGACGCATTCAGCACGCGCGCCCCGTATTGATTGCGCGTGATCACAGCCGCCTCGCCGCCCGAGCGGGTCGCGATCGTCTCGAGGATCTCCTCGCGCAGCGGGCGATCGCTGTAGCCATAGCGCTGGAGCGGCTGCCCGCCGCGCAGTCTCTGCGCCATCGCCGCGATCCGGGCATCAGCACGCGCGCCGGCCTCGGCGACATCTCGCTCCGACCACTCCCAGC